>Ga0307507_10002028_pt1 | contig 43905 bp, 25 predicted proteins | sample 7_EM_MG_FD_207223 | JGI IMG/M metagenome (GOLD analysis project Ga0307507, IMG submission 207223) | Populus trichocarpa ectomycorrhiza microbial communities from riparian zone in the Pacific Northwest, United States - 7_EM | ecosystem: Host-associated > Plants > Roots > Unclassified | place... | reverse complement strand
AGAGCCCTAATATACATAAGGAAAATAACCCTAGTTCGACCTTCGGTGTCCGTAGTCGTTCGGTGTCCGTAGTCGTTCGGTGTCCGACACCTCAGCAGTAAAGCTACCTCCGTGGCCAACACCCCCCCTCAGATCTAACGTAGAGCGGCAGAGCTGGATTACCGGATTAGCCAGTCGGGATAGACGAGCTGGTGGTAAGCTTTTGCTATAATTTAATTGTTAACTGACTAGATGTCTGATATCGCGGAGCCCTACTACTTCGACGAACTTTTGATGGTTTTGCTTTAAGAGAGCTTTAGTTAGTCCATCTGCAGCCATCTTATTTGTTGGTACCCATTGTACGACAAAGCTTCCGTTTTGTACCTCTTGGCGAAGCCAGAATTAATAGATATCTATGTGTTGGAGTTTTGTAGATACTGTAGGAGTTTCTTTTGTCACAATCCGTACTAACTGCTGATTGTTACAATTAATAATAACGTCCTGTTCCGGATTAAATCTAATAGCTTTAAAGATCCGAACTATATACTCGACCTCCCTACTAATATGCGAGAGAGCTAGTAGTTCTGCCTCTATAGTAGACTTAGTAACTGCCTTTTGTCTAGTCGCCTGCTATGCTATAGGCCCATTAAATAAGCTTATTAAGAAACCCTATAAGCTCCAACGTGTTAGAGTATTATTAGCAAAGCTAGTATTAGAAGTAGCTTTCAGAACCTGGTTTATCTTATATAGCGTAATAGTAGAGAACTTAAGAGCGAGGTATCTGGTATTATAGAGATAGGTAAGTAATCTATTAATCTCTGCAAGATAAGCTGGTAATAGATTTTATAAGAACTCAGCTAGCTTGCTAACAGAAAAGGTAACGTCTGGTCGTGTAATAGATGCCGGATATGTTACAGAACCTATACGGCGTTAATATCCTTTTATCTAATTCGGCGTAGCTTCTCCCTTATACGGTGTTAATTCCTAGCCTAATAGTGGTGTAGCTAATGGCTTTAGATATTCTAAATAGTATATTAAGACTAGCTTCTTAAGATACTAATCTAGACAGAGCTAGAGCTTTCCCCTTTGCCGATCTCGCACGACACGAGTATTTAGGAATGACGTGAATTAAGGTATTTGGCGTATCTTAAATTAATCTTGTAGCTACTTTAGGATGTCCTCCATCTGCTAATAATAGCTCGGGTGTCCTACAATTAGGATATTGTTGACGTAGAAGAACACAAAGATAGGTTTGGTAGGGTAAATATAGAGACATAGCTTATCTGGTACAGCTTTTAAACCCATGCTTTGCAGAGTAGTAGACATTTCTAAAAACTACAATTTAGGAGATTTCTGTAGTCCGTATATTACCTTTCTTAGACGGAGAGAGAATCCAGGCGGTAGGTCTATACCCTTAAGGGGAATAAGGTAGACCTTATCGTTAACTAAGGCATTAACGAAGGCGTTAACGGCGTTAGTCTATATAACATCCAGGTCGAAGCCAGTAATGAGAGCGTATAGTAGATAGAAGGTTTAATAGGCTGCCGTTATAGCTTTAACCTCCTCTTATAAGACTGCTTAAAGGTCTCTACAGATAACTAGACAAGCTTTAAATCTTATAATAAAGCCGTCCGTATCTTCCTTATACGTAAAGACCCATATAGTAAGAAGTCAATGGACCTTTTTAATTAGTCATACCTCGTCCTAGGTCTGTTTTCCGGTTAAGGCCCTTATCTTAGTGTGAGCAGCTGCTTTGAACTCGGTAGCGTACTTATAATTAAGCATCTCTTTCCATAACTTTAGTGGTGGTGGAAAATCGTCTCAATGTCCATACATTTTTATAGCAGTAGTATAGAAAGCGTGAGCCAATGGTGTTGTATCTGGATTGATAATATTATTATTGTTATTAATTTAAACTGCAAAGGCTCATCGTTATAGATCCTAATTTGGCATATCTTTCTTCTTTACTGTAGGCCGCTTTTCACGGCCAGAACGTCTCTTACCCCCTAATAATAAGCCTGCTGTCGTCTAAGGTTTAGAACGAGGTGTAGGATCTACAAACCGTAGTTTAGTAACTTCAGAAGATAACTAAGTAGTAGATAGTGTCTGTGGTGTAGATACTATAGTAGATAGTAATTACTAAGGCGCTAAAGACGCTAATAGTTCAGACAGTTCTGGAGTTAGCTCTAGGGTAGGTAGCTAATAGAGTTCTTCTATTGAGATCTAAATGCTTTTTAACATAGGAGTAACGTCGATATTTGCTAAATATGGCAGTTTTATATCTAGTTCTTTGTTAAAGTTCTCTATCTAGTCCTTGCTGCCATTTTGAAGGTTATTTAGTAGGTCCTAGACTTGCTAAAAACGATCCTTTTAAGCCTATAAGATAATAAGGTGTTCTGGTGTTTTAGAAGATTAATATCTCTTTAACTTATTAATTCGTATATTATAAGATTAGATAATATGGTTAGTAGTTAGTATCTATACCCTATAGATATTTAAAGCTTCTATACTAACAAGATAACCTATTTAGGCTTATAGCTTAAACTTTACCTTCCTAGGAATGCTGTGTTTAATAAGCACGTAGGTTAAAGATCCGGCTACACAAAGTCCTACTAGCCATGGCTTCCGTTTATATAGTATCTCAAATAGGGTCTTCCAGTTAATGGACTAAATAGGAGTTTAATTAAGTAGGAACACTACTAGAAGCATAAACTCGGGCTATAGATCCACGGGTAACTTTACTTTAATAACAGCAGTCCTTACTTATTTAGAAATAGCTCTCCTTAACCTCTCTGCGGGTCCATTTTAAGCTGGGGTATATAGTGTTAATTACTTAATAACACCTCTATTAAGCTGGATAAGGTTCTTTACCCTAGCGCCTATACCTTGCTCTTTATCTATATGCCAAATACGGATACCTCAAGCATTAAATTTCTTCGTAAATGCTATTATCAATTTAAAGAGTGGGAGCAGTATCTCTTACTTGTGGTTCTTAATAGGAAAAGCACGATGGTACTTTATATAGTTATACTAAAAGTGAGCTATATACGTGTCTCTATTAAACCCATCTTCTTCTATAATAATATCAAAGTGAATATGTTTGAAAGGGTAGGTTCCCTTTACTAATATTCTATAAGATGTCTACTAGGTTATCTTTCTAAGAACACATAGTTTATAGAGTGGTATACTGTACGGAGTTCTTCCTCTATCTGTCTTAACCACTTTGACCCTATTTGCTGTAGTTAGCAGATGATCCACTAACTCTATATTACAGTATAGTAAGCGTTAATGCTATATGTTACGGACGCTTTAAGTACAATGTTACGACTACTTGGAGAAGAGTTGGAGGAAGCTAGTTGGTTGATATAGGCACGGTCTAGGATGGATCCGGTGGAACCATGTAACGAGGAATGGTAGCCGAGGTCACGTAATGTGATCTATATAATCTGTGTAATCTGTGTGATCTATAGGACAGAGTAGATAGAGCAGACAGAGCAAATAGAGCAAAGGGATTTCTTAGGTGTATAGTTGTGTATTTAAAGGACCACAGTCCCTACCCAGATAGTTCTCTCTTTGTAGTAAATCTCAGAATACAATTAGAGTTAATCTATTAGGCAACTACTCCACCAGTTATTATTACATTGTTGATTTTGTTTATACCTATATACCCAGCCTAATAATAGAACCCACCGTAGTTCCTACTATAAGGTTCTGTTACACATTCACTACCAAGGTTATAGTATTAAACAGAGAAATCAAATAATATGCCACCCAGAGCACTAGTCGCAACGATATTAACAGCAGCTATAACCTTAGGGCTAGGTAATACCAGTATAGATAATAGGGATTCTTAAGTGGTTATATAAGGTTAGTTATAGGAAATGGTTAATTACTTATAAGATAATAATAGGATATTTAAAGAACGTATTAATGGAATTAGAGCAGCAAAGGTCAAGCTACCTTTAATTAAATGGTTCTTAGGGGAGAAGTTAAAGCTTAAAGGATTTCTTACGTAGATATACTTTAAGGTAGTATAGGAAGGAGCGAAGTTAGCAATATTATTAGATTAAGTAGCCTATGCAGGATTGTTCCTAATAGGGAGGGCACTTAAGTAGTTTAAGCCATATCTTACAGAAATATAGGCCAATGGCATAATAACCACTAACCAGGATGTATGGTATATATTTGCCAGTTAGAACGGGTTCGCGGAACAACTAACGCAGATATTTAGAGACCCAGAGGCTATAACCACAGTAGAATAAAAGCTTCAGAACTTAGTATAACGCACTTTAGCAATTAAGTATACAATATAGTTTTAAATACTAGCCACGTAGGTTAAGTGGAATAATAGGGCGCTTATAGCATAGTATAAATAGGGACTTAAGGCTAAAGTCTAGGACGTAATTATCCTAATAGAAGATATGGATACTCTAAAGGAGTTAATAGATTAGTTAATAAAAATTAATAATAGGATCTACTAAAGGGAACAAGCTAAGAGAGGGCAAGATAGAGTTCTATAGTTATATAAGGCGCAGAGTATGTAATAATAGATATAGAGTTAAAAACTATGGAATAGCGCAGAGCTAATAGACCTAAGCGGTACCAAAGAAACCTAAAGATAGGAAAAGAAACTATAGAAACCTAGAGGTTAAGGATTAAGTAATTAAAGACCTAGGAGCAGAGGCTAAACCAGGGATCTTAGTAGTAGAAAATATTTAGGCGGACTCTATAGCAAGAAAGATGGTTCAAAAATAGGGCTTATATAAATTACGGAAAATAAGGTTATTTTGCTAGAGACTGCAGAGGTGGTTAGAGTAACCACATAGTAAAGGGAACTAGGCTAGCAGACAGCATATATATACAAAGGGATGACGGTGCACTATAAGGAACAAAAGAGTGTTTAATTAACAGTTTTGCGTATTATTACAACAACGCATACCGAATTTATAAAGACGCTAAGTATGGCGCAAGCTATTAGCTATAAGAGCTAGAGTTAAAAGGACTCTAAGAAACTAGAGAGTTAGATAAAGAATAAGATTAACTCTATAAGCTAGATTAAGATGTTACAGTAATATACAGACAAAGATTAGTAGTAATAATAATAGAGTTAAAGTACTTATTAATTACCAGTAATAAGAATAAAAAGGAGGCTAACTAGGAGCACTTAAACCTTAATAACACAACAGAAGTAGAGACTGAGACCATTACCAAATAAGGTTTAGTAATGGGTATTATAATACCGTTGGATATAATTTCCATTGCTTTATAAGATAAAAGAAGCAATATTTAAAAAAAATAAAGTAAGCAGACAACTGCTAGTGCTAGCTTATTACTTAATAAAGGTAAAAGGCCATAGGCTTAAGATTTTTAAAAAGAGATAAGAGAAGCTTAAGATTCTTAAAGTAAGATAAGATATACCTAAGGACCCACAACGGACAAAAACTGATGGGAAAGGGTAGTAACTTAGTTTAGTAATAAACGAATAAGTATAGGACATAAGTTTAAGAACTACAAGTTTAGGGAACGAATAAGAACGTTAGCAATCCTAGGTAAACATAGTGTTTAGCCTAAAGATTAAAAAGTTAATACCAGGATTAAAAAGCAAGACAACTACGAAGATCCAGCTGCAAGATATAGAAAATAAGAAACTATGGATAAGTTTAGAATAAGAATTATTATATAGCAAGAGCAAAAGCTAGACAAAAGGTTAGCTATGCTAGGTTATATAAGGGACAGAGCACCTGTATAAAGAGTTACTAATAGGCTAAGTATAGGGACACCTAGGGTAAAGTAGTTAGATAAACTAGAATAAGAAGAGGATCTAGATATTCTAACTAGGTTTAAAGAAAGATATACTAAAGGATATTATAATGCAGCAATAACAAGGTACTTTCTAATAGATAGACCATATACACTAAACCAGTTATATGGAAAGTGGTATAGGCAACAACACAATAATAAATGGGAAGACTTTTATATATAGCTAGATAAAAAAGTTGTCTAATACCAACCCATTATAGAGAAATGTATAAGTTATATTAAAGGAGCATTAATTATAATATTAAGGAACCTAGAAGAAGGATCTAGGGACTAGAGAAGTAAGTAATAAATCTTAGTACCTATAGCAGAAATACTAGTGGTTAGGTTAACTAGGTATAGGTTTAAACTTAAGAATAAAGATAAACTAAGAGTTAACCTAAAATATACAGCATATTATACACTATTATAGATAGCTTGTATGGATAATATGTATAATATATATAGAGTACCTAAAGATAAAAACCAGAAGTACTTAGTAAGGATATATTAAGCACCAGAGGAAAAGCGGTTTAGAAACGCTAAGTATATACATAGTTAGCACCCAGTAGAAGTATAAGGTTAAGGAGACTTAATACTTTAACTAGGAAGATTCCTTATAGAAGAATACCTAAATAAATAATAGTGGTGGGAGTGCCTAGAGAACACTTATCTATAGTATATAGAGGAAAAGAAATAAACTAGGTATTAGCTAAAGTTAAACTAAGTACAAATAGGATTAAGCAGCTAATAGTTAGGAAAAGGGGAGGCGTATAAGACTAGAGGGAACTAGTATTAGAGCCTTAAACCCTTAAAGGAATTTAAGGATAATACCTAAATTTATAAGTTAAATGGCAAGATCAGCAGTTTAAAGCGTTAGTAGATAGTAGAGCAACTAGGAACCATATATTACTAAAGGTAGTAGAAAGAATAGGGTTACTATATAGACAGAAGGAATACCTATATCTACTTATAACAATTTTAGGAGATAAGATAGCCTATAGAGAAGGTATTATTAATCTTAAAATAGGACCTATTTAGTTAACTATTAAAGGGAGACCAGTAAGAATGTCTTTTAATATCCTACTATTAGGATAGGACAAGGTAATACTAAAAATGCCTTAGTTATAGGAGTATAATCTAAAGATTAATTAGGTTATAGGTTAGGTTAATATTAAAGATATATAATAATATAAAGTGTGACAGTAAACTAAGTTGGTATAGTACTAGGTTAGAGCGATATATAAAGAGACTAAGCAAGGCTTAAGTTATGTACTAAAGAGATACCATAAGTATGGTAAAAAGTTATAGTTACTAGAAAGTAAAAAGCTATTAGAGCATATAGCATAGAACTATAAGATAGAATTAGAAAAGGAAATAAGTCTAAAGTTCTTTTTAATTTATAAGCTTACTAAAATAGAGTTAGTAGCGCTTAAGGAGTTTATCTAGAAGAACTTATATAAGAAATACATTAGACCGTTATAGTTATTAGTAGGATATCCAGTACTGTTTATCCTAAAGAAAAACGGAAAACTTAGGATGTGTATAGACTATAAATAGCTAAACAGCATTACTAGGAAGAATAGGTATCCTTTACCCTTAATTAGTAAAATCTAAGACAGAATAGGTAATACAAAGATCTTTATAAAGATAGATCTAAGATAGGCGTACTATTAGATTAGGATTAAAGAAGGCGATAAATAAAAGGCAGCCTTTAGGTTAAAGGAAGGACTATATAAACTATTAGTTATACAATTTGGGCTTATAAACGCACTAGTAATATTCTAGAAGCAAATTAATAGTATATTAGGAGAACACCTAGATAAATTTATTATAGTATACCTTAATAACATTATTATCTACTTAGAGAGTAAGGAAGAGCATAGAGAATATATTAAATAGGTCTTAAAGAGACTAAAAGAAGAATAGATACTAGTAGTAATTAAGAAATACAAGTTCTTTACTAGAAAGACTAATTTTATTAGATTTATTATTAAACTAGGCCAACTTAGTATAGATCTAAAGAAGATTAAGGCTATAGTAAATTGGTAAGAACCAGAGAATATTATATAGTTGAGATTGTTCCTAGGGTTTTGTAATTATTATAAAAGGTTTATAGCGCAGTAGTTAAAGGATATTAAGCTACTTACGCAGTTAATAAAGAAGGAAGAACTATAGGTATAGGGAAAGGAGTAATAAGAACTATTTAAGGAAGTTAAAAGGTTGTTTACCTAAGAGCTAGTACTTAAGATTTATTAACTAGGCCTAGAGACGGTTATAGAAATAGATACATTAGACTTTATACTAGGGGTATACTTCCTATAGAAATATTAAGATGGATGGCACCCAGTGGCATACTATAGTTGGAAGATAATACTACTAGAGTTAAACTATGACATCTATAACAAGGAGTTATTAGGTATAGTTATAGCACTTAAGGAATAGAGAGCATTCTTATAAAGTATAGAGAAACTATTTATAGTTAAAATGGACTATAAGAACCTTATAGGATTCCTAATAATAAAGGAACTTAATTAAAGATAGGTTAGATGGGCAGAAATGCTTATAGAATACTATTTTGAAATTTAGTATACTAAGGGTATAGATAATGCATAAGTAGACGCTCTAAGTAGAAAGGCTAAACTATAAAGTAATAAAAAGCTATTAGGAGCTTTATTGCAAAAGGATTAAGACAGATTAATTAGGTATAATTATCTAAAGATTATAGTAACTAAGAAAAGTTAGATCTATAAATTACTAAAGAGTAATTAGATATAAAAGATCTAAAAAGCATAGATAGAGGATCTAGACTTAGAGCAATATAAAAATAGAGAAGTAATATATATACCTAAATCTATTATAGAAGAATTTGTAAAGGAATTCCATAAGGGAATAATATAAGGATATAACAGAGCTATAGGCTTAGTGTTAAGACTTTAAGAGGAGTATATTATTTAAGGAATCTAGGGACTAGTAAGATAAGTTATAAGAGAATATCTAGATTGCTAAAAAAATAAACCAATAAGGTATAAGCTATATAGAGGGCTATAACCTATTAAGACACCAGGAAGGCTATAAGAAGTTATATTATAGGACTTTATTATTAAGTTACTAAAGTTAAGAGATCCTATTATAGGACAAGATTATAATACGATTTTAGTAATAGTTGTAACGGAACCTTATAGCTTAGACTATAGTGGGTTCTATTATTAGGCTAAGTATATAGGTATAATAAAAATAACAATATAATAATAACTGGTAAAGTGGTTGCCTAACAGATTAACTCCAATTATATTTTAAGATTTACTATAAGGAGAGAACTATCTATGGTAGGGACTAGGTCCTTTAAATACATAACCATACTTCTAAGAAATCCTCTCTTATATATAAGGTACGTGTTGTCTATATTAAACATAACATTCCTTCCATTTAATACAGTTAATATATTTAATACTATATAACCTTGTTTACTATTCCTTGTTATATAGTTCCACTAGATTTATCCTAGACTATACCTATATTAACTAACTAGCTTCTGCTGACTCTTCTCTAAGTAGTTATAACACTATACTTAAAGCGTCTGTAACACCATCTCCCTCCTCTTTATCTTTGTCCTTAAAGATTCCTAACATCTCTAAGTTATCTACTAGAGGTATAATGTCTGTTTAATTAGTCTAGTTAATATCCTTGCTTATTATGCCTAAAGCTTCTTCTTCTCTTTCCTAAGTTAAGTATTGCCTTTATACAGTTTCCTCTATACTGTTACTTAGTAAAGTAATGGCAATTCCTTACTTAAGGTGCGCGAAAGAGGGGTTAGTCTGTATTATGCTAGCGAGTCCTTTATCTTAATAACCCTCTTCTTGCTCTAAGTGTATTAAAGCAAACATTTAATTATCCTGCAATGTTCGCTCTATCTCTAATGCTAAGTATACGCGTCCTATTACTCTTAATAGTCTTTAAGTTCCCTAAGTAACTTATTATAGGGTCTTATATTTAATCTACCGCTGCAAAGCTTAACAGTAAGCTGGCCTCTGCGCTACTTAAGGTTTAATATACCTTAGAAGAGTCCGCACGCGTCCTTAAAGCTTAATATTTAGCTTATACTTATCTTTAACGCCTTAAATATGTCTATAAGAAGGTCCGTTCTAAGGAGTGGAAACTGGTTTAATAGGGTCTATCTAAGCTGGGTAATAAAAGGATTGGCTCTCCTTCTATAAGGAAAACAACTCTAAGTAGCTTAGCAATTGCTTCTCTTGGGTCCCCCTTAGGTAACTCATTCTTTGGCGATCCTTCTTTATTAATATTACCTAACCTACTTTCTTCTAATACTCCTATACCTTTCCTATAGCGTTCCTTAGGTTGCTTAGTAGTTTCTAGGTAATCTCACTATAGCCTATCCACTTTACTTTATACTATATTTCATTATCTACATCCTTATAACTAATAATCTTTAAAACTTGCTATTTATCTTCCTCTTGTCCTCTGTATATATCTACCTTATAGACTGGTGGCTTAATATTCCCATATACTAGCTCTAGCATTGCGATATACTGTATAGGGTAGATTTTCATTTTGGCTAGTAGGTTTAACTTATATATAACTAATAAAATTCTTTACTTAACTTTAAAAGGTCCTAGTCTAATATGGTCCAACTTCTTACTTAGTTATTAACTCTTAAAATTTTTATATAGTAGCTATATTTTATCTCCCTCCTTAAGATCTAGTCCCTTAGATCTCTTAGCATTATAGTACCTTTTTATTTATTCTTATACTAGTTTAGCTATTTCTTTAAGGTCTATATAAAGATTTATTAACATCTCCATTCTTTATTTGGCTATGCTACTTATCCTCTTTATTTAACGTGGCGATAATAATATTCTTAGCTTATATCCGTAACTCGCCTTAAATAGTAATGTCCCCATTCCTTCTTATAGTGTTGCATTATATATAAACTGTGTAACTGGTAATAGCAATACCTAATTATTCTATATGTGATTAATATAGTGCCTTAAATACTGCTCCAGTGTCTAGTTTAGTCTTTCTATTTATCTATCCATCTGCAGATAATACGCTATAGATGTTACTACGCGAACTCCTTATTCTGCCAGAAACACTTCCTAAAATGCTACTATAAATCTTAGATCTCTATCTAATATAATCTTGTTTAATACTCCGTGTCTTACAAATACTTCTTTTATATAAATTCTAGCAATATCTTCTACTAATATCTCTTTAGTGCATGCTATAAAGTATCCCTACTTTGTTAGCTTATCCACTATTACTAAGATCGCGTTATAATCTTGTCCTATAATAGGATCTCTTAACTTTAGTAACTTAATAATAAAGTCCTATAATATAACCTCCTATAGTCTTCCTAGTGTCTTAATAGGTTATAGCCCTCTATACAGCTTATACCTTATTAGTTTATTCCTTTAGCAATCTAGATATTTCTTTATAACTTATCTTACTAGTCCCCAGATTCCTTAAATAATATACTCCTTTTAAAGTCTTAACACTAAGCCTATAGCTCTATTATGTTCTTATATTATTCCCTTGTAGAATTCCTTAATAAATTCTTCTATAATAGACTTAGGCACATATATTGCTTCTCTATTTTTATATTACTCTAAGTCTAGATCCTCTACTTATACTTCTTAGATCTTCTATATCTAATTACTCTCTAGTAATTTATAGATCTGACTTTCCTTAGTCGCTGCGATCTTTAGATAATTATACCTAATTAATCCGTCTTAATCCCTTCGCAATAAAGCTCCTAATGGCTTTTTATTACTTTATAGTTTAGCTTTTCTACTTAGAGCGTCTGCTCGTGCATTATCTATACCCTTAATATGCTAAATTTCGAAATAATATTCTATAAGCATTTCCGCCTATTTAACTTGTCTTTAGTTAAGTTCCTTTATTATTAGGAATCCTATAAGGTTCTTATAGTCCGTCTTAACTATAAATAGTTTCTCTATGCCTTGTAAGAATGCTCTCTATTCCTTAAGTGCTGTAACTATACCTAACAACTCTTTGTTGTAGATGTTATAGTTTAACTCTAGTAGTATTATCTTTTAACTATAGTATGCCACTAGGTGCCATCCATTTTAATATTTCTATAGGAAGTACGCTCCTAGTGTAAAGTCTAATATATTTATTTTTATAACCGTCTCTAGACCTAGTTAATAGATCTTAAGTACTGGCTTCTAGATAAATAACTCTTTAATTCTCTTAAATAGTTCTTATTACTCCTTTCTCTATACCTACAGTTCTTCTTTTTTTATTAGCCGCGTAAATGGCTTAATGCCCTATAACCATTACGCTATAAACCTTCTATAGTAATTGTAAAACCCTAGGAACAATCTTAACTGCGTAATATTCTCTAGTTCTTACTAATTTACTATAGCCTTAATCTTCTTTAGATCTATGCTAAGTTGGCCTAGTTTAATAATAAATTTAATAAAATCAGTTTTCCTAGTAAAGAACTTATATTTCTTAATTACTACTAGCATCTATTCTTCTTATAGTCTCTTTAAGACCCACTTAACGTGTTCTCTATGTTCCTCCTTACTCTCTAAGTAGATGATAATGTCGTTAAGGTATACTATAACAAATTTATCTAGGTGTTCTCCTAACACACTATTAATTTACTTCTAGAATATTGCTGGTGCGTTTATAAGCCTAAATTGTATAACTAATAGCTTATATAGTCCTTCCTTTAACCTAAAGGCTACCTTCTATTTATTGCCTTCCTTAATTCTAATCTGGTGGTACGCCTATCTTAGATCTATCTTTATAAAGATCTTTATATTGCCTATCCTATCTTGGATTTTGCTAATTAAGGGTAAAGAATACCTATTCTTCCTAGTAATACTGTTTAACTATTTGTAGTCTATACACATCCTAAGTTTTCTATTTTTCTTTAGGATAAATAACACTAGATATCCTATTAATAACTATAATGGTCTAATATATCCCTTTTATAAGTTCTCTTAGATAAACTCCTTAAGCGCTACTAACTCTATTTTAGTAAGCTTATAGATTAGAAAGAACTTTAAACTTATTCTTTCTTCTAACTCTATCTTATAGTCCTAAGCTGTATACTCTAACAGCTTTTTACTCTCTAGTAACTATAACTTTTTACCATACTTATGGTATCTCTTTAGTATATAACTTAAGCCTTACTTAGTCTCTTTATATATTGCTCTAACTTGGTACTATACTAACTTGGTTTACTATTACACTTTGCGTTATTATATATCCCTAATATTAACTTAACCTATAACCTAATTAATCTTTAGATTGTACTCCTGTAACTAAGGTATTTCTAGTATTACCTTATCCTATCCTAATAGTAGAATATTAAAAGACATTCTAACTAGTTTCCCTTTAATAGTTATCTAAATAGGTCCTGTTTTAAGATTAATAATGCCTCCTCTATAGGCTATCTAATCTCCTAAAATTGTTATAAGTGGATATAGGTATTCCTTCTGTCTATATAGTAACCCTATCCTTTCTACTGCCTTTAGTAATATATAGTTCCTAATTGCTCTACTATCTACTAACGCTTTAAACTACTAATCTTGCTACTTAGCTTTTAAATTTAGGTGTTGTTTTTAAATTTCTTTAAGGGTCTAAGGCTCTAATACTGGTTCCCTTTAGTCCTATACGCCTCCCCTTTTTCTAACTATTAGCTACTTAATCCTGCTTATACTTAGTCCAACTTCAGCTAATACTTAGTTTATTTCTTTTCCTCTATGTGCTATGGATAAGTATTCTCTAGGCACTCCTACTACTATTATCTATCTAGGCACTCTTCTATAAGGAATCTTCCTAGTTAAAGTGTTAAGTCCCCTTAACCTTATACTTCTACTAGGTGCTAGCTATGTATATACTTAGCATTCCTAAACCGCTTTTCCTCTAATACCTAATATATTCTTACTAGGTACTTCCGGTTCTTATCTTTAGGTGCTCTATATATATTACACGTGTTATTTATATAAGCTATCTATAATAGTGTATAATACGCTGCATGTTTTAGGTTAACTCTTGGTTTATCTTTGTTTTTAAGTTTAAACCTATACCTAGTTAACCTAACCACTGGTATCTCTGCTGTAGGTACTAAGATTTATTACTTACTTCTCTAGTCCCTAGATCCCTCTTCTAGGTTCCTTAATATTATAATTAATACTACTTTAATATAACTTATACGTTTCTCCATAATAGGTTGGTCTTAGATAACTTTTTCATCCAGCTATATATAAAAATCTTCCTATTTGTTATTGTATTATTGCCTATACCACTTTCTATACAGCTAGTTTAGTATATATAGTTTATCCATTAGAAAGTACCTTGTTATTACTGCATTATAACATCCTTTAGTATGTCTTTCTTTAAACCTGGTTAAAATATTTAGATCTTTTTTTTATTCCAGTTTGTCTAACCATTTTACCCTAGGTATCCCTATACTTGGCCTATTAGTAACTCTTTATATAGGTGCTCTATTCCTTATATAACCTAGCGTAGCTAATCTCTTGTCTAGCTTTTACTCTTGCTATATAATAATTCTTATCCTAAACTTATCTATAGTTTCTTATTTTCTGCGTCTTATAGCTGGATTTTTATAGTTGTCTTGCTTTTTAATCCTGGTATTAACTATTTAATCTTTAGGCTAAATACTATGTTTACCTAGGATTACTAACGTTCTTATTTATTCTCTAAACTTATAGTTCTTAAACTCGCGTCCTATACTTATTTGTCTGTTACTAAACTAAGTTACTGCCCTTTCCCATTAGTTTTTATCTATTATAGGTCCTTAGGTATATCTTATCTCACTTTAAGAATCTTAAGCTTCTCTTATCTCTTCTTAAGAATCTTAAGCCTATGGCCTTTTACCTTTATTAAGTAATAAGCTAGCACTAGCAGTTATCTACTTGCTTAGTTTCTTCTAAACGTTACTCCTATTATCTTATAAAGCGATGGAAATTATATCTAATAGTGTTATAACGTCCGTTACTAAACCTCGTTTAGTAATGGTCTTAGTCTCTACTTCTATTACATTATTAAGGTTTAAGTGCTCCCAGTTAGCCTCCTTTTTATCCTTATTGCTAATAATTAATAAGTACTCTAACTCTATTGTTATTACTACTAATCTTTATCCGTATATTACTATAATATCTTAATCTAGCTTATAGAGTTGATTTTATTCTTTATCTAACTCTCTAGTTTTTTAGAGTCCTTTTAACTCTAGCTCTTATAGCTAATAGCTTACGCCATACTTAGCGTCCTTATAAATTTGGCATGCGTTGTTGTAATAATACGTAAAACTATTAATTAAACATTCTTTTGTTCCTCGCAGTGCACTATCGTCCCTCTATATATATGTGCCGTCTACTAGTCTGGTTCCCTTTACTGCGTGGTTACTTTAACCACCTCTATAGTCTCTAGCAAAATAACCCTATTTTCCGCAATTTATGTAAGCTCTATTTTTAAACTATTTTTCTTGCTGTAAAGTCCGCCTAAATGTCTTCTACTGCTAAGATTCCTAGTTTAGCCTCTGCTCCTGGGTCCTTTAATTACTTAATCCTTAACCTTTAGGTTTCTATAGTTTCTTTCCCCACCTTTAGGTTTCTTTAGTACCACTTAGGTCTATTAGCTCCGCGCCATTCTATAGTTTTTAACTCTATATCTGTCGTTGCGTACTCTGCGCCTTATATAACTATAGAACTTTGTCTTGCCCTCTTTTAGCTTGTTCCCTTTGGTAGATTCTATTATTAATCTTTATTAACTAATCTATTAACTCTCTTAAAGTATCCATATCTTCCATTAGGATAATTACGTCCTAGACTTTAGCCTTAAGTCCCTATTTATACTATGCCATAAGCGCCCTATTATTCCACTTAACCTATATGGCTAGTGTTTAAAACTGTGTTATATACTTAATTACTAAAGTGCGTTGTACTAAGTTCTAAAGCTTTTATTCCGCTATAGTTGTGGCCTCCAGGTCTCTAAATATCTATATTAGTTACTTTATAAACCTATTCTAACTAGTAAATATATACCATACATCCTGGTTAGTAGTTGTTATACCATTAGCCTATATTTCCGTAAGATACGGCTTAAACCACTTAAGTGCCCTCCCTATTAGGAACAATCCTGCATAGGCTACTTAGTCTAATAATATTACTAACTTCGCTCCTTCCTATACTACCTTAAAGTGCATTTATATAAGAAATCCCTTAAGCTTTAACTTCTCTCCAGAGAATTGTTTAATTAAAGGTAACTTAATCTTTGCCACTCTAATTCTATTAATACATTCTTTAAGTATCCTATTGTTATCTTATAAGTAATTAACCATTTCCTATAACTGACCTTATGTAACCACTTAAGAATCCCCATTATCTATACTGGTATCACCTAGCCCTAAGGTTGTGGCTCCCATTAACGCCGTTATAACTAGTGCTGCTCTTAGTGGCATATTATTTGAGTTTATTCCAATACCGTAACCTTAGTAGTGAATATATAACGGAACCTTATAGCTTAGACTACGGTGGGTTCTGTTATTGGGCTGGGTATATAGGTATAATAAAAATAACAACATAATAATAACTGGTGGAGTGGTTGCCTAATAGATTAACTCTAATTATATTCTAAGATTCACTATAAGGAGAGAACTATCTATAGTAGGGACTGGGTCCTTTAAATACACAACCATACTCCTAAGAAATCCTCTCTTGTACGTAAGGTACGTATTATCTATATTAAACGTAACGTTCCTTCCGTTTAACACAGTTAATATATTTAACACCATGTAACCTCGTTTACCATTCCTTGTTATATAGTTTCACTAGATCCATCCTAAACTATGCCTGTATTAACCAACTAGCTTCTGCCGACTCTTCTCCAAGTAGTTGTAATATTGTACTTAAAGCGTCCGTAACAATAGTGGATAAGCTAATAAAGTAGGGATACTTTATAGTATGCACTAAAGAGATATTAGTAGAAGATGTCGCTAGAATATATATAAAAGAAGTATTTGTAAGACATAGAGCACTAGATAAGATTATATTAAATAGAGATCCAAGATTCGTAGTAGTATTTTAGGAAGTATTTCTGGCAGAATAAGGAGTTTGTCACAGCTAGCTTCCTATAGAAGCGGTCCAATAGATTAAGCAACAATGAGGGGCTATATTATAAATAGACTAAGGTAAGGGCTTGAAAAAAGGGGCGCGGTAGACGACTATGTATATGTTCGGTCGTCGGGGCAACGTTGGGGCAACGTTAATCCGTAACCGACGACGCCTTGATGGTAGCTATATAGACGAACCGTTACATCACCCCCCTTTAAGCCAGGAGGATCGCCCTCAATCCTTGTAGTTAGGCTCTCCTTGTCTATCTTGCCCTTCTGTCCTTCTTTACTTTATTGTCTTCCTCTAAGGGCTCTAGATCTACGTCCTTGTGATATACCTCTAGCCATTACATTAGCCGTACAGGTGGTCTAGCATTATAGGGTCTCTTATTGTGGAACGCCTTGATCTTATAGGGGGCGCTGATAAAGCTGTCTGTGTTATACTAGGTGTCGTCTAGGTCGTGGCCTACCCAGTTAACCTTATACTGTAGCCTTCCGTGGTAGGTTCTACTAGTAAGGATCTTATCAATCTTGTACTCCGGCTCGCTATTAATTAGGATTGGCTCCTCTGGCTCCCTATTCTGGCCCGGTAGGGGGTTATCTGGGTCCTTTCGCAGTCGATTAGCATAGAAGACGTTTGACATCTTTATGTTTAGGGGTAGGTTGATAATGTACAAGTGTCCTTTTATGCCTAGAATCTTATAGGACCCTGCAAGCTGTCTATCTAGCTTGGTACTTGGTTGGTTAGTAGCCCAGCCCTTCCTAGTAATGTATACTCGATCACCTATTCCGAAGTCTAGTTTGCGACGGTGCCTATTAGCTTGCCTTGTCTGCCGCTCTTAGGCCTTAGCCAGATTGTCTCTTACCTATTTGACTGCGTCCCAGGTTTTATATACAAAAACTTAAGCTTCTTGTCGTGTTAGCTTCTTACAAGGCGTTAAGACTGCTTATATATATTCCTCCCAGTCAAAGTAGAGCCTTGGCTTAAATCCTAGCTCTAGCTTATATAGTGTAAAGCCAGTAGACTCGTGCGGTAAAATTGCTTATACAAAGTCTATATAGGGGAGGAGCTCTGACTAATTATCCTAATAGTGGTTAATAAAGGGCCTTAAGCGTTAGTTAATGTACTGGTTTAGTACTTCCATATTACCATTAGTTTACGGGTGACTAGATATAGAGAGCTTTTACTTAACGCTAGTTAGTTTATATAGCTCGTCTATAAAGGCTGAGATAAATTGGGGTCTTTAATCTAATGTAACTGTCTCTAGAAGGCCATATACGCGCCAGACGTATTAGTAGTACAGGTTTACTATATTAGCTATAGTAGCAGTTTTATAGTAGGGTAGTAAAAAGGCTTTCTTGCCTAGTCGATTAATAACCATAAAGACGTTGTCGAAGCCCTTTTTATCTATTAGGAAGAACTTAAAATTAAAAAAGACGTGCTGCTAGCAGCATTTACTAATTAGTAGGGGGTATAGTAGGCCTAGGGTTTTATTACGGGGTATATAGGTCCTCCTACAGGTCCTGTAGTTTCTTACATAGGTATCGCAGTTTAAGGGTAGCCCTAGCTAATAGTATTAGTTTGCTATAAGTTTCCTAGTCTTTGTCTTGCCTAGGTAAGCAGTTACCTGGCAGGAGTATACCTCTGCAATAAGGTAGGTATGGAGGTAGTTAGTATTAGGGACTATTAGCTTGCCAAAGCAAATTAATAGTCCTCCTTAGAGTTTTTAGCCCTTCTGGTCTTGCTTAGCTAGCTAATATAGCCCTACTAGCGACTCGCTAGTTTGATTGGCCTGGAGGATCTAGTTAACTAGCTTATACAGTTCCCATTTATAATTTGCTGTAGTTGGGGGGTCCTTAGAGGTTAACTCTAGTATAGCAATTATAAGGGCGGGGTTAATCAGGTATATAATACATACGGCTATATCCTTCTCTTTCTACGTCTTTAGGTCCTCTTGCTTTTGTAATAGGGTATTAGCCACTATATTTACCGTGCCTGGCCTATATATAATCTGCATATGGAAATTAGCTAGTAGGTCTGCTTAGCGGGCTTGCTATAGACTTAGTAGCCTCTTGGTTATAAAGTACTTAAGGGCTTGATGATCTGTGATTACCATAAAGGGTGTATATTAGAGGCCAACAAGGTGACCTTGCCATTCCTATAGGCCTCTTATTACTGCTAGTATCTCCTTGTCATAGATCTCGTACCGCATCTCTACAGGGGACATTGTCTTTAAGAAAAAGGCTACTGGCTTCTAAGTCCTATCGTCTTGCAGCTGGTTTAGCACCCTAGCTACTACTCCGTCACTCGCGTCCGTCTCCATGCAGGTGTCTTGGAACGGTAAGTAGTGCTTAATTACGCTGCCAGATAGCATAAGGGCCTTAACTTACTTAAAGACTTTAAGCTCTTCCTCCCCTAGTAGGTGCCATGCTCCCTTCTTTATAAGCTTACTAAGCGGTTATACAACTCGGCCGTAATCCTTTAAGAAGGCCTAGTAGAAGTTACAGAATCCTAGGAAGGATTATACCCCTTTTACGGAGGTAGGGGGTTCCTAATCCTTAATTATAGATAGCTTGTTAGTGTCTATAGCGACCCTATTAGTACTAATAACAAAGCCTAGGAACTTTGTCTTAGTAACATTAAACTCGCTCTTCTTAATATCCGCTTATAAGCCTGTCTCTTAAAGCTTCTATAGGACCTTCTTAATATAGACCTTATACTCTAGCGGGTCGTCCGAGTAGATTAGGATGTCGTCTATATAGGCTATACAGAAATTGTCTAGGTAGTTAAAAAGGACGTTATTAATAAATCTCTGGAAGGACGTAGGGCCGTTATACAGTCTAAAGGGTATAATATGGTACTTGTATAATCCGTACCTTGTATAAAAGGTGGTTAACTCCTCTACCTCTTCCTTTAGCCGTATATGGTAGAAGGCCTGCTGAACGTCTAGCTTAATAAAGATCTTAGCTCTTAATAGCCTGGTCAACGTCTCCTTAATTAATGGTAGCGGGTAGCGGTTCTTCTTAGTAATTGCATTAAGCTTTTAAAAGTTGACGTAGAATCGCCACCCCCCTCCTAGCTTCTTAGCAAATAGGACCGGAGCTATAAAGGGTGCATTACTTAGTACAATAAACCCCTTCTATAGGTGCTCCTATAGGTAGGCCTTAACTAGCTCTAGCTGTTCTAATAATATATTATATAGCGGGCTAGGGGCTAGTTCTCTGCTGCTGCTTTTAAGAACAATATCATAGTCCACCCCTTCGCGATACGGTGGTAGCATATCAGAGGTAGCTTTTAAGAAACCGTCAGCGTACTCTTAATAGGGCTGTAGTAGCTTTTTATAGATAAGCTAGTGGAGTTCTTCCTTATCGTCTAGTAGCGCGTCCTGTCCCTTCTTATCCTCCATTAGTTGGTCTATCTTATAGAGGCTAGTATATCCAATTACTACGTCCTTACGCTTTGCTCCTCATAGGAAGTTCCCCACCTTAAGTAGCGCGATGTCTGCTACTCTAAACTCCCTAGCAGATAAAGGCCTCCTTGCTCTCAGCTTTAACAGTAAAGCTGGCCTAGGGTAGAGCTAGTCTTCCATTTTCCTAATCACATCTTGGGTATCGATCTTCCAAATATGCCTATAGTCATACAAGGTCTACTTAGCTTACTTTGGCTTAGCCTATCCCTCCAGCTTAATTTTAGTAGAGGACTTCTTCTCTTAAAGTTCACTGATCGCGACTATACGTTTAAGGATGCGTTAGGGGGTAGACTTAGACTCTTAATCTAGTAGTACGTCTCTTTAATCTGCGTCTCTCTGGTAATCCTTGTTAATCAGTAGGGGTAGGAGCTCCTTTCTTGGTATAATTACGTCCTGCCTACTATAGTAGTTCCTCTCGGTTCGCCATACCAAGGCCTAGCACTTGCAATTAATAAGGGCCCCAGTCTTCTCAAACCACCTACAACCAATAAGAAGATCGTGGCGGCCTATATCACAGAATAGGAACTACGTGGGGACTTATCGGCCATCTATAACTAGGTTAGCCCTAAAGAGCTATCTAATTATATCTATCTGCTAATTGTTATGGCCAGATACGGTAACTCTTCGTCCCTTAATCCTATAGAACTTTGGTTACAGTTGTTGCTCAATAATCAGCCGTAGCTTATGGTATATAAAGGCTTCTCCGCCCGCGCTAGAGTTAAGCAGGCTTACTATATTAAGAGCTACGCCACCTAGCGCGATCCTATATAGCATTATAAGGGCTGCGCCTCCTAAGATCTCCTTCAGCTGTATAGGCGCTATATTAATTGCTTTAATCTGCTCTAGGTAGGAGACTTCTCCTAGAGCTGCTCATTTTCCAACTCCGCCAAGTTAGTGACTATCTCGTATTCTTTACTTTGGTTAATTGCTTTAGCTTCCGTCTTCTTTAGCGCTGTATAGTTATTGGAGTAGTGCCCTTGCTTGCCATAGTTAAAGTAGGTAACTAGCGCTTTTGCGGCTAGTGCTAAAGTCAGAGGCTGCCAGGAAGAGGGGGGACCTTTAGTCTCTTCAGCGCCCCTAGTAGAAGCTCTCTTACTAGCCTAGGCTGCTCTGCGGTTACTTCATTCCTTACCTATCTACTTTAGACCTTGGGCGTACTATTAGGCAGTCTTATAATAGGCCTAGAAGCTACAGTCTTCGTCTACCACCTTAACTTCCATTTGGACGCGTAGGCTGTTATAAAGCTTATTATAAAGCTCCTCTTTCCACTGATCTTGTGGCATCCTTAAGATATTTACTAGCCGTACGAAGTTAGATTAGAAATCGTTAAAGTCTCCTAGGTACGGCATTTTAAGGCTTTTAAGCTCCTACCGGGCCTTAATACGGCAATCCGGGTCCTTAAAGATATTCTCCAGAAACTCAAGTACTTCTTTACTAGTAAGGTTGCGTTCCGCATTGCGCTCTACCTCTAGGTAGGGTGAGAGGTGGTTATAAGCTTTACCTCCTACACATATCTTAATGTACGCTACTTTTGCATCCTCTTTCTGATCTGGGTTGTCTTAATAGAACCAGTCTATATTAGATCGAAGCTTGTTTTGTACATAGCCACTCCAGGCGCGATAGGTAGGCTCTTTCCTATCTATTAGCGTAGGTAGGTCTAGAAACTTTACTATATGTTCTAAACCCGTAACACTGCTTATCTAAGAGAGTGGTGTCCCTTCTTGTATTATCCGTAATAGTATGCTTCCTCGCTCGCTGTCTTCCCGATTTGGGGCTTATATAGTGACCTTGCGGCCTATTCTTAATATCTTCTGATTGGCCTTGCGGAGCTCGTCTGTCCTGTTGTTTAGGTGCTCCTTAAGCTCCGCTATCTTTGCCTTAGCCTCCTCTTTTCCATCTAGGGCCTCGTGCGCGTGGTTATTTGTAAGACGCTATAGCATAGCGACCTGCTATTCCAACGCCTTCCTTCGTATTCCCTAGAGCCTTAGCTCCTCTATAAGTTTGGTTATAGGTATCTCGGCTAGGCTCTAGGTAGTCACGGCTGTAAACTCCCTCTTGGTCTCTATCTTAAAGTATATAGGGTTCTCGTCATCTTCTAACTATATTATAAGGCGGTCCTATTTGCTCTTTATATTATCTAAAAGCTCTGTCTCGCCATAGTACGGTTGGAGCTCTGGCGGCTTGAGTGACGCGTCTACGGGTTCCTTACGTGCTGCCAGCGTTGGGTCGGTAGCTATCTCTAGCGCGCTAGACCTTAACGCGCTTCTTTTTACCATAGTGTCTCTTTTGCTTTCTTAGGCAACTCTTGCCACTAAGATTATAATTGGGGTGATCCTTTTAATCTAATTGCTGTAGTCTCTTCTTTTAGCTGCTTAATCTGCTGTCGTAATTGCCTGCCTTAAGCAGGGCTTAGTGGGTTGGTTGGTCTGTAGTTGTAGTGGTAGAACTAGCTACGCGTTTAACCGTTGGACCTAGTATTATGTCGCCTCTACAGGCCAATTGGGGTAGACCTTAGTCTAATATTACGGCTAGCTTCCTGTAGGAGCGGTCCAATAGATTAAGCAATAATGAGGGGCTATATTATGAATAGACTAAGGTAAGGGCTCGAAGAAAGGGGCGCGGTAGACGACTATATACATATTCGGTCGTTGGGGCAACGTTAGGGCAACGTTAATCCGTGACCGACGACGCCTCGATGGTAGCTATATAGACGAACCGTTACAGAGTTTGTGTAGTAATATCTATAGCGTATTATCCGCAAACAGACGGATAAATAGAAAGACTAAACTAGACACTAGAGCAGTATCTAAGGCATTATATTAATTACGTATAGAATAATTAGGTGTTATTATTACTAGTTATATAGTTCGCATATAATACAACACCATAAGAAGGAATAGGGATATTACCATTTAAGGCGAATTACGGATACGAGCCAAGAACATTATTATTGCCATATTAAGCAAAAAAGACGAGTAGCATAGCTAAATAAAGAATGGAGATGTTAATAAATCTTTATATAGACCTTAAAGCAACAGCTAAACTAGTACAAGAATGAATAAAAAGGTACTATAATGCTAAGAGATCTAAGGGACTAGATCTTAAGGAGGGAGATAAAGTATAGCTACTACACAAAAATTTTAAGAGTTAACAATTAAGTAAGAAGTTGGACTATGTTAGACTAGGACCTTTTAAAGTTAAGTAAAGAATTTTATTAGTTATATATAAGTTGAACCTACTAGCTAAAATAAAGATCTACCCTGTATAATATATCGCAATACTAAAGCCAGTATATGGGAATGTTAAGCCACTAGTCTATAAGGCAGACACGTATAGAGGACAAAAAGAAGATAAATGGCAAGTTTCGAAGATTATTAGTTATAAGGATGTAGACGATGAAACATAGTATAAGGTAAAGTGGATAGGCTATAGTAAGACTACCTAGGAACTACTAAGCAACCTAGAGAACGCTATAGGAAAGGTATAGGAGTATTAGAAAAAAAAGGGTTAGGCAGTATTAATAAGGAAGGATTACTAAAGAATAAGTTACTTAAGGGGGACCTAAGAGGAGCACCTACTAAGCTACTTAGAGTTATTTCCCTCTTAGTTAGAAGAGAGATTGGTCTTTTGTTACTAAGTTCCTATAGACCTTAATAAACAAGTTTCCACTCCTTAGAACGAACCTTCTTACGCACTTTCTTAAGACGAAGTAGACAAGCGTAAGCAGAGGCACGGGCTTTAAGGGCACGACGCTTCTTATCTCTCACCCGCTTAGCGTAAGCGTAGTCTTTATCCTAGAGACGACGAATCTTGCCTAAGGCACTTAAGAGTTCATTATCAAGTTTCGCAGCGGTAGATTAAATACAAGACCCTATAACAAGTTACTTAGGGAACTTAAAGACTGTTAAGAGTTATAGGACACACACACTTAGTGTTAGAGATAGAGCGAATATCGCAAGACAAATAAATGTTTGCTTTAGTGCACTCTAAACAAGAGGAAGGTTGTTAGGTAGAAGGACTTACTAGCGCAACGTAAACTAACCCCTCTTTTGCACAACAAGAATATGGAGACGGCATTATCTCACCCAGTAATAGTATGGAGGAAACCGTACGCGCATAACAAAGGGTTAAAGAAGAAGAAGGAGCTTTAGGTATAATAAGCAGAGATATTAACTAGATTAATTAAACGGACATTACACCTCTAGTAGACGACTTAGAGATATTAGGAATCTTTAAGGACGAAGATAAAGAGGAGGGAGATGGTGTTACGGACGCTTTAAGTATAATGTTACAACTACTTAAAGAAGAGTTGGAGAAAGCTAGTTAGTTAATACAGGCACGGTCTAGGATAGATCCGGTGGAACCATATAACAAGGAATAGTAGCTAAGGTTATATAATATAATCTATATAATCTGTGTAATCTATGTAATCTATAGGATAGAGTAGATAGAGCAGACAGAGCAAACGGAGCGAAGGGATTTCTTAGGCGTATAGTTGTGTATTTAAAGGACCACAGTCCCTACCTAGATAGTTCTCTCTTTGTAGTAAATTTTAGAATACAATTAGAGTTAATCTGTTAGGCAACCACTCCACCAGTTATTATTACGTTGTTAATTTTATTCATACCTATATACCCAGCCCAATAACAGAACCCACCGTAGTTCCTGCTATAAGGTTCCGTTACACTATACTTTGTTATATACTAAGGTCTCGAAGAATCTGGTGGAGGTAGCGTAGATAGTAGGAGTAAGTGGTAAGCAGGCGATGGCATTAATAAGGTAGAGACCTCTGTATTCTATAAGGTTGGCAAATAGGCCTCCGTTATCCTTATAGCGCAGATAATTTATAGACTGGTTAATAATTACTCTAACCCTATAGAACTTTACTACGGATATCAGATTGGTATAAAAATATAGAGCGTATGCTACGTTCCTTAATGTCAGATACTGAGTTAGGCGTTATTTGCCCACCTTAATTGCTAAGTTAATATTACCGTATCCATGGATTTCTGCCCCAGAATCTCCAGCTGTTGCTATAGACATACTTAGCTTAAAGTTACGGAAGTATCTAATATTATTGCAGAAGTAGGTGTCTGCCATAGTGTTATACCCCTAGGCATTAATTAAAGACAGATCTAGGTAATCCTGTAATAATATTAATAATGTTAATAATAAAAAGGATATTGTTATAGTAGCCGCTATAGCTTGGGGCCTGTCTAGATCCTTAATCTTTTCAGCCATAGACAAAGCTAATATAGACGTCCTTAACCTAGGACCTTCCTTCTCAATCTGCTTAAACCTTTTTTTATAATACTGCTTGTTTATTAGGACCTTGAGCCATTCCTAGCAATTCTTTAAATAACTGTCATTTGGTATAAAGTTTGGACCTTAAAAAGACTAAAACAGTTACTTGTAATTCTTTAACTTATAGGGTAGACTATAAGCAAAGCACTTTATCTTAGGTGATTGAGGAGGTACTAGGGTGGTAGACATTATAGGATCTGTAGATGGCTACCCTAAGAGTATAGCATAAGCGTTATGTCCCGTATTTGGATACTTATAGAGGAGGTTAAATTCCTTAATTATTATCTCCATTTTGAGCTTCTCTAACCTCTTGGCTACCTTTTGAATGAAGGCATGATATAGAGCTGGATAGATCTCCTTATAGTCCTGGATAAAAGCTTATACAATACTGTTTTCTGTTGCCTCTATTAACCCTTCCTCTAGCTCTTCGCTGTTCTGTATAATGGTGATATAAAGCTGAAGCCAGGATTCTAGAGTCTGGTGTTTAGGCCCTTGTTTCCGTTTCTTAAGATTGTCTAATACCATTTACTGCAACATAGCTTATAACGGCTTTACTACCTTTTTCAACTGCCTCAAAATCGAATATGGTGTAATAAGGTTTTTAAGATATCCTAAGAAGTTGGTGCCTATGGTAGCATACAACAGTGCTGCAAAGGTATAGAGCTTCTCTTCCCGTTTTATGTAGTCTTATTGTTGGAGCTTATAGAGCTTAAAGAGCATTCTCTGTGTCTCTAGAGATTGCGGAGTTTGTTGTCCTTGTTAACTTAATAACCTAGGTGTAGCTGTTCTAGTAGACGCTGGAGTTGCTGCTGAAGTTGCAGGAGCTACTACTGCTGTTGCAGAAGCTGCTGCTGGTGCTGCAGGAGCTGCTGCTGGTACTGTAGAAGCTGCAGGAGCTGTTGTAGGTGCTGTAGGAGCTGCTGCTATTGAAGGTATAGCTGGCTTAGTGTTTTCTTTGATTTCGTTCTCCGTCTTATCTAGGTCGACATAGTCCCAGATCTTCGCAAAACTTACTTCTTGGCGGATAAATTAAAACCATATAGGCCAGTCTTTCTGGGTTAGCAAAAGAGGGTTTGTAGAGTCCTTGGTTGCCATATTGGCTTTTGTTTTGAGGTTGCGTAAAGAGACGCGCTTACGCGTAAAGCACGCAATATTTCGTGACGAACTATGCTCAAAGAGGCTTAGTGGTAGTCGTCTGGCCACTGAGATCTCCCTGGTGCTCAGAAGGTTACTGGGCTCATAACTTTCAGCCAGGCAGGTATCAAGACAAATGACATAAGCTAGCTAAGAGGTAGAGACACAGAATTGTACGAGTGATCTCTTTTATTCAAGGTGGCTCTAAGAGCCCTAATATACATAAGGAAAATAACCCTAGTTCGACCTTCGGTGTCCGTAGTCGTTCGGTGTCCGACACCTCAGCAGTAAAGCTACCTCCGTGGCCAACAGGACGCACGTTTTCAGCTTTCCATTATAGAAGTACTGTAGGGCTTTGGGCTGTCGAATGAAGTAGTGGTTCGCCGGTGTGCCCTCGCAGTGTGTCATCTTGACTGTTACAGGTAGGTCGTGGGTTTCTGGGGGCGAAAGCCATAGAGCAAGTGTTCGTAGGTGCGGCACGCTTTGGCTGGGCTGGTGGTGGCTAGTTTATTATCTCAGCAAGCGACGGCAACCGAAACAGTATTACCTCAGCGAGCTCAGACGTGAATTTGATTGGAGCGGATGTTCTTTCGGCCCGTCAGCAAGCTGACTAACATCCACCAAAATCACGTCTGAGAGCCTTTGGCGAGTTTTGTTAAAACCGTAAGCAAAAATCTTAGTTTTAGTGAATTTATAAGGGGATTTCCTCCACGACGTAATAAAATTAAGTCTTTAGAAGTTCATAAATGTATCTTAGGGGGCTACTTTATATATCAAAAGCCTTAGAATTGCACTATACCCTCCTAAGTCTGAGATTAATTTCGTTAAAGTTAAAATTCCCGTTGTTAAAAGCGTAAGCACTTTTTGTATGGGCCCGTATAAGCTTACATAAAGGCATAAAAAGCCTAAAATCTTATAATCTATAGAGCTAAATCTCCTGAGTAATTTGATATGATTTTTACCTTAAAAGACGTTGTGGGGATGTTGATCAATTTTGTTGGGGTTTATGAGTTTTCCTTACTAAAAAAGCTTAGGTTTCCATACAAATCTCGCCAAAGCGCCTCAGACTAAGAAATCGATCAAATATCCGAAGGAGATTAGCGCGTCAGCGCAATCGATTTCTTGGTCTGAGCTTCTGAGGTAAGAAACAGTAAACTCCCTAGTACCTAAAATACAGTGGCGTTTTCTTAGACCGAGACTAGTGATACTTTAGAATTAGTGAGTGTGCCTGAAGCTCTGCCCTTACCGTCTGAGTCGCTTACTGAGATAACTAGCTAAGAGGCTTCTCACGACAAAGCCGATTTGTTGCAAGGATTTTATCTTGCAGATCCTTTGGTTTTGTAGATCCGGGAAAGCTTGAAGTGTGATCACATATACGCATCACATGTTGCTGTGTGCAGCCGTCCTGTGTTGCTTGGCCTCCGACGCGTCGCGCATGCGCGTCAACATGTATCCATTTGGACACTATCCCTATCTCAATTAATAGGCTATTGTTACCCATTTACACTCACGTATCTTCAATCTCTATGGTACTATTTACCCAATTTCTTGTATCACAAGTCCCCGTTATTCAACATTCCGAACCAATCGCTACGTATATCCCAGTTAGCATGTCAGGGGCGCCTCGACCAGCAAGGGGACGGAGTGCTCAGGATAACTATTGTAAGGCATAGCTGGATTGGTTATTCAATATACGTTCTTCTTATGGTTCTGACAGCGGCTCTTCTAGATCCCTCACCCAATAATGCATACAACATCCCTCTCCAAGAGATTTCATATCGTGCAAATGCCCCCCCTGCTCATCCGATTGTCGATAATATAACTTCGGATGCTCACCATGAAAGTGGTAATAAGAGCTATCGTACTGCAGGTGGAAAAAGAACCCCTGAAAAGAGGAAGAGGCACAACTCGAATGGAGATACTACGGACTTAGAAAGGGGATCTGGCAGAAAGAAGTACCGACCTTTATCAGATGAGACACTGACTTCCCTTGGGTCTACAAAGGGTTTATCGAGCAGTTCGGGCATGCGTCTCAAGCCTACGGAAGTTGTTAGCCTTTTGAGTTCTGACGAGGAAGAACCGGTGGGGAGATCGAAGACATCTTCAAAAGAGCACACAAAGGTGAAAACCATGCCAGTTGTAGGCTCTTACATACAGAACGTTATGGAAAGGACAGGAGCAACTCTGAGTACATGGACTTCGTACGATGGGCAAGAGTCCTTGGTGCTTTCAAGCCGTGATCTTGGTCCACCGCCGAATCCTAGGAAAACACCTATCCCGCCGCCCCCGATGCCTAGTCTAGGTCCATTGGCGAAATCGAAGGCCAAAAACCCTTTAGCACATGGCCATCTTTCGTTGCAAGCAGAGCAAGGAACGACTGTCCCAAAGAAGTGGCGAAAGGACAAGAAGCCGACTGACATGCGGGCCGTTGATATCCAAGTCATATCGAGCTCCTCTCCACCCTCAAGCCCTTTATCGCCACAATCGCAAGCAATACCCACTCCAAGGAAGGCTAGGAAATCTCGGAAATCTCAGAAACCCATTGCATCAGAAACACCTGATGCGCAGACCCAACCACCTGCGGAAAAGATATGTTCAAAATCGGTTGAAGACCCTCGCACGTCCGACATCGTACCACTTACTGAGCCTGTCCTCTGCCAAGAGCAAGCCGACTTAGTAGAGCTTATAGTCAGTGGTCGCAATGTCTTTTATACCGGTTCCGCTGGATGTGGAAAGTCTACAGTTCTGAAAGCTTTCAATAAACGCCTTTCAGAAATGGGAAAAAAGGTCGATGTAGTTGCTCCTACCGGCCGTGCCGCACTGGATATTAACGGGTCTACAACATGGACATATGCAGGCTGGACGCCTGATAGCCATAAGAAACCGTTGAAAGAGCTAAAAGCAGCCGCTCATGGAAAGTTTGTTAGAAAGAGGCTGGGAGATACGGATGTGCTTGTTATTGATGAAATCAGTATGGTTGAGAACTTGCATTTTGAACGTCTAAATTGGGTCATGAAGGAGGCGAGGAACGATCAGCGCGCATTTGGCGGCGTCCAGCTTGTTGTTACTGGAGATTTTTGTCAACTGCCTCCAGTAAAGCCTTTCCAGCATTGCATGCAATGCGGGAGAGAGCTCAAGCCCAACATTGCGCGGACCGTATACAAATGCGCTCAGCATGGAGAATTCTACGACATCGATAAATGGGCTTTTCGTAGCGCAGCTTGGAAAGAATGCGGGTTCATTCATGTTAATCTAACAAATATCCATCGGCAGAGTGACGCAGTCTTCATCAACATCCTTCAGAAATGTCGACTTGGAACACGTTTAACACCTGCAGATACCGACCTTCTCCTCAATCACCACTCTGAGACACGAAACTCAGTAAAGCTTTTCTCCACCCGTGAGGAGGTCCGACGGATCAACCAGGAGAATTTCAACAAGCTCCGCAGCCGTGCGCGAGAGTTTTTGTGTTTGGACGACTTCAAATGGAACGAGAATCATCGGCATTTGCAGTCGAAAAGCCTTCGCAGTACCGATGGCTCACTTACTGCACTGCGTGATCACCGCTTCGAAACACGCATGCATCTCAAAAAGGGCATGCTTGTTGTTCTGCTTGTCAACCTGGACATCAGTGCAGGGCTAGTGAACGGCAGCCAAGGTGTGATCCAAGGTTTCGAGAATTATGATCCAAAAAATCTACCTAAAGCCACGGAAAACTCCCGCAAAGGCAAAGATAAAGATGCCATTGTCGCTGCACCAGTCCCAACGCTTGGTGGAGACCACGCCGCATTCAGAGAAGATCAAATTAAAGCATTCATAAATCGTGCAGAGCATAAAGAGTGGCCTATTGTTACCTTCAACAATGGAGTAACGCGTACAATATACGCCGATTGCACCGTGAACGAAGTCGGAGATGATAAACCCTACAGCTTGCTCTCGCGAACGCAGATACCCCTCACGGCAGCTTGGGCCATGAGCATTCATAAGAGTCAGGGCATGACCCTCAATAGAGTTGTGGTAGATTTGTCCAAGAGTTTCGAGGAGGGCCAAATGTATGTCGCTTTGAGCAGGGCGAAAAGTCTTGAGGGATTGAAGGTTGAAGGATTAGGAAGAGGGCTGCTGGGTGGTAATGACCAGGTCAAGGAATTCTTATGGGAAAAATTTGGGATCAAATAAACGGATTATATGTGCTCGTGGCCCACCAAGCCCGCCCAAGCGAATTCTTCTACGGTGCAATGAGTAGCCTGCTATGAACCTCTTCTATGTTCATGTGACACGTGATGTAACCATATTCAAATTCCGAGCAGTGGTTGAACATGTGGAATAAATTCTGGTTCTTGTATGTACTTAAGGATTAAATATGAGTATTACTTCATATCCTATCAAATGATTATCTCTATCGCAAGGGCTAATCTGAGCAAGGTTGCAATAAGCGGGGGTTCTATCAGTCCGGAAATTCCGCTCAAACAAAGTTCTCCGAGATTCGGTTGAGATCTCGCTACGAGAAGAATCCCGTGACGATTTCTCTCAAACTTTTCTTCACTATGCCTTCTAAACTAGTCACTAATCGTTCCTCGCTCTCCTTAACATCCACCGTCTGCAATTGGTTGATACATCTCAGATTAGGTGTCGTCATCGTCGTAGACCTTTTCATTGATTGTTGTGCTCCTAAACCGTCGCCGAGCCAGTTCACGTCCTCGTCGATATAGGACCCCGCGTATGCTCTGAGCCTGGCTTGAGTGTCATGCATGTTTGCTTCCTCTAGGAATTGTCCTCTGTGCGACTTGTTTGGGGCTAGTGAGCGGAATTAGATCAATCAGGTTTTCAATCAGTATTTATGGTTGATATTTTCGCCAACGAAGATATAGGGTATTTTCCTCTCTGCCAAAGCTCCCGTCTCCGTGATCTCGTCTAGTCATGTGAGTCAGTACGGTTAAGGTACCCCAAGGTTCGAAACTTTTACACTCGTTTCGCATCCTTCACAAGTGTTCACCGGTGGACTCTACGTTCTTTCCTATGTCCCTTAGTTTCTGGGTTAAATAAGACCGCCTGTTCCTCGACTCTTCGTTCTCCTCTGCTATAGCCTCGATGGTCTCGTCGTCGATATCCATGACATCCGTCCTATCGCATACACAGAAGAGCATCTATAATCTCGATGCCACCCGGAAGAAGCTGGAGACTGTTACAATGACCCTTCCCTTGCGCGGACCTCCTACATCAGACCGGAACATATAGTTCCCACAACTCCGCACACTCAGTCTGGGAAAGCTCGGAAAGGAGGCTGGCCTGCCTGGAGTGCAAGTGACTCGGTCTTACCGTTTGGCCGACCACATCAGCGAATGGATTCCCCCTCCTCAAAGCGTCTCGAATCGTTCCAGACAATCTCAATGGCACTAGTGGTATCCCAATAAAGCAACAAGGCATAGTGCAATGCCAGCAATAGTAAGCACAGTTGCCGTGCAATGGTTCGGAGTGGTAAATGACCTTGCAACGATTATAGCCGGGGCCGGGTGGTGTTTCTAGAGTCTGGGCCGCTAATGATTCTAGATGCTTTAGAGGACGGGTGCTTATCAAATGGTAGATGAATGTTATTGTAAATTCGCTATTTTACTATCCGAGTATACATTTTCTTCGAGCAACGCGTGACTACATACTTATGTGTAACGTCAATCAAGCACATATTACGATGACTTCGAAAACATCGTATAGACGCGCCTTCCTCAGGCACTTTATTCTAATATCGGAATTCTATCATAAGCCCACTAATCTCTACATCCTATAGCTCAGCTTCTCCCAAAATCCATGAACATGGAAAGATTACTCCAATGCTGCAACCCATAATTTCGAGCCTCGAGATACGTGCGTATTCCAAGCATTAGCAACTTCCTTTTCGGCGTCATATCCGTACGCCCAAGATTGTGTCACTGGATCGCTCCATTGGTTCGGGCTTTCAATGTAGTGGCGTCCCTCTACTTCCGGCCTCATCGCTTCATCGCGAGCCTCTTGTTCTGGTCCGTCTGCGAAATGCCACAACTTCCCGTTAATCAGGCTAGCCTCCTGCATCTGGCCTGTTCTTAGAATTCGTACATCCTCAAATATTCGCAGAGCGTCGTACATCTGATCCTTAGAATTAATCTTGTTAAGTATTTCAGCCAAAGCTGCCCCGTCCTCTACCGCCATTGCAGCGCCTGGGAAAGTTAGAATCGCTCAACCCTTTGGAAAAATACTCACCTTCTGACATGTACGGTACCATAACGTGAGCCGCATCTCCGATGATTAAGAACTTTCCGGATGAAGCAACCCATCTTTCCAGTGGCTTTCCGCTTAGTAAAGGCCATTTCGAAGTACTTTCGATCATATCAATGATCTTCGTCAACCTATACGGTCACCTTAGTTTCTCGTCAACAACGAGATCAGAGCAGCCTACCGATGATCCCATCCCTTGAAGTGCTGCTTCATATCCGACACAGCTGTTTCCTGTCTCCAGGTGCTTGGGTCGGACTCCTCTGGATGTGATAACACCATGTTGAAAGACTTCCCTGCAGCAATAGTGTAAGTCATCACGTGGCGCATATCCCCGATCCTGATAATTTTAGTTACTAGAGTTGTCTCTGGATTGGATGATCTTACCAGCAATTTAACCCCGGCTTCTCCAGCAGCCATGCGACGTCCCGATCTGCTCTCATCTTCTCCACATCAACGACCGCACGGTATGCGGCGAATCCGGTTCTTTGAGGTGGTTGATCTTTGCCCTGTAGAACGACCTTTCTAGCTTCGGATCGAAGGCCTGTGGCAGTTAGCGGCCAGAGTCTAAAGCTCCGTGAGTTAGGACGCACAAACCGTCCGCCGCGACAATTAGATCTGCGCTATACGTGGCTCCATTCTCTAGTGTCAAAGAAGGGATATTGGGGTCATATCTGGCTACTCCTGAATCCAGGTGGATTTCGACGCCCAAGTCTAGTGCCAGCTGGTACATTGCGTTCTGGAAGTGCGCTCGGTGAACAACATAGTAAGGCGCATCGAATGCCCTTCGGCAATCTGGAACCAGCCTTGTTAAACCGATTAAATTTCCATTTTGCCAGCGTCGGAATCCAATGGTTGCAGGCTCCACGACTATGTCCTTGAAGAAAGGCTCGAGACCCCACTTTAACAACAGCCTGCTTGAGTTCGGCGGAACCTGAATACCAGCACCAACCTGCGAGACAGGCAATCAACATCAGCTATTGGGAGAAACCAACATTTGCCTTACCTCGCCCAACTCTGAAGCTTTCTCAAAAACTGTCACCGAGTGGCCTCTTCTCCTCAAGGCAATAGCAGTAGCCAACCCTCCCAGACCTGCGCCAGCAATAATGATCTTTAGCCGCAACTTTGCTTGCGGCGCATCTTCACGGGTTCCTCTCAATAAGCCTTTGTTTAGCACATGAAGGAAATGCAGGCTTCTGCTGGGATATGAAGTAGACTGACGGTCATTAGTATTTCCCAAATGCTCAAAAACTACAAGACTTACTTCAAGCCCAACTTGAGCCTTGTTCGACTGTATCTTGCGGATTCCGTTCACATCCGGCTTTTGAGACATGGTGAAAGTAGACTAGATCTTCTGGTTTGAATGGTTCGCTGTACCTTCTAACCCCCGGTCGGAGCGCGCATTAAGATTTATCTAGACTTCGAGGTCTTGCGAACCCTGTAAGCAATGCATTCATGACAAAAGCCGCGAGGTCAATCGGAAATCGAACGATTGGAGTAAGATAATAATTTCCGTTTGTCGGGTCTGCGACCGCAATGGCCATGCGGGGAAATCCTCTCCGACCTCTCCCCGAGAGCGGCAATGCAACGGAAGTACTCCGCATCCATCATCGGATCCTGGGATGCTCTCGTGGCTTGCAGCACCTGTAATGAGCTCCTATAAATCTGCATTCCTTTTAGGTCAGCATAGTAACGTTACCATAAAATTTTCATTGTATTTCCTCTCACGCACTTGATTCCGCTATTCCAAGCGTGGCTGCTATGCAGACAGAAATACAAACCGTTAATGGCGCCGGGTCGACGATCGATACTGTCGAGACGCTGATCAAAGGTGCCTCTGAAGCTTATGCGGTACCACTTTGGCCGCAGATGGTCAGGTTTAATCCTCCTGAACCTAATCCAAGATGCGTACCCTATGTATGGAATTATGAGCGGATTAAGCCGTACCTAGTGCGAGCAGGAGAGCTTGTGCAAGAAAAAGATGCAGAGCGGAGGGTCTTGATGCTTGTAAACCCAGCCAGAGGTTTGTATGTCCCGTTCGAAAATGCCCGTTCACAATTGCTAAAAACACATGGACACTTAGAGGGTCCATACACAACTGATACTGTCTATGCGGGCCTTCAACTCGTCATGCCTAATGAAACTGCACCTGCCCATCGGCATGTTGCCTTTGCCATGCGCTTCGTAATTGAGGGCAATGGCGGGTTTACGGCAATCCATGGCAAACGTATTGCTATGAACCGTGGTGATGTGATCTTAACTCCAACCTGGAATTGGCATGATCATGGCAAGGACGGCTCAGGGCCTATGATTTGGCTTGACGCTCTGGACCTGCCTTCATTTATTCATTTCCCAGTGCACTTCGTAGAACATTATGACAAGCCAAGATATCCAGCGGAAGACATTGATACGAGTCAGAGTCCGATCGTCTTTCCGTGGATTAAGATGCAGGAGCAACTGGATGAGATGGAAGGAGAATGGGCATCGAGGGAATATTTAAAAGCGGATGGGAGTTACGGTATATTCCACGGTTTCTTCCTTGAGTCACATTTGCTGATCGTTGAACCAGTGAGCAAAACCCTTGGACCGTCCGCCGAGCGCATCAACAGAGGCGCCTCATCACCACCAGTTCGCGAAACTGCTTCGTCAGTGTATCATGTTATTGTAGGTAGCGGCTATTCCGAAATTGGTGGTAAGAAATACGAATGGAGGACAGGCGACACATTCTGCATACCTTCGTGGTACAAGTACCAGCATTTTGCGGGATCATCCGAGACGGTTTATCTTTATCGTTTTGACGATAAGCCGATGATCAAGGCGCTGGGATTTTATCGTTGGGAGGGCATGGATACAGAGACACTCGTTACATGAATGTTAATTATTTCAGCGTCTACATATTTTCGATTTGCGATGTAATCTTATTCCCAGGCAAAAAAGTTCAGAGTTAGTCAACGCGGCTAGTCAGGTAATACGCAAACTCCAGAGCGCTAAAGTCCAAGCCGGTATCCATCCCCGCACCCGAAGTGCGGATGCGGTTCTCTGTCCCAACGTCACGTTTTCGCATGGTTGGGAGATCGAGTGGAGATAAATAAGACTGCCAGCCCTCTTATCCTACCTTTCCCCGCCTTCTTTCTACTCGCTTGTGATTCTGCTAAGTCAAATCGTGAACCTTGCGCTTGGCTTGCGATGGAGGACCAAGCATCGAAACCCGCGTCCAAAAGACGCGACAGTAGTGAAGTAGCGGATCCGCCAAATAAGAGGAGAAGAATTGCATTGGCTTGTAGTGCCTGCCGAACAAGGAAGTCACGTGTAAGTGCCACTTTTTGAGCCACGGCACGCGTTTCCCTGCCCATGTGGAGATTAGGAGAGAAGGGTCAAGCTGATGCTGAATAGTGCGACGGGGCGCGACCGCGTTGCTCTCTCTGCACAGACCTGGGTTTTGAATGTGTCTATGTGCAATCAGCTTCTTCAGCCAATGTAATTGTTGGTAAAGAATACCTATCACAGCTCGAAGAACGCGTTCAGAGCATCGAAGAAACTCTCAGCATATTCCGCGAAAATATTACCACTTTATCCCAAAATGTCCAAGTGGCTGAGATCATCCCAGGATCAGAGTCTGATGGCATAATTGTGGAAAGTGCACAGTTACAGGAGGTCACGAATGGGCAAGACTCAGTAGATGGCATGGGGGCTGCTGTATTTGCGAATGAAGAAGAATCTGGGTTCTTTGGCCCCTCTTCGAATATCGCCTTCCTCCGCCGTATCTCCCGTGCAGTGGCTCATGCAGGCAACTCGGATCAGCCTTGGACTCCTTTGACTGGCCCAGACTCTGCCCACTTTGATGGAGGATTCATGTCGGTGTCCCGGCCTTCTTCTCCGTCAAGGCAGAACAAACCAGAAAAGCAGATTAACCTGTATGCGCTACCACCAGACTCACAAACACTGAGCATAATCAAGAGATATTTTTCCGACACTGGCTTTTTGTATCCCTTTCTGCACGAAGAGAGCTTTATTCAGACATATATGCAGATGAGAGGAAAGCATCCCTCAGGAGTGCGGAAGAGCTGGCTAGGACTTTTGAACATGGTACTAGCGCTTGCAACTAGTACAACTGTTAACGATGGATTAAAGGCGGAGGCCCGTATTGCCGAATCAAATATTTTCTATCAGCGGGCGATGGGCTTGTGTCTGAATCAGATCATGAGAGGGGCAAGCCTTGAGATTGGTTAGTTATGTCTCTTCATACAGTATACTTATCCCCTGAGATACTTTCAAGGCTGAATAGTTCTAGTTCAGTATCTCCTGGTCATGGGGCTATTCCTTCAAGGCACGCAAAAATCCATCCAGGCATGGACAACACATGGACTTGCTGTGAAAGCTGCGTTCCAGCTCGGACTACATTCAAAAGAAGCTTCTCGATCATTTCCTCCACTTGAACGCGAGTTGCGAAAAAGAGCATGGTATGGATGCATAATCTTGGACCGCACCCTCAGCATGACTTTCGGGAGACCCGCCGCTATCCCAGAGAGCTACGTCAAATTGGAGCTCCCTGAACCGTTTGAGAATATGGGGCCATCACCGGCCGAATACTCTCAAAAACAAGACAGTGTTGGTTTCTTCTCTGCTACCATGTAAGTCATTGGAAAGGATGTTGAGAAATTCATCTAATTAATCTAGAAAATTATACAAGGTCATGTGGTCAATCATCGACTCCTTATATGGTCAGAACATCAACTGTGACCAATCATCCGGAGTCGGAGATACCATTGCACGACTTTTCAACACCGAACGTGAATTGATTGACTGGGAAAGAGCACTCCCGCGAAATCTCCGCATATGGTCTTCCCAGGATGTCTTGGATAATACCAATGACACGGTAACTAATGAGAATGTCCGCAATGAGAACCGGCTTGCAACTATACTAACCCTGCGCTACCTCAATGTTCGCCTACTTCTTCACCGCCCAATCTTGATCAAGTTCCTAGACACTTCCGGGAAGGCGGACGAAGATTGTCATGAGCTTACATTGCTTCAGAAAATCGGTTCTAATAGTATCCAGCTTAGCATGCAATCTGCAATTGATATCATTAGCATTGTGCATGCGGCAGTGCATGCTACAGGACGGAAGAGAGAACTTCTAGGTGCTTGGTGGTTCTCTCTATACTACAGTACGATCTCCCATATATAACCTAGTCACCTGTACTCACGATGGCTTAGCCTTCAACGCTGCTCTTGTTCTCTTCGGTTGTTTGCTAGTTTGTCGAACGGCAAATAGGACAGCTCTAGCTACCCTCCCAACCAAAGAATCCGCTAAAACATCCCTCGAAAATGCTGTTGAAGCACTAGGAGTTCTTGACCACGGGAATCGCATGGTTGAGCGCTGTTGCCACTACCTGAAACAGCTCATTTCAGTACTAGACTCACTCGGTATGCGGGTAAGCCCTCAGTACTTAACACGTCTAACTCGCGAAACAGAATCTGCCCAATCGACAGAAGGGATAAAGCAGCAAGCTCGGACCATCTATGCAAGCTCAGATACCCGGCCCCCGATCAGTACTGCTTGCCTACATCAATCACCTTTGGCTATGGATTTCGGCGAGTTTATGTTGGAGAGTGATTTTGATTTTCTCAATCATCATTTTGGAAGTGGTATACCGGGAATGGAGGCTTTTGACACAAGCTATGGGTGAAAAACCTGTGCGAAGGATAACAAAGTATTTGCATAAATCTCTTCTAGCTAAACAGACAACATGATGCTAGCACGAGGGGACTGGAAACGTCGGCCAGAAAAGCGCCATAATTCCAGGTGGACAAGATGAACCAATGAAACGTCTTCCACTAACATTAACCATCGTGTCGACCAGGTAAAAGGCAGGATGGTTGACAGTCGGATTTTGTTCTGGTATATCATTTGATTACATCATATGGGGCCTGAACCAAGGAGAAGAAACCGCGTTTTTGCGCTCCCATTTTTAACTTTGGTGAACTGGACTCTGAATTGCCAGAGGTCAAAACTATGAACATTTAGGGCTTGACGATATACACCCCCTTTATCCGTATCGTCTCCGGCCTACCGCAGCCATGCAGTAACGAATCTATACCGCACGGTTCCGATATTGCGACCCGAGTTATCCCCGCGTCCCCGTGATATCATGTAAAAGCGCTGAAACCTCGATTTTTATCCCATCCATTTACTCAATTCCTACAACTGTCAAATCTAATCATTACTCATTTTAGGCTAAGTCCCAGCCACTCCTCCCACCGTCACAATGCCCGTTTGGTCCCACCTCATACGCTTTGAGTCGACCGACGGCCGCCTGTTGCGGGGCGAGCCGATCCTCCCGTCCCCAGATTTCGACGTTGGCTCAACAATTGAAGCTACAAAGTTGCAAGTTAAAGTGATAGATGGCCAAGACATCTACGATACCACGGGCAAGACCAAAGTCACGGGCGAGATTGTAACAGTGAAGAAGCTTTTAGGACCGTTAGCGCAAGAGGATGTACCGATTGTGAGATGTATAGGCTTGAATTTTTTGAAGCATAGTACGTACATTTGAGTTTCGAAATCTTGTAAAATCTCCGTGGAATTTACTTTTCGTATGCTCTAACTTATCCTCCGTTATGATATCTTTTATTAATGTGGTGTGCCAATTACCGTAGAAAAGTAAATTTTACTAACACGAGAGTTTGATTTCTCTATATTTAACGGTTACATTCGAACATGATCAAATTTCAAAAGGGTTTTTTACTAATGCTATTGACCAACAGTTAAAGAAGGTGGCCGAACGCCGCCTCCCTTCCCATCCGTCTTTTACAAAGCAAACACTACCGTCAACGATCATGGCGCACCAGTTGTGATACCTAAAATATGCCAGGACGAGCAGGCTGACTATGAAGGTGAATTGGTAAAGCACACATCTTCCGTCCTTGTTTTCCCCCTCCTTTTTATTATCTGTAGAGAGATACCTCTTGCTCTAGAAGGGTCTTCTAAGAACATGTGACGCTGACTCTTCCATCTAGTGCTTCATCATTGGGAAAGATGCCAAAGACGTGCCAGAGAGTGAGGCCTTCAACTACATTGCTGCATACACCTGTGGGAACGACGTATCCTCGCGGAAGTTGCAGAGGGACCCCGCACTCGCAGGCGGGGTCCCTCAATGGGGCTTCTCCAAAGGGTTCGACACTTTCTGCCCTCTAGGCCCTTGCCTAGTTTCCTCATCTCTCATCCCTGATCCGAGCACTCTGAAACTAACAACGCGGGTGGATGGTGAAGTGCGGCAAAGTGAAGGGATTGATGACCTATGCTTCAAGGTCCCTTATCTAGTAGCGTATTGCAGTCAGGGGACGACGTTGAAAGCGGGCACAGTTGTCATGACAGGGACTCCATCGGGTGAGTTACTCTACCATTGGTATACGAATACGCTTCCTAGTTTGTGCGGGGTGCGTGTCGAAAGGAGGAAATGGGAGAAATCGGGTTGAAGGCGAAAGCACGGAGTTAAGACTATCGCTAATACTTTTTTCTAGGCGTTGGCTTTGCCATGAAACCACCACGGTACCTAAAGCCAGGAAACGAGGTGGAGGTGGAGATATCAGGAATCGGTACATTGAAGAATAGTATTGTTTTTGCGTGAGTGGCTATACTAGAGATAGTTGAGCATTTCGCGGCTCGGCTTGGCCATCGAGTCTCCTTCCTTCCCTCCCACCATGTACCACGAAGTCACGTATCCGCGCGACATAAAATTATTAGAGGAATAGACAGCGGAACGTATGATGGCAATGGCCGTCGACCTTAGCATATCACAACCTTGGCAATCTCGAGCAGCATGTCCTGCTATTAACCGCTCGTTGCATAACTGAGTAAATCCATCTCCAAACTCGTTTTGACCAATAACAATACCAAAAAGGCAGAAAACAAAGATAAAGTATAGCACTTGAACTTTCTATAGAGAGTTCCGTTCCTCTCCACTGCTGCCTGTTCCGCCGCCTGGGTTCACTGATATAGCCCCACTGTTTTCATATTCATCTTGCCTACACAACATGTTACCCGTCTGGATCTGACCACCTTTTCCTGGTGTCCGGTATCTTCCGTCAGCTGTCATTTACCCTCGTGTTCAGTCTTGTGACTTGGCTAATTCTGCAGAGAAATATATGACTTCTCGCCTTCCCTCCTTTCTCAATATCTTGCTAACCATGCATTAGGCACTCTTTAGTCAACTATTTTTTTCTCATTGATCACTTTGTCATGTTCTTTCTTAGGTATTTCCTCATTGATCTCTTGCTCACTCTTATACTTAGTGACTAATTGCATAAGGGTGACTAGAAGATCCAGCCTGTAATCTTCCGACAGCTACTTCACACCTTTAGTGGCTTTCTGTAGGTAGACGTAAGTACACACACGCTTACACTTGCTAATAACAGGTCGTGTTGGCTGGTTGCTTCTCTCCCTCACAGTCCCTTCCTACCTCAGCAACCAGTCAACACCGGGTGGGTGTGGAAACCGTACGGGATTCTGCGGATCCAATGGGCCTGACCCCATGAGATATGACTGATTCATCGCCCGTCTATTGACTTACTCAGTTACTGTGGCTTACTACCAGGTAATAGCAGTGTTCCGTCAAAGGTCGCCGCAAGCGTGAGGCCAGTGGTGTTATCAGTATTGAATGTTGGTTGTTGATATTGAATATTGAAGATTGAACGTTCAATATCAATATCAATACGATATGTTCAATACTGAAAGATATTGAATATTGAATATTTTTGAAGTTGAGGTGGCAAAAATAAGGTAGATGTATCGGTAAATGACTCTCGGGCCTGCTTACAATACGTGCGCATTTCAAATTTGGTAGGTAAACTCATAGAAAGTAAAAATTACCAAACATTAAATTAGACTTCGCATAACACTACCCATAATATTAATTTTGACGATTTTTACCACCCCCCCTACATTCTACCCTTGATTAACGCCATGCCTCCCTTATCTACCAACGTAATTGACAACGATGATACATCTTCTACCATTTCTAAGCTTGATTCTGATCAGTTTACCTACTCTGGCGGCAACGACGACGCGTTGAGCGACTCTACACCAACTGTAACTACACCGAAGTCGCCTCATAAAAGGCGCAAGTTAGCTACTTCTATATGGCAGCTTGCCCGCGATCCTCTCCCTTATAAAGTTATTCGCGACGGCAAGAATCGAATATGGTACTATTTAATGTGGGCTTGTGGCGACGGATGTGGTACAAGAGGCTTCGGAGGCCTTGGCAGAATCTAGAGAGCAGCCAACACCTACTACACCGCGCCAAGGATCACGAACTTGACGATAGTGGTGAGAGAGCGGTCGCGAGAGAGCAGCTATTTTGAAGCTCTGCCGAAGCTTGGGGGCGTACGGAGCCTACTTTCAATTAAAACACCATGCTAAGACTGTACTATGTTCAATATTCAATATCTTTCAATATCTTTTCAATATTGAACTAACATTCAATATCAATATCAATACGGCCTCATACTAATATTGAATATTGATAACACCACTGGGAGAAGGTTCGTAGTGTTCACTTCTGTGGTGGACGTGTTTCTACAAGAGGGCAGTTGAGATCAGACTCTTGAGCGTCCGCCGAGATCTAGGGAATCAGAAGGCTCTTGCAGGCTTGGTTTGCTGATCATAGGGTGTTGTGATGGTTGGTGCCCGCCTACTCAATTTAGGTTACCCGTTGGACTTGCCCAAATCCGCACGCGAAGACCGTAACTACGCGAGGTGCAGACGAAGGTTTGCGACTCTTGGTGCAATCATTCGGGCGTGCTTAGTAGTAGTAGTGTTGTTGAGCTGGGCTTTGCCTAGATTTCCCTTAGCACCTATCTTTACCTTGTGTGCTTGTCTCGAGTCTCCATACAACGAGAGTGCGTTTGTTGGCAGGGTAACCGTATGGAGCTGGACCGGTGGTCTATGCTTTGCAAGAGGAGGAACCTCAGCGAAGAGTTCGCAGTGCTGAAGACTAGTAGCCTGGTAACAGGTGAGGCCAAGACGAACTCAGGTGTCATGCAGGTAGGGTCGTGGTAAGTTGCATCGCGATGTCTGCACTCACGTAGCTTGCGCATGAGAGAGGAGGGTGGATGCAGTGCTTTTATCCATATTCAGTATTGATTAACGATTATTGAATATTGAATATTGACGCTCAATATGCAATATCAATACGATATGTTCAATACTGAAAGTTATTGAATATTGACAATTTTTGGGGTTGAGGTAGCAAAAATTAGGCATAGATGCCTTGGTAGATGACTCTTGCCCCTAAGCGATACGTGCATATTTCAAATTTATTAGGTAAACCCATACAAAATTAAAATGCACGAACATTGAACGTGGTTTTATAGAATATTATATACTATATTGTTAGTTTTTACGCGCCCTACATATACCCAATCTTTAACTACTTTGTCTTTAACCAACGCTATATCTTCCTCATCTGCCAATACAACAGACGACGATAATATATCTACCAGACCGTATGTTACTTGGAAGTACAAATATTGAGCGTACGGAGTGCTTGAAGAGTTGGTTGCTTAGTAATATTACAGCTGGGAGAGGGTTTGTAATGGAAGAAGCTTTGACGTCTTGGCAATTCGGGGGGGAGCTTAAGGAGCTACTGCCAACTACACCAAGCCAAGGATCGTGAAGTTGATGATAGTGGTGAGAGTAGAGGTAAGAGGGCAGCTGTATTTTAGAGCTCTACTAAGGCCTAAAGCCGTATAGAACTTGACTACAACTACATTACTGTGCCGGGACATTATATATAAGTAATTTGGATTCAATATTCAGTAAAAGTTTCAATATAAAATTTGGTTTCAATA
>Ga0307507_10002027_pt1 | contig 43907 bp, 7 predicted proteins | sample 7_EM_MG_FD_207223 | JGI IMG/M metagenome (GOLD analysis project Ga0307507, IMG submission 207223) | Populus trichocarpa ectomycorrhiza microbial communities from riparian zone in the Pacific Northwest, United States - 7_EM | ecosystem: Host-associated > Plants > Roots > Unclassified | place... | reverse complement strand
ACGCGCAAGCCTATACAATTAGTAGTCTATAAACGAGGATCCAAAGCTAGAGAAAGGAAGGGAGAAGAATAGCAGCGCCGTGCGAAGTTTTATGCGGTCCTCTAGTCACGTGGACTCACGTGACTCGACGTCTACCATAACGTCTACCATAATCCACCGTTTTCCACCAGCGCCGTAACAATAAGCTTACAAAGTGGGGATACTTTATAGCGTATATAAAAGAAATATTAGTAGAAGATGTCGCTAGAATCTATATTAAGGAAGTATTTATAAGACACGGAACACTAAATAAGGTTATATTAAATAGGGATCTAAAATTTATAGTAGTATTTTAAGAGGTATTCTTAGCCAAATAAGGGGTTTAAGTAGTAATATTAACAGCGTATTATCTGCAGATAAATGGATAGATAGAAAGACTAAACTAGACACTAGAATAGTATCTAAGATATTATATTAACCACGCATAGAATAACTAGGTATTATTATTACTAGTTATACAGTTTATATATAATATAACACTATAGAAAGAAATAGGAATGTTACTATTTAAGGCGAACTATGGATATAAGCTAAGAACATTATTATTGCTATATTAAGTAAAGAAAATAAGTAGCATAGCTAAGTAAAGAATGGAGACCTTAATAAACCTCTATATAGACCTTAAAGAAATAGCTAAACTAGTATAAGAACAAATAAAAAGGTACTATAATACTAGGAGATCTAAGGGACTAGATGTTAAGGAGGGAGATAGAGTATAGCTACTATATAAAAACTTTAAGCATTAATAACTAAGTAAAAAATTAGACTATGTTAAACTAGGACCTTTTAAAATTGTTACGGCACTGTTACAGACCCTAGTTAGGGGCTCGGCCGAGCCGAGCCTTGGCCCTATGTATATAGACGTGTCCTTTCCTCGACCTTCTTCTAGTCCTCGTCTTGGAATTCTCGTTTACTGGCTACCAATAGATTCTGTTCTTTTGACTGAGCCTTCACAAAAATTATATAGAGAATTTTATTAGTTATATATAAACTAAACCTACTAGCTAAAATAAAAATCTACCCTATATAGCATATTACAATACTAGAGCTAGTATAAGGAAATATTAAGCTACTAGTTTATAAGGCAGATACGTATAGAGGACAAGAAGAAGACAAGTAGTAAGTTTTAAACATTATTAGTTATAAGGACGTTAATAATAAAACATAGTATAAAGTTTAGTGGATAGGCTATAGTGAGACTACTTAAGAACTACTTAAAAACCTAAAGAACGCTATAAGAAAGGTATAGAAGTATTAGAAGAGAAAGGGTTAAGTAGTATTAATAAAAAAGGATTGCTAAAGAATAAGTCACCTAAGGGAAACCTAAGAGGAGTAATTGCTAAGCTATTTAGAGTTGTTTCCCTCTCTAGAGGAGGGTCCGTTCTTTTATTATTAAGTTCCTATAGACCTTATTCTATAAGTTTCCACTTCTTAAAATAAACCTTCTTATAAACCTTCTTAAGATAGAGTAACTAAGTAGACGCTATAATTTAAGTGTTTAAGGCTTTCTACTCTATATCCTAAGAACGCTTAAGCTTAGTAAGGGCCTGCGCTAGGCTACTATTAAGCTTTATAGTAGTAGATTAAACATAAGACCCTATAATAAGTTACTTAGGGAACTTAAAGACTATTAAGAGTTATAGGATGTGTATACTTAGTATTAGAAGTAGAGCGAACGTTATAAGATAATTAAATGTTTACTTTAGTGTACTTTAAATAAAAAGAGGGTTGTTAAGATAAAGGACTTACTAATATAATATAAACTAACCCCTCTTTTATATAATAAGAATACAGAGATAGTATAACTTTACCTAGCAATAGTATGGCAGTAATAGTGTAAATATAATATTACACGTATAAAGAAGAAGAGGCTTTAGGTATAGTAAGTAAAGATATTAACTAGACTAGTTAAACAGACATTATACCTCTAGTAGACAACTTAAAGATATTAGAAATCTTTAAAAACAAAGATAAAGAAAAGGGAGATAGTATTATAGATAGCTTAAGTATAATATTATAACTACTTAGGGAAGAGTTAGAAGAAGCTAGTTAGTTAATATAGGCACAGTTTAGGATAGAACTAGTAGAACTATATAATAAGGAATAGTAAGTAAGGTTATATAGTATGCTATATATTAAATAAGAGGAACGGGAGGAACTTATATACCTTATATAACGGGCTTGTATAAATGCTTCTGAACCGAAGCTTGTAGATTGCTACTATACAAGAATACTAAGCTAAGGAGAAGAAGAAGAAGAATTGTTTAGGGGTAGTAGGTAGGCATGTCGCGAGGGCCGCTAAGGCGCTAGTGGTAAGCGGGCTAATAGCGATTTTGCATGCCGGGCATGGAAAATCCTGATTAGTTAAATATGGCTAGTGATACGCTCCAGCACCGTTATATCACCCCCCCCTCCTAAAAAAGCCTGCCCTTAGGCTTTGTCTAAGTTCTTTGTTATTATTTAAATTATTATAGTTATCTAACCCCTCTTTCTAGTATTTAACCCAGCTATCTAACTTGCGTGGTGGTCTAGGGAGGTCTGGGTAGGCTAGGTGGAAATCTTGTAGCTTATAGGGAGAGTACTTAAAATTGGATATAGGGTACCATTCTAGATCTTTATTATAATCTACCTAGCTTGCACAGTATTTTAAGGTACTATGGTCCTTCTTTACTGCTAAGATCTCTTTAACTTCCTATTCTTCGTCCTCTGCAATCTGAATTGGTGGTGGGGGGTTATTATACTATTTAGGTAATAGGTTGTCTGTAGCCTTCTATAGTTAGTCTAGAGAGAAGATAGGGTGGATCTTTATTAACTCTAGTAGCTTAACCTTAAAAGAGTGCCCTACCTTTTTAGGGATTTTATAGGGGCTAGCTATTTGGTGGTCTAGCTTATAGCTTGGCCTTTAGGTTTTTTAGTTCTTTGTTAACACCCATACCTTATCTCCTATATAGAAGTCTACCTTGTGGCGATATTGGTTTATGTTAGACTCTTTCTTCTCTTATACCCTTTTTATAATTGCTTAGGCAGTCTCCTAGGCCCTATATATTCTCTTGGCGAATATCTGGGCCTCTTTATAGCTAAGGCGTTTGTGGGCCGTTATATATCCTATAGGTCTATCCCAATTAAAGGATGTTTGTGGCCTATATCCATAGAGTAACTTAAATGGCGACATTCCTATACTATTATAAGGGAGCGTGAGCTGTGCGTAGTCTATTATAGGTAGTAGTTCCGACTAGTTATCCTAGTAGTAGTTAATAAAGGGGCGAAGTTACTGGTTAAGGTACTAGTTTATAATCTTAGTTTGGCCGTTAGTCTAAGGGTGGAATGTAGTAGAGAGCTTAATCTTAATCCTAAGGATACGGCAGAATTCGTTCTAGAAGTCTGATATAAACTGAGGTCTATGGTTAGAGATAATTAACTTGGGAGTGCTATGGATCTAGTAGATGTTGTCCATGTATATACGGGCTATATCCTTTGCGGTTATAGTCTTAAAGTAAGGAAGGGAAACGGCTTGCTTACTTAGTTGGTTAACTACTATAAAGGCTATATTGTAGCCGTGTTTGTCCTTTGGGAATGATTTAAAGTCCATTATAATATGTTGCTAAGGGCGTTTGGGGACTGGTAGTGGTTGCAGCTATCCAGGAGTTCGGTCCCTGGGGGTATTTATATATTTATAAGCATGACAATTTCTGATAAATCGTTCTATATCGGATAGGAGTCCTCGCTAATAGTAATAAGGCGATAGTAGTTGGTAGGTCTTATCTTAACCAGGGTGTGCTGTAGAGACTTAACAGTAGGCTTTATAGATTAGCTTTGTTTATAGGTTGTTAATATCTGGAACTATAAGCCGTTTTTAGTATAGGAGTAGTCCGTCTTCTATTTCTAAACTAGGGTTACCCCCTATAGCTTAATTGCGGAGGGCTTTTAGGGATTTGGCTGTACAGTTTGCGGTTAAGATGCGATTAATTAGTCCTATTAGTTTATCTAGGGTCTTTTCTTCTATAGGTACTACCTTATTCTGTTTGGAGCTCAGTTCCTTAAGGATATATGGGTTGAGTTGTTTAGTATAGAGGAGGGCGCGTGTCTGGTATTAAGCCTTTAGCTCGTCTTATAGCCCCACGTCCTATTTTCTCTGGGTTAGGGTGTTAGCCTTAGTATTTTGCCTGCCGGGGCGGTATATAATTATAAAGAAGAATTAGGAGAGTATTTCGGCCCACTGGGCCTATTAACTGGTAAGTTGTTTTATTGTTATAAAATACTTAAGGGCTTTATAATTGGTATAAACCTTAATCTAAGAGTCTGTGCTTCTAAGCTCTGCGCGCCACTAGGATAATAAATATATAATAGCTAATATTTCCTTATTATGCACTTTGTAGTTGCACTTATCTAGGGCCATTATTTTTAAGAAGAATGTAATAGGGTACTATTTGCCGTCTAGGTGTAGCTATAAAAGGACTCCCGCTACTACCCTATTAGAGGCGTCTGTTTCTAGCATTGATTTAAGGTCTGGGTTATAGTAATAAAGAATTAGGGAGGAGATAAGTCGGTCCTTTAACTCCTTAAAGGCTTTTATATAGTTATTGTTAAAGATAAAAGACGTGTTGTTCTTAGTTAGTTGTATAAGAGGCTTAGCTATAACTCCGTAGTTATGGATAAACTAATAGTAGAAATTATAAAAGCTAAGGAAGAACTAGATTCCTTTTATAGTATAAGGGGGTTTCTAGTTGCGGATTGCCTTAACCTTCTTTAGGTTAACTTTAATTCCTTCTATACTAATAATAAACCTAAGGTACTTTATGTGTTTTACTCCAAATTTATATTTTTTAATATTAACTTATAGGCCTATATTCTGTAGTCTCTCTAGGACCTTTTTAATGTAAACTTAGTGCTTAAGTTTGTTGTCTAAGTATATAAGAATGTTATTTAGGTATGCTGTACAGAATTCGTTAAGGTAGTTAAAAAGAACATTATTTATGTACTGTTAATAAGTGGCTGGCCCATTTATTAGTTTAAAAGGAAGGACTTTATATTTATAAGACCCGTAATAGGTATAGAATGTTGTTAGGTCTTCCAATATAAGGTCCATCCTAATTTGGTAAAAAGCTTGGCGGATATTAAGCTTAGTAAAGATTTTAGCCCGGCTTAGATGTGTAAGGGTTTTATTAATTAAAGGAAGAGGGTACTAATCTTTTTAAGTAATAGCGTTTAGCTTCTGATAGTTAATACAAAAACAAAGGCTTTTATTAGGTTTCTTTATAAATAAAATAGGGGAAGTAAAGGGAGCTTAGCTTGGCTCAATAAACCCTTTATAGAGGTTGTTAATTAGGTACTGCTTTATTGCCTTTAGTTCCTCTGTAGTTTGCTAGTAAAGGGGGCTATAGCTTAGGGAGTTATTGGTCTCTAACTAAATCTTATAATTATAGGTTTAGTAGGGGGGTAGTATATCTAAAGCTGCTTTTAAGAACGCGTCTCTATGGTTTAAGAGGTAATTAGGGAGGAGGCGCTTAACTAATTCCTTATTAGTTTCCTCTACTGGCACTTCTTCCCTCTTGGCAATAATTTGGTCAATTTTGTATAAACTAGTAGTAAAGACTTCGTTGTCCTTCTAATATATATTAAAGTGGAAACCTATAGCACTAATTACTATAATGTCTACTATAGGGGTGTTATATAATAGTAGGGTTATCCGTAGCCTTGGGGGCTTCTAGGGTATTGGCGTTATCCTTACTCCTCTTAGCTCTTGTTGCATCTTTTAAAGGTTATCCTTTATATCCTATTAGTACGTCCTCTTCCCTATTAGCTGGATCTCCGCAATTTGGAAGTTATCTATATTAGTATTTATTCTACTTTTGTAAGTAGAGTCCTCCTTAACTGTAGTCCTTTAAGGGAGTATTCTTGTTGGTATGGAGTTCCTGCCGGCCTTATAGTGGGTATCTTCTTGGGTAAAGGCTAGGTCGCAGTTCCTAATATCTTGCTAATAGATAGGATCAGCCTTTATAGCTAATATCTTATAGTTGGTACGGATTTCCCTAATAAAGGAGGGTAACTTTAGTCTATTCTCTGGCCAGACAAACTGTCTTTATTAAATATTTAGCCAAATATTAAAGTAGGACATCTATTTTCGGCTAAGAATTATGTTGTGTGACCCTAGGTCTAGGATATAGAAGGGGATACCGAACTGGCGTTGTCTATTAATAGCAATATGTAGCTTTAAAATATGGGTAACTGGTATACTGGCTTAACTGTTATAGCCTTTTACTTAAACAGGCTTCTCTAGTTGGGTAGTATTTACATTTAAGAACTTAGCAACATTATTTATATAAGTAGTGTTTATAAAGGCAAAGCTATTTACTCCAGTGTTAATAAGGGTAGTTATATTAACTCCATATCTATTTTAAGATACTATATATGGAACCGTAAAGTGTTTTCCACCTATTAGCTGACTTAGATTAATCTCTTTAAGATTAATAGGATACCCTAGGGGGGAGTCTTTCCCTAGGGTTCTTCTTTTTTTAACTTATTAGACGTTTCTTCTTTCTCTATCTCCTTAATATTACCTATATCCTTTAGCTCTGGGCAGGACGTGGTAAAGTAACTATCCTTTCCGCAATTAAAGCATGTGACCGTGGTAGGGTTAATTAGGGTGTTGCAATAAGCATTGGTTGAAGGTATGGTATATAACGGGTTAGGTGAGGTTTGTAGGTAGGCAGTTATAACCGCTTTTAGTATAAGGGCGGTTATGGTTTGTCTTCCAACGCTAGCTCCTATTAGTATAGTGGATAGGTTACGGTCGCTATAGGGCCGCTTTAGTTAATCAGAATAAGTATTAATTCGTTTTAGTTTTAAATCTAGCGACAAACATTGGGCTACGAGTCTTTAGTAGGTTAGTAGGTTATTTAAGGCTACCGTAATCTTCTCTTATAGTTGGACCGTTAGCTTGTTATATAGGTCCAAATAATAGTTCTTAGGGGGAACCTAGCCTTTGCCTACTAGGTATAAGAATTAAGTCTAGAACTTAGTAAAGGATTAGTTTAATTTTATTATTAGGCGATTATAGTTGTAATAGGCATCCTGTACTTTATTTAGATTAACATAGATAGTAGCTAGATGCTATATTATCTTGTTAATAGATATAAACCGAATAGGTAACTTATTCTTAAACTTAGCCTAAAGGTATTGCTAGGCGTCCCTAATAGTTTAACCAAAGAGGTAGAGCATTTTAGCATCTTTAAAGGGGAAATGGTTGTGGTTAATACAAAGCTTTCCTTATACCTAAATTCTCCAGTTCTTAAAGGTTGGGTCTATGCCGTTTAATAATAGTGGGGGGTTAGGGAGCTTAATGGACTTTAATTGCTTTGTTATTATATCCGTACTCTCTAGTATATTATATTTGGTTAAGCGAATAGGTTAACTAAGGCTTTATAAAGGGGAGGTTGGGCTGTTTTATAAGGCAGTAAGGCTTTCTAGGATCTCCTTTAGAGTCTTTTATATACTTTGGGCTTAAAGACAATTGACCTTCTAATTAGCAGCAAGGGTATAAATCTGCTCGTATATACCTATAATGTTGTCATTGTCTTTAATTTCTGATCCTAACTGGATCTCGTGTTCCTCTTGGGTAGAGGCAGGTCTTTTAGATAAGCTTGCTTTAGGTGCCATTATTAGCTTCCTAAAGTTTGTTGGAATTATATAATTCGGTTTTAATTCTAGGGTTCTTTTGGGGGTATAGGTTAAGTACAGTCTGGCCTATAAAGTGGGATATTATTAGGGCCTTCTTAGGCGTGGTAGTGTGAGTTTTTTAATGTCTAAGTATAATGTGTTGACGTATTGTTGCAGATAAAGGTCTTCTTTTAGGGTGGGATATTATTAAGGCCTTCCTAGGTAGTGTATAGAGAGCTTAGTATAATATAACGGGCTTATATAAATGCTTTTAAACCAAAGCTTGTAGATTGCTACTATACAAGAATACTAAGCTAAGGAGAAGAAGAAGAAGAATTGTTTAGGGGCAGTAGGTAGGCATGTCGCGAGGGCCGCCAAGGCGCTAGTGGTAAGCGGGCCAATAGCGATTTTGCATGCCGGGCATGGAAAATCCTGATTGGTTGAATATGGCCGGTGACGCGCTCCAGCACCGTCACACCTTATATATAAGAGAGGATTTCTTAGAGGTATGGTTGTGTATTTAAGGGACCTTAGTCCCTACTATAGATAGTTCTCTCCTTATAGTAAATCTTAAAATATAATTAAAGTTAATCTATTAGGCAACTACTCTACTAGTTATTATTAAGTTGTTAACTTCTTGTTTACCTATATACCTAGCCTATTAACAAACCTACTATAGTAACTACTATAAGGTTCCATTATAGCCTATAAAGCCTATTTAAAAATAGAAAGGCTTTCTAAGGGCGTTAATGCTTTTATTATAGTAAAAGTATTAAAAATAATAACAAAAGTAGAAGACTAAAATAAATATAAAAATAGTATAAATAAAAGTAAAGATAGAAGTAGAGGTAGAGATGAAAGTAAAAATAAAAATAAAAGCTATAGCTAAAGTAGTAAAGGTAATAAATTAAAAAAATCTTTAATATAATATATAAAAGATAATAGTAATAGTACTAAAAATATAAATAAATATAAATATAAATATAAAAATTAAAATTAAAATAGTTATAAAAGTAATAAAGAAAGTAATTATAAAGGAGTAACTAAATTAGAAATAGTAAAAGTAGTAAAAGTAATAGTAAAAGTAGTATTAAAAAAAGTAGGAATATAATAATAGTAAAGAAATATAAAAATAATAATAAAAAGGTAATAATTATAATTATAATATTTCCCTACTAAGCTAAATAAATAAGATTCTGTTTAAGAGGCATAGTAAGTAGTAATAAAGGTATATGTAAATTGGTAAATAAAAAAGAAATTTAAATAGTAGCTATAGTAGTAGTAAAAGTAAAATAAGAAAAGAAAAAATAGGATTAAAAGTAGAGGTAATAAAAAATAGAGTAGTAGTAAAATATAAAGTAAGTTCTTATATATTAAACTATAACTTGGTTTAATAAGGTAAGTAAAATAGAATTTATATAAAAAAATATAAAAGTTAAATAAGAATATTTAATTAAGTTATAAAATTAGAATATTATATAAAGAATATTAATATATAGCTCTATATTATCTCTATAACGGTTATACTATTACTTATATAAATAGTTATATAAATATCTTTATAGTCTTAATAAACCTCTATATAAATATTTATATAAATGCTATAGCGGTCTATATAGTAGTCTATAATAGGCTTTTTAGTATACTTATAAATAATATTCTGTATAGGGTAGTAAAAGGGTAATAGTAGTATAGTAGTGGAGGTAGTAGTAGGGCAGCTACTTAGTTCCTAAAAGGACTTCGTCCCAAAGGACAAAAGCCCGCCGCAGGCGCGAGAAATAAGTAAACTTTTCCAAGGAACTGCAAATTGCCGGCCGTAGGTCGGCAATTTCAGAAATTTTCCTTAGAAAATTTGCTTATTTCTCGTACTTAACTACTATACAACTTTAATAGAAGCTGTAAAGTGTATATAAAAGTCTAAATCTAAATTATTAGAATTTATTATTAAGTGGTTGTTAAAATATTAAGGTATAAATTTCCTAATTTTTAGTAAGTTTTAACGTCGGATACTTAGTAGTGCTAGATACTTAGTGGTAAAGTACATTAGTATTAAAGTAGTTATTATAACTTAAAATTTATTAAAATTTATTAGTGCTATAATTTACGCAGCCAGTATTGTAGCTTACGTAGCAGTACTAAAAATTACGCACTTATAGCGAGATCGTAACTAAATTTACGTAGAGTAGGCTGATAGCTACGCACCCATAATTGTGTATATGTAGTCGCATAACTTCCTAATTAGGAAGGTGCAAAAACTTTAAGTAGCGACCTCTGCGCCATTTCCCCTTTAGCAAACGCTGTGAAATTTCAAATTCGTTACTCACATCCAATCTCGCTTAATTGCCACCAACTATAGATAGCAATTATAATGAATAGCTGTGGCTGCACGCAAGGACAATTTTAGTTACCTTAGAGAATTATTCTGGTTAGCTAGGAGAATTAAATTATAACAACTTAGAACTTATCTAACGTACACTTTCCCCCTTCCCCCCCGCCAAAACGCGAATATAACACTGTCTCTACGGTAGTCGATAAAGTTTGGCAATATCGTATGGGTAGAAACCTTATAATATTAACAAAGATTATAATACTGCGGAGGAAGGCCGATCGCAAATAGCTAAAGTTCTTGCAGCTAAGCATATGGCTTCGCTATAATTACTATATACAGTTGGTGGCAATCAAGCGAGATTGGATATGCGTACCGAATTTGAAATTTCGCAGCGTTTGCTAAAGGGGGGGGGGTGAAGCTGGTCGTGCATATCACTATATGGAAAAGAGCACTCCAAAATTTTAAATTCGGTACGCGCATCCAATCTCGCTTGGCTGCCACTAACTGTATATAGTAATTGTAGCGAAGCCGTATGCTTGGCTGCAAGAACCTTCGCAATTGGCGTGATCTTTGTTAAATATCATAAGGTTTCCACCTATATAATATTACCAAATTTCCTCGGCAATTGCAAAGACAGCGTTGTATTTGCGTTTTGGCAGAGGTATGACTAAAAGAGAGAGAATAAGGAAGCGTATGCTAAGGAAGCGTGCGTCAAGTAAGCGTGCGTTAGGTGTGACGGCTTGTATAAATGCCTCTAAACCAAAGCTTGTAGAATGCTGTATTACGAAGATACTAAGCTAAGGAGCAGAAGAAGGTTGAGGAGAGGATACGTCTATATATAAGAGCCAAGTCTCTAAGCGAGCCCCTGACTAGGCCCCCTGTCTAGGTTGCATGTGATATTGCAGGGGCGGTGCCCCAGCACCGTTACATCACCCCCCCCTTTTAAAAAAGCCTGCCCTTAGGCTTTATCCCCTCGTAGAGGAGAAAGAAGAGAAAAAAAATCTAGCATCTGGCGCTTAATCGCGATGCTGGTTAACATAGGACTTGCAGCAGTCCTGCAGCTCCTGCTGCTGTGAGGGGTATATTGCTATACCTTATTGTACTTAGGGCAGGCAGCCGTCCTACAGCTCCTGCTGCTGTGGGAGGTATATTGCTAGGAGCCCTCTGTTGGTCGTTGTTCCTCCTCCTAGAACCCTCTAGAACTCTAATACCTCCTAGCTCTCTACTCCCTCCTTTAATATGGTGCGCCCTGAGCCATAAAAAAAAGAAAACCCCTCTACTCCCCCTCTTATAAAAAGGCAGGTAAAAATAAGGGTGGGAGGGTTAGGGAAACGTAGCTCACATGTATATTGGCACGAGATCTTATCTATTCCGCAGGTATATTAGCGTAGTAACTTATCTAGTTCTAGCAGTACGATGCTAGTGACGAGGTGTATTCTAAGGAGCAGAGCTACCTTATATACAGTTGCTACTATAGGTAGAGCAGTACGAGTTGGTTATAGTGCTGCAGGCAGAGCAGCAGGTGTTGGTTGGCTATAGTAACGTAGCAAGGTATTATATTTAGCTGTAAGTGAAGCAGTAAAGGTTAATTAGTTGTAGGTAGAGCAGTAGAGGTCTAGTAGTAGTATGGTACTAGCGACGGGGTTGTATTCGCAGGCGTATTGGCATGAAGTCTTATTAATAGGTTATAGTTCCATAGGCATATTGGCGCGGAGCTTATTAATTTGGGTAGTAGTATGGTGCTAGCAATGGGGTTACCTTTTAGAGAGCTATGCTCTATCTGGCTGGGTATACCTAGGGAGCAAAGCTCTACCTAGTTGTGTTTGGGTCGCAGGCTTATTGGCACAACAGTAATCGGTATTATAGGCGTATCGGCGATGTCTTGTTAGTTTAGGTAGTAGTATAGTGCTAACAACAGGGTTGTATTCTAGGGAGCAAAGCTCTCCCTTATATATAGTTAATACTGCAGGTAAAGTAGTAGAAGTTGGTTGTAGTGCTATAGGTAGAGCAGTGATGGTTGAATCAGGATCAGCTACAGGTAGAGTAGTAAGAGTTAATTAGCTGCAGTAAAGTAGCAAGGTGTTAGTTTAGCTGCGAGAGGTATATCATAGCAGAGGTTGGGTGGGGTACTATAGGCAGAGTAGTAGAAGTCGATTATAGTGCTGTAGGCAGCGTAGTAGAAGTATTAGCTTAGCTGTAAGAGGTATACCGCAGCAGAGGTCAGGTAGTAGTGCGGTGCCAGTGTTAGATGGTAGATAGTAGGCGTATTAGCGCTATCGGTAGTTAATTAATCGCAGGCGTATTAGCATAACAGTAATTGAGATCGCTTGTAGGCATATTAGCGCAAAAGGTTGTCAGGTTTGCTTGTAGGCATATTGACGCGAGAGCTTATTAGTTAGGTAGCAGTACGGTGCTATCCGCAGGGTTATATACTAAGGAGTAAAGCTCTACCTTATATATAATTATTACTACTAGCAAAACAGTAGAAGTTGGTTGGCTGCAGGCAGAGCAGCAGAGGTCTATTATAATAGCAGTATGGTGTAAGTGTTGTGGTAATAGTGGTTGAACGTAGAGCTCAGTCTATCAGTTAGTTAATAGATTATAGGCGTATCAGCACGATCGGTCTGTTAGTTAGAATGCGTATTAGCACAAGCTCTTGTCTATTTAGTAGCAGTACGGTGCTAGCGTCTGATAGTAGATAGCAGGCGTATTAGCGCTATTATTGGTTAATTGATTGTAGGTATAACAGCATAATTAGTTAATCGGTTTGCATTTGAATTGCGTTTAAATTATATTTGGATTGCAGGCATAATGGCGCAATTATTATCCTATTCATCCAAATCAATTTTATTATTAAAGCTTACACAGCTCAGTATTTCCTCAGTATGTGTAGCTTAGTGTCAGTCAAAAAGGATCACTATAGGCGGAGAAGAAGACGATTAAATTGGTCAGAGAGGCAGTTGATTATCAACAAACTTATACGGTCGTTGTCAAAGTTGTAGTTTGTGTCGCAGGCATATCGGCACGACGGTTGGTCGGGTTCGCATTCGAATCGTGTTTGGGTCGCGTTTGAATCGCATTTGGATTGCAGGCGTATCGGTACAATCCTTCTGTTGGGTTTCTTGGGGTCTACTGTCAATCGGTAGGTAGTTTAAGACGTTGTTGATTATTTAATTAATTAATATGCTGTTAACTAGCAGAGATGCTATCGTATTACTAGCCATAGTTAATTAATTGGTATAAGGTATGCTGTTAATTGTAGTACATTCAACCAGTTGTTATATGAGTAGGGTATTAAGGGAGACGCGCTGATAGGTTGATTCTCGTTAAGGTATCAATTAGTTAAAGTATACTGTCAATTGTAGTATATTCGGTAATTTAACAGAAATCGATCAGGGTATTAGTATATAGTTTGTTAATATTCTCATAATTCTTGGAACAGGTCGTTGTAAAATGGTAGACGTGTTTAAGTGTTGTTAGGAGATTCGAAGGTATGCTATAGGGTTAGTAGCCATATTTGAATACTTATATTTAACTAAGGATATTGTTATAAGTAGCAGATATCTAGGGTCAATTAAGGACTTATAGGAATGCCGTTATAACTTAGTATATCAAATCGTTATTAGAGAGGTATCGAAAAAGGTATTAAGAAGGTAAGTGTTGATATTTCAATTCTTGTTAGAGAGTTGAAGGTATCAAAGAAAGAGTGCGCTTTAATATTTAAGTATAGTTGTATGAGGGTAAGCTATCATATAGCGTTTAATAAGATGAGATGCTATTAGAGAGCAGATTCGCATATTATTGTTTAAGGACTACTGTTAAATGGTAGGCAGTTTAAGGGTAGTTAACGAATGGTATTAAGAGCGTACATATTGAGGGCGTACGTGTCAATATTTCGATTCTTGTTGACGACTACTAGCGAGACATGCTTTTATAATAGTAGGCTATCTCGTTCATAGAAGGTTGTATGAATGGCTATTAAGAAAAACACGTTAATAGTTTATAAGAGGTTATAGAAATAGGCTTATCTACGGAGCTATTAGAGAGTGCCATAAATTGGAATGATTCTCCTAATCTGTTCTCCTAATTAAGAGTGCTATGAATTACTTAAATTCTCCCCGGATTCCTAGTACGTAGGATTATAATGCTTATAGATATATTCGGCTGTAAGATTGAGAGACTGTCTAGGTTAACAGTAAGGTTTAGGTTGATTAGGTATAGTGGTTGTTAATAAGAACTTGACGGGTGTCTATAAGGGCGTTTATAGACAAGTTGGAGAGTTGTATCGCAGGTATATTGGCGCGACAGGTTATTGGGTTTGCTTTTGAATCACGTTTAGGCTGTATTTGAATCGCATTCGGATCGTAGGTGTATTGGCGCGATCATTCGGTCAATTAGACTGTAGGTATATTAGCACAGTCGGTATTCGGGTTTAGGGGTAGCAGTACGGTGTAAGCGTTAGGTCCTTCTTAATTGATTTCGTCTCTCCTTGTACAGCTCAGTATCAATTAGGGTGGTTATCGCAGTAGTAGTAGCCAGAGGATAATGGATAGGATTCGTTCTAGAGGACTTGTGGACAATATGCACCTACCGCCTAATGGCACGGCTTGGGTTATGTCTCAGCTTGTCTTAGCTAATACTGTGGGATTAGTTCTAGGTTCCTTGTAGCCCTAGGCTGAGTCTAAACCAAGGTCGTCTCTGCAGCTTGTATAACTCTGTATTAGTTAAAAGGGTTGGAACGGGGGTGAGATATTATTGCCTTTCTAGGTAGTCGTCCTTATCCACAGGAGACCTTCTAGCTGCTTAAATACCGGCTCCTAGTATTAATGATAGTGACTTGACGCGTCGACGACGCGCAGCTAGGGGTGTTTGACGCGTGTCCTCCCAGAACACGCGGAACAGGGGTGGGATATTATCCAGGCCTTCCCAGGTGAGGGAAAGAGGGAGCTCCAAACAAATGAAGTCCCCCCTGGGTGGGTGAGCTTAGTATAATGTGACGGCTTGTATAAATGCCTCTAAACCGAAGCTTGTAGAATGCTGTATTACGAAGATACTAAGCTAAGGAGCAGAAGAAGGTTGAGGAGAGGATACGTTTATATACAAGAGCCAAGTCTCCAAGCGAGCCCCTGACTAGGCCCCCTGTCTAGGTTGCATGTGACATCGTAGGGGCGGTGCCCCAGCACCGTTACATTAGGCAAGCTTTGAGTTGCTTTAATTTAATTTTTCTAGCCAACCAGAATAATTCTCTAGGGCAACCAAAAGAATCCTTGCGTGTAGCTATAGCCGTTCGCTATAATTACTAACGTAGTCTGCGGGCCTATGGGTTATGTGGGCCTGTGGGTCACCCCATTAAAATCGTAAAAACGCGACGCGTTACTTAACTACTACCTTAATAGCTATACTATAATAACAAAATCCCCTTTTTTAAGAGGGCAGACTTATTTTAGCTATTAATGCCTATAAGTAAGGCCAATTCTCAAGTTTCCAATCTGCTGTAACAATATATGATGTACCTTTAGCTATAGCCCAGCGACGCAATAAAGGTATTAAATTAAGACGCGGTTCTATTGCTCTAAATTACCACCTTATACTAGTATAAGAAGAAAGCCTTAAGTAGTGGATTTTATTAATGGATTAACGCGGTATGCCACCTAGGATTGCTACCGTGCGGTAAATAGCTAGCCTTTTAGCTACTTAGCACGCTAAATCATAACTAGTTGGCGAGTAATGGGTATATAACTTTATTAAGCGCTATAACGACCTATAATCTAAATGGAATCGCAAGTATAACTACTAGTGTGCTAAATATAAGGATCCTATGCTTATTTAGGGCTGGTTTAAGCGTGTTTAAGATACAGTTATATAGTATAGGATTCTTAACGAGGATACCTAGAATTTTAATAAAACTGGCTTTTAGATAGGTGTTATTGTGACTATAAAAGTTATTACTAGAACCAACCGTGCTAGCTAGCCTAGAATAGTACAGCCAGGCAATTAAGAATGGGTTATAATTCTACCACTTATTATCTTTAAGGTAGTAATATACTAGGCTACCTAGTATAAGAACGGCACTATACCACACAACTAGTTAATTGGTATTAGTAATAATAGTTAGACGATAAATAAAATTAGCTTAACCTAGCTATCTCTATTCCATAAGCATATAAAGGATCGTATAGTTGGCACGCATCGGCTGCTAGTACTAGATGGCCATAATAGCTATATATTACCTAAATTTAATTAGTTCTGCCTAGATTATTAAATAGTTATCCTTTACATGCCAGCGCACTTATTACATCTACTATAGCCGCTAGATGTAGGCTGTTTCTTAAGCCTTAAGTAATTATACGGACGCCTTATTAAACAGATTATGAGCCGTAGTGTTAACCATATTAATAAACGCGAATTCCTGCCACTGTATAGATAGGCTAGGCAGACAGCACTATATCAGAATAATATATAGGCAGGATTCGCAGCTACTGGCCTTATTCTATATAGCCCTAATCGCGTACTATTATAGCTATATGCCGAATATCAGACACCATTACCCCAACGCCGTTTACCGTTAAATGTATCTTGGACAGCCGAAACGCCTTATAATATTACTAAGCTGTAGAAGCAGACAGTTTTACTAAAGCGCTATCTTAAGTAGTATACGCATAGCCTACCAAGTCCAACAGAGTAAGCCCTTAGCCAGCTTATTAAGGGGTGCGAAATGGCAATGTTAAGCGCTGTGCTGCTTGCTAGCGAAAATGAGAAGCTACGTATAGAAAACCAGCGCCAGAAAAGGAAGAGGGCACAGCCACGCACGTATATAGCTAGGGGGGGTGTTCTATCAGGAGCAGAAGGGCTATCTCGTGCACAAGCTGCGGAGGCTCCAGCAGAGGCAGCGGCCGAGCGACCGCAACGAGCACCACGTAAGTGCAGCATATGCGCATCGACAGAACACAATGCACGTACATGCCCTAGACGTCAAACTAGTAGATAGCAGATAGCTGCACTTAATACAATTATTTGTGGTTGAGTAACGCGTCGCGTTTTTGCGATTTTGATGGGGTGACCCACAGGCCCGCATGACCCATAGGCCCGCAGACTACGTTAGTGCATTGAAAATAGTGGTATTTGGGATAAAAAACACGCCAAGAGTGGTAGTACAGAAATTAGCCCTATGAGACACGCCCTTTTGTTTCTGGCCGTAGCGCTCGGTGACAAATGGTGCCTTGACACGTATTCCTTGGCGCGTCTGAGCTGTGAACCCTAACGCGTGGACTATGCTCTCGGTATACACGATTTGAGCTGGCTCCGTGACTCGCTTTGAGGAGTATATAAACTTGTCCATAGCTGTTCATCGACGAATCATTTAAGATGCCATCGCACTTATTAGATCGAGCCCTCAGTTCAGAGAAGCCCATTCAGAATCCTCTCACCTCATTTGTTTTCGAACGAAACTTCATTCAAGACTAATCTCAGAACGGAATCATGGAAGTTGATTTCCCAGCTTCGATTAATCAGGATGGGGCGACGCAAGGTCACTACAGAGTATCTGCTGGCTTAAGGGAAAATGAATACAAACTCCAGTCAAAGTCAAGGACCCCACTAAGTGATGGATTGTGTGAGCGGTGCGCATCAATTGATTGGGACCGACTCCTGAACATGGAGTCTTCGGTTGAACCAACGAGCCGCATGGCATTACTCGGACTGGCTTCTCCTGATCTTGTCGTCTCGTGTCCATCATGCCGCCTATTACTTTTCGTGAGCAATATCTCGCATGCAAAGGATTACCGAAGTCAGGTAAGCCGGGCCTTCCACCAAGTCTGTAAAGGGTTGACTCTCGGTGATAACCTATCTGCAACCCAAGAGAACTTTGGGCTGCTTGCATACTATTCTCATCGGTACGGAGAGGGTTTGAGAGATTACTTCGGTGGCCAAAGCACTAGATTGTTCCAAGTCATTCCGCTGTTGAGTCAGAGCTCTGATGGCCAAACTGAAGCACTGTTCGACCAACCACGCCATGCGGATACCTTTGCCCTTCCCGTCAGCTATGACCGGAACAATCTGAAGAATGGGGTGGAAGCCGCAGCGGAAAACACTCCATCGCATATGGGCGGCTGTCGATTGGTTGGCGAGGCTCTAGATTTCAAATTGTGCGCTTCATGGATCGAATGGTGCCGTGTTCACCATGCCGAGACTTGCTGGGCTTCACGAGGTGGGCTCATACCTGGCTTTCGACTGATCGACTGTGATAGTCGGGAGTTGGTGATCATAACACAGGAGACGGAGTATGTTGCGTTGAGCTATGTTTGGGGGTCTCCACACAAATCCTCATTGGCGACCAATGTCACCAATCCTGGGATCGTTCCCAATGATATACCAAGAGTCATCGAAGATGCCCTTGAGGTAGCCCGCCAGCTGCGTATCAAGTATTTGTGGGTAGACAAATACTGCATCGACCAACAGAACGTGGCAGAAGCAAATCGACAAATCCAATCCATGGATACAATATACCGGAATGCATTTCTCACAATTATCGCAGCGGCAGGGAAAGACTCGAACCATGGGCTTCCTGGGGTCGGAAAGACACCAAGAAAACCCCAACCTCAAGCCAAACTGGGAAGCAAGGTATATGCTGCAGCTCGCCTGGCTCACAGTTGGGAGACTTTAGACTGCGTCTGGAATACTCGGGCCTGGACTTTCCAAGAGGGCCTACTCTCCCAACGACGTCTAATCTTTGACGACTCTTTCGCATATTTTGAATGTGGTTTGATGTCCTGTAGCGAGGCCTTGGACGTGCCGCTGGAACATTTCGAATTTCAACAGCCAGGATACACCACATATCGTCGGGGAAAGATTGACGAACACCGTTTGTTCCCTATTGGAGGAGTTGGCAAGCATAGTTCACACCTATGGGGCAGGATTGAACAGTATTCGGAGCGCCAGATCACCTTAGAAAGCGACTCCCTCAATGCCATGTTAGGTATTTTCAATCACTTCGGCAACCTGCCGGACCCGGTTTTCCACTTTGGAGGACTACCTCTTCTTCCACACTGGGAGCAAGATGGGGGACCAGGATTCAAAAGCAGAGCCTGTGATCTAGGTATGGCATTGCTGTGGTATCATGGGAACCCCTCAAAGAGGAGGGAGCAGTTTCCCAGCTGGTCATGGACTGGCTGGGCTGGAAGGATGCTTCGAACTTCTTCGAATGATCACTACCCGCCAGTTGAGCCAGACCTCGCTATCTCCCTGGAATTATCGTCCAAGGAGATTTTAGAATGGGACAAGTTCTACGATGAGTTTTTATCAAAGCGCAATCCGCTAGATCAAAATATCTCGTACCTTCTGATCGATGCATGGACCTGCAAAGTAGTGCTCGGAACTGGCCAAGAAGGGTCGTTTTCTCTCCCCCTGCGCCGCTCAATCTTTCTGGGGAAATGGGACGGGTCAAGTTACTGCGATCTCAGGGCAATTCTAGATGATAAAGCGATGGATCATGATGCCGAAGAAAAGAAATATCCTTCAGTAGAGGTACTTTTCCCTCTCTACTCCCATGAGTTGGCAATGAAGGGCGAGAAAAATTGTTGTGGAAATTATGGACTTCTAGTCAAAGAGCAGCCAGGGAGCGTGTATAAGCGTATTGGTGTTTGTTACTCGGAAGGTTGGTGTGATGCCCAAAAGCTGAGTGGCTTAGTGGAAAGGAAGACAATTCGGTTGCAGTAGCATATCAATCTTTGACATAGCAAGTCTCGCGAGCAATGAAGTATTTTAATCATGCCATTTAACCAATTAAGCGGAAGCAAAAGATAATGATCAAGAAGACCCACGAGCTTGCAAACAACGATATTCTAGCTTTCCAGTATGATTTGAAGATAGCAAAAGAGCCACATCGAGTTCCTTGAAGTCTTGTACACACGAAATTTCGGCCAATGATGGTGGGATTTTAAGCTTCAGAGAAGCCTCTCAGGTGCAACAAAATAAAGAGCAAAAAGGGACAGAGTAAAAGGAAAATTAAAAATAAAAATTTCTAACAGTCGTTCCAATCTTGGCGGCATCAACACGGCCTGAAATTATTTTGGCCTTCTTCACAAACTCTTCGATTGCAAGCTCCACGCCCTGGCGGATGTCTGGGGCGGTGCGCGTTTTGTGCCATGCAACGATCTGCTCGCCCTACAGTATGACGCTGTGTAATAAACTGTCAGACACTCATGATCCAAAATAAGAAGTAGAGTTAGCTTGCCAGTCGGTATTTTTGCCGCCCACATCAATTCCTACTACGCAGGTTGATTGCTTAGAAGGCATCGTGTCCGTACTAGGTCTTGGTTGATTAAACAATTCGGAAGGAGCATCTGGAGACATGGAGGCGCATCGTTGGGTTCATAAAGGGGGAGTTGGAGACCTTTTATTGTAGAGAATGAACAGGCGGAGTCAAAGATCGCTTCGTCTCTCGTGACGCCCAGCAACATCACATCGCGTGCACCCAGAGTTGTCAACAATCAATTCAATAAATATTGAACTCGGACCACATCTTATATCTCATCACGGCACAGACGAAGTAGAAGATATAGGTATAGCTATACTTATTTTAGACGTGTGCACGGAGTTAATAGAGGTCCTTCCTTACGTTGACAGAGCAACGACGTTAAGGGCACTGACCATGGTCCGAGTTTTCTGGCCACTTGACGCCAACTTTGCCACCAGAGCGCCCAGCGAGAAGGTGTTACGAACAAAAGGTAAGCCACCTGCACGATGAGGGAAGGAGTGTCCATCGGTTGGGCATGAAGCTCTCATCCGACATCCGGCGGGGTGGTAGGCCTCAGGCTTGAACCAATAAGGGCAGGAGGGTCACGTGACCATTCTCCCTAGTCAAGTGGTTCTCCGGGAGAAGGGAAACGCTTGGGAGAAGGGCTCTCAAGGTGAGGACAGACAAAGGATATAAGGAGGACGGTTTCCTACTTGGTTTTATTCTTTGTAGTCAACTCAGATTTCTTATCAACATCTTCATCAGATTGTATCTAGTCGTTACTAGTTTGAGATTGTTATTCTATAGTTGGTTATAGAATCGGATTATTCAACTCTTATTGTCGAAGCTCTGCCATCCTGTTCCATTGGAATAAACCCGTGCTCGATATACCTCTTTAGGTGTCACTCGAGTATAACAGAAGGTTATTAGCCATATCTCTCACATCGTTTTATTTGGGCGCAAATCCACGTGAATCTAGGTCGAGGATATGTTCAATGACTGATTCCTCAAGCTTTGTGAGCTTGTCCGAATTGGGCTCACGGTCGTGTCGTGGACGTGTTCCTCTCGAGCTTTTTTGGGCCCACCTCTGAAGCTGCAGCAGTTGATCGTACGTTTTGAAATTGCCTCTTTCGAGGGCCTGGGTGGCAATAGCAATTTTCCCTTCAGATTGAATCGAATGATTAATGTTTGGTTGATACATCGCGTATAGAACGTCGGTGGACGCGTTTTTGGATGGGGTGCGACACTCGCTTATCGAACACATTATTTTAATACCATTGGGAACTCTGCACGTGAGCATTGCGGCTAAGGGCGGGGTCATGCAACCTCGCCGACTGTTAAATGTTGAGCTGTTGCCCGACGCGAGAGTAACTCGTGCCCAGCCTTTGCAACATTCTTTGTCCTCCTTGACTTTTGCTCGACCAGCAACTACAGTGCGGGCTCGCTGGGGCGTATGAATTGTGGGGGATATGGACCCTCTTGCCGCTGTTGGTCTCGTAGCGAATATATTTCAGTTTATTTCCTTTGGCCACGAGCTCCTTTCGTCGGCAAAGGAGATCTACAGTTCCACTCATGGCGTTTCGAAGGAAGTCGAGCAGCTGAAGCTACTAACTTTAAGCGTGCAAGAAAACAGCAAGAGTATCGCCAAAAGTGCGCTGTCGCATCAAGATAAGAACAAGGTTGTGCTGAAGGGAATTGCAGCAGAGTGCGAGAATATTGCCGATGAATTGTTAAAGCGGCTTGGGAAATTGGAAGTGAAGCGCGAACATACTACTTCAAGCAGGGTCTACTTACCCACTGCAACCGTCGAGAATATACGGTTAGCTATCCGTCTAGTATACTACTTCGAGCAGGGTCTACTTACCGCCTGCAACCGTCGAGAATATACGATTAGCTATCTATCTAGCATACTACTTCGAACAGGGTTTACTTATATCCTACAACTGTCAAGAACATACGGTTAGCTATTTATCTAGTATATTCCTACTTAGTATAATCTACTTATATACTACAACCGTTAAGAATATATAGTTAGCTATTCGTCTAGCATACTACTTTAAGCAGAGTCTATTTACACGCTATAACCGTCAAGAATATGCGATTAGCTATCCGTCTAGCATACTACTTCGAGCATAGTCTATTTACCTACTATAACCGTCGAGAATATACGGTTAGCTATCTATCTAGCATACTACTTTAAGTAAGGTCTACTTACCACTTATAACCGTCGAGAATATACGGTTAGCTATCTATCTAGCATACTATTTTAAGTAGGGTCTACTTTTATACTACAACCGTTAAGAATATACGGTTAGCTATTTATCTTATATACTACTTCAAATAGGGTCTACTTACTGGCTGCAACCGTTAAGAACATATAGTCAGCTATTTATTTAGTATACTATTTTAAGTAGGGTCTACTTATATTTTATAACTATTAAGAATATATAGTTAGCTATCTATCTAGCATACTATTTTAAGTAAAGTCTACTTACTACCTACAACCGTCGAGAATATACGGTTAGCTATCTGTTTAGTATACTACTTTAAGCAAGGTCTACTTATATACTATAACCGTCAAGAACATACAGTTAGCTATTTATTTAGTATACTACTTCGAATAGGATCTACTTATATACTACAACCGTTGAGAATATACGGTTAGCTATCTATTTAGTATACTATTTTAAGCAAAGTCTATTTATATCCTATAACTGTTAAGAATATACGGTTAACTATCTATTTAGTATACTACTTTGAGTAAGATCTACTTATACGCTGCAACTATTAAGAATATATAGTTAGCTATCTATTTAGCATACTATTTTAAGTAGGGTCTATTTACTGCCTATAACCGTTAAGAATATATAGTCAACTATCTATCTAGTATACTATTTCGAGTAGGGTCTATTTACTATTTATAACCGTCAAGAATATACAGTTAGCTATCTGTCTAATATACTACTTCGAGTAAGGTCTATTTATACGCTACAACCGTCAAGAACATACGGTTAGCTATCTATTTTATATACTACTTCAAACAAGGTCTACTTACCAGCTGCAACCATTAAGAATATACAGTTAGCTATTTATCTAGCATACTATTTCGAGTAGGGTCTACTTATATTCTATAACCGTCGAGAATATATAGTTAGCTATCTATCTAGTATACTATTTTAAGTAGAGTCTACTTACTGCCTGCAACCGTTAAGAATATATAGTTAATTATTTATCTAGTACACTCCTACTTAGTATAGTCTACTTATATACTATAACCGTTAAGAATATACGGTTAGCTATCTATCTAGCATACTATTTTAAGTAAGGTTTACTTACTACCTACAACTATTAAGAATATATAGTCAGCTATCCGTCTAATATACTACTTTGAGCAAGGTCTATTTATATCCTACAACCGTCAAGAATATATAGTCAGCTATCTATCTAGTATACTACTTCGAGCAGGGTCTACTTATATTCTGCAACCGTTAAAAATATATGGTTAGCTATCTATCTAATATACTACTTTAAATAGAGTCTACTTATTACCTACAACCGTCAAGAATATACGGTTAGCTATTTATCTAGCATACTACTTTGAGTAAGGTCTACTTATATCCTACAATCGTCGAGAATATACGGTTAGCTATCCGTTTAGCATACTATTTCGAGTAAAGTCTACTTACTACCTATAACCATCGAGAATATACGGTCAGCTATTTATCTAGCACACTCCTACTTAGTGTAGTCTACTTATACGCTATAACCGTTAAGAATATATAGTCAGCTATCTATCTAGCATACTACTTTAAGTAAGGTCTACTTATATACTACAACCGTTGAGATACGTAGTTAGCTATTTATCCAGTATACTCCTACTTAGTGTAGTTTACTTATACGCTATAACCGTCAAGAATCCGTAGTTAGCTAGTAATTTAGCATATTGCTCTCTAAGAAGGTTTACTTATACGCTACGACCATTAAAGAAAGACGCGGTTAGCTATTAACTTTAACCATCTATACTCTAACGAATTTTCTTACCTCCTAGAGTAGTTTTAAAAACCGCTATTAGTTTAAAATTTAACGTATAGGTATATTCTACTTCTAGACTGCCTATTTACTATCTTAGACGTTTAACTCTTTCTATAAATAAGGAAGCGTAGCGTATATACCTTGTATAGTCCTTGTTTTAGCACTGCTAATTTATAAACTGTTACGGACACTATATTAGCAGTAGTACAACTACTGGAAAGAGACATAAATAGACTAGTGGTAGAAGCGTGGGAGACGCTAGAACTAGTCGAGCCATGGGATAAGGGGTAACTGAGTTATATAATGTTACGTTATAAGTTCGGAACGTAGGAACGTGGGAACGTGGGAATGTGGGATATACTAACGTACTAACGTACTAACGTACTCAGTATATTTCATAGGAGTTGGATTGTGTATTTAAAGGACTATAGTCCCTACCTAGATAGTTCTCTTTCCTTGTAGTGAATCTTAGAATATAATTGGAGTTAATCTGTTGGGCAACTACTCCACCAGTTGTACTTATTACTGTTACATTGTTAATTTATTCGAATATCTATATACCTAGCCTATTAACGAATCTACCGTAGTATTTCCTATAAGGTTCCGTTATATATTTACTACCTAGTTACGGTATTAACAAGTTAAACAGTATACCACTAAAAGCACTAGTTATGACGCTATTAACGGTAGCAATGACCTTAAGGGGAGACACTAGTATGTAGGACGATAATTTACAGATAGTTACACAAGGTTAGTTATAGGAAATGGTTGATTACTTATAGGACAATAATAGGATACTTAAAGAACGTATTAATGGAATTAGAGTAGCTAAGGTTAAGTTACTATTGATTAAACGATTCTTAGGAGAGAAGTTAAAGCTTAAGGGATTTCTCACATAGATACACTTTAAGGTTATGCAAGAAGGAGCGAAGCTAGCAATATTATTGGATTAAATAGCGTACGTAGGATTGTTTCTGATGGGATGAGCACTTAAGTGGTTTAAGCCATATCTCACGGAAATATAGACTAATGGCATGATAACTACTAATTAGGATATACGATATATCTTTACCAGTTAGAATGGGTTCGCGGAATAATTAATATAAATGTTTGGAGACCCTAAGGTAGCAACTATAGTGGAACGAAAGCTTTAGAGCTTAGTATAACGTACTTTAGTAATAGAGTATACTATACAGTTTTAAACGCTAGCTATATAGGTTAAATGGAATGATAAGGCGCTTATGGCATAGTATAAGTATGGACTTAAGGCAAAAGTCTAGGTTTAACTCACAACAGTTGCGCCTTGCTTTGGTATAGTCTAACGCGCATCTATGCAAAGAGGCGTTGGCTATATCCGATTTGGTTTAAGCTTTAAACAGCCTTTATTACTAGGGACTAACTAATATAGTAATACTCTTGGCGTTTAATCCCTGTGGAGGCCTAAACGGGCATATAGAGGAATCCCTGCAAGCACTTAAGGACGAGCGCCCAGAGGAGAGGGGCAATTGTAAGAGTATATATATTAGGTCCCGCCGCGCTTACAACAAGTTCGCAAGCACTCTCAGTCTTTTTGGCCGTATGGCGACGTGGAGGCGGGCCACATTACACTCTGTGAGCTCTATAAGGTCTGTTATGTACCTTATGTACCTTATATACCTTATATAGCAAAGTGATTTCTTAGGCGTATGGTTGTGTATTTAAAGGACCACAGTCCCTACCTAAATAGTTCTCTCTTTATAGTGAATCTCAGAATATAATTAGAGTTAATTTATTAGGCAACCACTCCACCAGTTGTTATTACATTATTAACTTATTATTTATACCTATATACCTAGCCCATTAATAAGCTTACCATAGTTTTTACTACAAGGTTCTATTATATATTTACTACTAAGGTTACAGTATTAAAATATAAGAGAAGTTAAATAATATACCACCTAAAGTACTAGTTGCGATGCCATTAACGGCAACAACTACCTTAGGATTAGGAGATACTAGTATAGCAGATATAGACTTACAGTTAATTATAAGAGGTTAGTTACAGGAAATAGTTAATTGCTTATTAGATAATAATAGGATACTTAAGGAACACATTAATGGAATTAGCGCAGTAAAAGTTAGGTTACCGTTAATTAAACAATTCTTAGGAGAAAGGTTAAAACTTAAGGGATTTCTTATATAAATGCACTTTAAGGTTATACAGGAAGGAGTAAAGTCGGTAATACCTATAGATTAGGTAGCGTATATAGGATTATTCTTAATAGGAAGAGCGTTAAAATGGTTTAAACCTTATCTTATAGAAATATAAGCTAGTAGTATAACAACTACTAACTAGGATGTATAATTTATATTTACTAGTTAAAACGGGTTTACAGAAAGACTAATATAGATATTTAAAAACCTAAAAGCATTAACTACAGCAAAACGGAAGCTTTAAAACTTAGTACAACGTTCTTTAGTAATTAAGTATACAATATAGTTTTAGACACTTATAATACAGGTTAAGTGGAATAATAAGGCGCTTATGGCATAGTATAAATAAGGACTTAAGGCTAAAGTCTAGGATGTAATTATTCCAATAAAAGATGCGGAAAGTCTATAAGACTTAATAGATTAGTTAATAAAGATTAATAATAGGATCTATTAAAGGGAACAAGCTAAGAAAGGGTAAGATAGAGTTTTATAGTTGTATAAGATGTAGAGCATATATTAGTAAATATAGAGTTAAAAACTATGGAATGGCGCAGAGCTAATGGACCTAAGTAGTACTAAAGAATTTAAAAAATAGATAAAGAAACTATGGAAACCTAAAGGTTAAGGATTAAGTAATTATAGGACTAAAGAGCAGAGGCTAAACTAGGGATCTTAGTAAGAGAAGATATTTAGGCGGACTCTATAATAAGAGAAATAGTTTAAAAATAAAGCTTATATAAATTATAGAAAATAAGGTTATTTTGCTAGAGACTGTAAAGGTAGTTAGAGTAACCACGCGGTAAAGGGCACTAGGTTATTAGAGTATAATAATATAAATATAGGGATGTTGCGCAGGACTAAGGAGTGTTTAATTAAATACTTTGCATTTTATTACAATAATATATACTAAATTTATAAGGACGCTAAGTACAGTATAAGCTATTAGCCGTAAGAGCTAGAGTTAAGAGGACTTAAAGAAACTAAAGAGTTAGATAAAGAATAAGATTAACTTTACAAACTAGATTAAGATATTATAGTAATATATAGGTAAAGATTAGCAATAATAACAATGGAGTTAGAGTACTTATTAATTATTAGTAATAAGGATAAAAAGGAGGCTAACTAGAAGCACTTAAACCTTAATAATATAATAGAAGTAGAGACTGAAACCACTATAGAATATAGATTAGTAATGGGTATTATAACACTATTAGATATAATTTCTATTACTTTATAAGACAGAAGGAGTAATATCTAAAGATAATTAAGTAAGTAGATAACTGCTAGTGCTAGCTTACCACTTATAAAAGGTAAAAGGCTATAGGTCTAAGATTCTTAAGAAGAGATAAGGAAGGCTCTAGACTTATAAAATGTAATAAGGATAGCTTAAGAACCTATAATAAATAAAAACTAATAGGAAAGGGCAGTAACTTAGTTTAGTAATAAATAAATAAGTATAAGATACAAGTTTAAGAACTAAGAGTTTAGAGAATAAATAAGAATATTAGTGGAAGGCTAAGATTTTAATAAACAAATAAGGACTATAGTAATTCTAGGTAAACACAGTGTTTAGCCTAAAGATTAAAAAGTTAATACTAAGATTAAGAAGTAAGATAACTTTAAGGATCTAACTGTAAGATATAGAAAATCAGAAACTATAGATAAGTTTAGGTAAAGAATTATTATATAGTAAGAGTAAAAGCTAGATAAGAGATTAGCTATAGTAGGTTATATAAGGGACAGAGCACCTATATAAAGAGTTACTAATAGGCCTAGTATAGGGACACCTAAAGTAAAGTGGTTAGATAAACTAGAACAAGAAGAAGATCTAGACATTCTAGTTAAGTTTAAAAAAAGACACACTAAAGGATGTCACAACATAGTAATAATAAGGTACTTTTTTATAGATAAACTATATACACTAAACCAGTTATATAGAAAGTAGTATAGGCAACAATATAACAATAAATAGGAAGACTTTTACATGTGGCTAGATAAGAAGGTAGTTTAAGACTAACCTATTATAGAAAAACGCATAAGTTATATTAAAGGAGCATTAATTATAATATTAAGGAACCTAGAAAAAGGATCTAGGGACTAAAGAAGTAAGTAATAAATCTTAGTACCTATAGCAGAAGTACTAGTAGTTAGGTTAACTAGGTATAGGTTTAAACTTAAGGATAAAGATAAGCTAAGAGTTAACTTAAAATATATAGCGTATTATATACTATTATAGATAGCTTATATAAATAACATATATAATATGCATAGAGCACTAAAAAATAAGAACTGGAAATATCTAGTAAGGATATATTAGGCACCAGAAGAAAAATAGTTTAAAGATGCTAAGTATATGCATAGATGGCACTTAGTAGAAGTATAGAGTTAAGGGGACCTAATACTTTAACTAGGAAGATTCCTTATAGAAGAATGCCTAGATGGATAATAGTAGTGGGACTACCTAGAGAACACTTATCTATAGCATATAGAGGAAAAGAAATAAACTAAGTATTAGCTAAAGGTGGACTAAGTATAAATAGGATCTAGCAGCTAACAGTTAGGAAAAGGGGAGGCCTATAGAACTAGAGGGAACTAGTAGTAGAGCCTTAAACCCTTAAAGAAGTTTAAGGATAATACCTAAATTTAAGAATTAAGTGGTAAGATTAGCAGTTTAAAGCGTTAATAGATAGTGGAGCAATAAGGAACCATATATTACTAAAAGTAGTAGAAAAGATAGGGTTACTACACAGATAGAGGGAACACCTATATCTACTTATAATAATTTTAGGAGATTAGATAGCCTATAGAGGAGGTATTATTAATCTTAAAATAGGACCTATTTAGTTAACTATTAAAGGGAAACTAGTCAGAATGTTTTTTAATATCTTACTATTAGGAAAAGATAAGGTAATACTAGGAATACCTTAGTTACAGGAATATAATTTAAAGGTTAATTAGGTTATAGGCTAGGTTAATATTAGGGATACTTAACAATGTAAAGTATGGTAGTAAACTAAGTTGGTATAGTACTAAGTTAGAGTAATATATAAAGAGATTAAGTAAGGCTTAAGTTATGTACTAAAAAAATACTATAAGTATGGTAAAAAGTTATAGTTACTAGAAAGTAAAAAGCTGTTAAAGTATACAGCATGGGACTATAAGATAGAATTAAAAGAGGGAATAAGTCTAAAGTTCTTTTTAATCTATAAGCTCACTAAAATAGAGTTAGTAGTGCTTAAGGAGTTTGTTTAGGAGAACTTATAAAAGGGATATATTAGACCATTGTAGTTATTAGTAGGATATCTAGTACTGTTTATCCTAAAGAAAAACAGAAAACTTAGGATGTATATAAACTATAGATAGTTAAATAGTATTACTAGAAAGGATAGGTATCCTTTACCCTTAATTAGCAAAATCTAAGATAGGATAGGTAATGCAAAGATCTTTATAAAGATAGATTTAAGATAGGCGTACCATTAGATTAGGATTAAGGAAGGCAATAAATAGAAAGCAGCTTTTAGGTCAAAGGAAGGACTATATAAACTATTAGTTATATAATTTGGGCTTATAAACGCACTAGTAATATTCTAGAAGCGAATTAACAGTGTTAGGAGAACACTTTAATAAGTTTGTTATAGCATACCTTAACAACATTATTATCTACTTAGAGAGTAAGGAAGAATATAAGGAATATATTAAATGGGTTTTAAAGAGACTACAAGAAGAATAGATGCTAGTAGTAATTAAGAAATGCAAGTTCTTTACAAGAAAGACTAATTTTATAGGATTTATTATTAAACTAGGAAAAATTAGCATGGACCTAAAGAAAGTTAAAGCTATAGTTAGTTGGTAGGAACTAGAGAATGTTATATAGTTAAGATTATTTCTAGGGTTTTGCAACTACTATAGGAGGTTTATAGCATAGTGGTTAAAAAGTATTAAGCTATTTACGTAGTTAATAAAGAAGGAGGAACTATAGGTTTGGGGAAGTAAGTAGAAGAAGCTGTTTTAAGAACTAAAAGAGTTGTTTACCTAGGAACTAGTTCTTAAGATCTATTAACTAAAGTTAGACACAGTTATTAAGATAGATGTATTAGACTTTGCACTAGGAGTATATTTGCTATAGAAGCATTAGGACGCATAGCATCTAGTAGCGTACTATAGTTAAAAGATAATACCACTAGAACTAAACTATAACATCTATAATAAGGAGTTATTAGGTATAGTTACAGCATTAAAGGAATAGAGAGCATTCTTATAAGGCACAGAAAAACTATTTATAGTTAAGACGGACTATAAGAACTTTATAGGATTCCTAATAATAAAGGAACTTAACCAAAGATAGGTTAAATAGGCGGAAATGCTTATAGAATACTATTTTAAAATTTAGTATACTAAGAGTATAGATAATGCATAAGCAGATGCTCTAAGTAGAAAAGCTAAACTATAAAACAATAAGAAGCTATTAAGGGCTTTGTTACAAAAGGATTAAGACAGATTAATTAGGTATAATTACTTAAAGATTACAGCAACTAAGGAAAGTTAGGTTTATAAATTACTAGAGAGTAATTGGATATAAAAGATCTAAGAGGTATAGGTAGAGGATTTAAAGTTAGATTAGTATAAGAACAGAGAAGCAACTTATGTTCTAAGATCTATTATAAAGGAATCTATTAAGTTATTCTATAAGGGACTAACTTAAGGACATAATAGAGCTATAGGCTTAGTGTTAAAACTTTAAGAGAAGTATATTATTTAAGGAATTTGGGGATTAATAAGATAAGTTATAAGAGAATATCTAAATTGCTAAAGAAATAAACTAATAAGGTATAAGCTATATAGAGGGCTATAACCTATTAAAATACCAGAAAGACTATAGGAAGTTATATTATAGGACTTTATTATTAAGTTACTAAAGTTAAGAGATCCTATTATAGGATAAGATTATAACATAATTTTAGTAATAGTGGATAAGCTTATAAAGTAAGGATACTTTATAGTATGTACAGAAGAGATATTAGTAGAGGATGTTACTAGAATCTATATTAAGGAAGTGTTTATAAGGTATAGAGTACTAGACAAGATTATATTAGACAGAGATTTAAGATTTATAGTAGTATTTTAGGAAGTGTTTCTAGTAGAATAAGGAGTTTACGCAGCAACCTTTATAGTATATTATCCGTAGACAAATAGATAGATAGAAAGGTTAAATTAAATACTAGAATAGTATCTAAGATATTATATTAATTACGCGTAAAATAATTAGGTATTACTATTACTAGTTATATAGTTTGTATATAATGCAACACTATAAAAAGAAATAGGGATATTACTATTTAAGGCGAATTACGGGTACAAGCTAAGAACATTGTTATCACTATATTAAGTAAAAAAGATAGGTAGTATAGTAAAAGAAAGAATGGAGATATTAATAAATCTTTATATAAACCTTAAAAAAAATAGCTAAACTAGTATAAGAGCGAATAAAAAGGTACTATAATGCTAAGAGATCTAAGGGACCAGATCTTAAGGAGGGAGATAAAGTGTGGCTACTATATAAAAATTTTAAGAGTTAATAACTAAGTAAGAAGTTAGATTATGTTAGACTAGGACCTTTTAAAGTTAAGTAGAGAATTTTATTAGTTATGTATAAGTTAAACCTACTAGCTAAAATAAAAATCTACCCTATATAGCATATTGTAATACTAGAGCTAGCATACAGAAATGTTAAGCCACTAGTTTATAAGGCAGATATATATAAAGAATAGGAAGAGGATAAATAGTAAGTTTTAAAGATTATTAGTTATAAGGATGTAGATAATAAAATGTGGTATAAAGTAAAGTAGATAGGCTATAGTAAGACTACCTAGGAGCTATTAAGTAACTTAGAGAATGCTATAGGAAAGGTATAGGAGTATTAGAAGAAAGTAGGTTAGGGAGCATTAAAAAGGGATTACTAAAGGATAAACTACCTAAGGGGGACTTAAGAGGAGCAACTGCTATATTACTTGGAACTGTTTCCTTCTCTAGAGATATTACTCTCTTATTACCTAGCTTAGATAAACCCTACTAAATAAGTTTCTACTCCTTAGAACAGACCTTTTTACAAACCTTCTTAAGATGGAGTAACTAAGTAGAAGTAGAAAGATAAGTATTAAGAGCACGCTGTTAAGCAGTAGAGGCCTCTAGCTTTGCCTTTTAAGATTAGTAAACCTTATCTAGGGCACTTACAAGCTTACCATTAAGCTTTATAGCAGCAGATTAAATATAAAACCCTAAGGGAAATTAATAAGGGAACTTAAAGACTGTTAAGAGTTATAGGACGCGTATACTTAGTATTAGAGATGGAATAAATATTACAGGATAATTAAATATTTAACTTCATATACTTAGAATAGGAGGAAGGTTGGTAACTAGAAGGAGCTATAATTATAATATAAAGCAACCCCTTTTTCGCGCAATAAGAATATAAAAGGGATATAGCTTTACTAAGTAATAGTATGGCAGCTATAGTGCGAGCATGCCGTTAGGACAAAGAAGAAGAAGAAGCTTTAGGTATAATAAGTAAGGATATTAACCAGATTAATTAAACGGATATTATACCTTTAGTAGATAACTTAGAGATGTTGGGAATCTTTAAGGACGAAGATAAAGAGAAGGGAGATAGTATTACGGACGCTTTAAGTACAATATTATAACTACTTGGAGAAGAGTTAGTGGAAGCTAGTTAGTTAATATAGGCACGGTCTAGGATGGAGCTAGTAGAACCATGTAATAAGGAATAGTAGCTAAGTTACATAATAAGCTCTGTAAGCTCTATAAGCTCTATAAGGTCTATTACATACCTTATATACCTTACATACCTTACATAGCAAAGGGATTTCTTAGGCGTATAATTGTGTATTTAAAGGACCACAGTCTCTACCCAGATAGTTCTCTCTTTATAGTGAATCTTAGAATACAATTAGAGTTAATCTATTAGGCAACCACTCCACTAGTTGTTATTATATTGTTAACTTATTGTTTATACCTATATACCTAGCCCATTAACAAGCCCACCATAGTTCTTGCTATAAGGTTCCGTTACAATGAGACAGTATACGTTAGGATAGTGCCGTGACAGTACTCCCTTCCCCAGAAGGTTTGGTCCCTAAACTAAATAAATAACCTATTTTTATTGCAAAGATGTTACTTTCACTTACCACCCTTAACCAAGCTAATAGTGATTTTCCATGCCGGGTATAGAAAATCTTAATTAGTTAGTTTAATAAATAAAATTAGCAGAACTCCACACCGCCACTATATAGCGCTTTTTAGTAAAAAACCAACTAATTAGATAACTTTAACCGGCGGTTAAAGTTCCATAAGATCTTAACCACTATAAATTATCTTCATGGTTGGCCATAGCCTTGGCGTGACTCTCCCTTATCTTATACCCAGTTTAGGGGTCCTAGCTTTTTAGGGCATTATTTATAGAACTTTAGTAGTGCGCGCTTGCACCCTTTTAGGGATTTCTTAGGTTCCTAGGTTTTCTTATTGTAATATTTCCATTTAATATAGTATATTAAGCCATGCTTATCTATTTGTTTATTATATACATTAAGAATCTTTTTAAATTCCTACTTGTTTATAATATTGCCGTTATTATCCCTTTTGGCTATCCTGCCTGTGACATTATAATATTCCTTTTTATTAATGCGTGCTTAACCAGAGATCTCTTTAGGGAACTAGAGGCGGACTTTTAAAGTATAGAAAGACTTATTAACACAGATATAGTCTAGGAGGTTAACTATAACTGCTTCTTTATAGGCAGCTAGGACGGGCCAGGGTCCGTTCTAGTTATTATCTTACTTCCTCTTAGGCCAGTTAGTTTTTATGTTTTTAAGGCTAACTATAACCATATCATCCTTTTTAAATATTATACCTTTGTCTTATTTTATATTAGCGTTGTCTTTATATTATTACTAGGAGATATAAGCTAGGGCTTTAAGCTAGGTTAAGATGCACTTAAAGTGGTTGGCGATAGTATTAGCTTGTAGGTACTCCTTCTTTATATATATAGATAGGGCTAATAGCTGGGGGCCTGCTGGTTTAACGCCTAGATGTAGGTTATAGCCATAGTTGGTAAAGAACGGTAAGATTCCCGTAGTCTTATTAACCTAGTTATTTATAGCAAACTTGGCAAGGGGGAGCCAATCTATCTAGTTATCTTAGGTGAAGCTTATAAAGGCGCGTAGGTACTTATTTATTGCTATATTAACAATCTTGGTTTAACCATTTATTTTAGGGTGCTATGTAGAGCTAGGGCTTAGGGTTACCTTTAAGCGCTAGTTTAGGCAACGCTAGAAGTCAGAGATAAATAAAGAGCCTCTATTAGAAATAATGGTATTTGGAGCGCCGTGTAACTTATAGACAGTATAGATAAATGCTTTAAAAAGCTCTTTAGTATCTAGGCTAGTAATAGGAATAAAGTGTCTTATCTTTATTAGGCAGTTAACAACAATAAAGATATATTTGTATATTTTGCCATTATAAAGGTATTTAGGCAAGTCAATAACGTGGTTAATAGAGATATTAGTTTATAGGCGGACTGGTAGTTCTAGTGGTTTTAGAAAACTAGGTGGTGTTAAATGTAGGGTCTTTATATAGAAGCAGAGAGCGCAGTCTTTTACAAAGGTAGCCATAAACTATAAAATACCTAGCCACTAATATATTTAATTAAGAAGGTCTAGTGTTTTAACGCGGCCTAGATAACCTATAGGGCCTAAACTATACATGCGGTATACAACTTCTAGTTAGAGTTTAGGTAAATTAGGGACAAATACTTAATTCCTATAGTAGATTAGGCTATTAATAATTAAACATTTAGATTTGTTATAGTGGAGCAGCTTTCTAATCTACTTAGGCCAACAGCATACTTTACAGTCTTCCTATTTACGTAGCGCAGCCAACATATTCCTAGTGAGTTTATTCTTTTTATAGGCATTCTTAATAAGCTCCTTAAGGGTTTTTTTCTCAGGCTCTAGGTCCATTACTATAATAAAGTCTTTAATATTCTGGTTTTGGGATTTGCTTAGTAGTTCTTCTAGGATAGTAGGGTTAAATTTCTTTAGTGGTAAGACAACGCGGTCTTAGTATTGTAGACGTTTATTATTAGCATTAGTAGGTATAACGCCTAGGAGGCGGCTAAAAGCATCTAGGATTGTGGCTTTAGTGCTAGGCCTATAGGTAATAATAAAGTTAAATTAGGAAAGGAACTTAGCCCAGTGGACTTAATGCTGGTTTAGTTATTTCATTATTATAAAGGTCTAGAGGTTCTTATAGTCCATAATAATTTTAAACAGCTACTTAGTTCCTTATAGTTTGGGACACCATTTTTTTAGTGCCTTAACAATTACTAGGAGCTCCTTATTATATATTTTATAGTTGCATTTAGGGGCTAAATGCTTAGCAGAGAAGAATATAACTAGCTTAAGCTTGTTACTTTTATTAGCTTAATAGAGTACTCCACCTAAAGCCCAGTTTAAGGTGTCTGTCTCTACCACCGTCTTCTTTATATAGTCGTAATACGCTAGGACTGGTGCTGTAGTAAACGCTGTTTTTAGGGTCTAGAATGCCTGTGCTTAATTAGGGCCCTATAACCAGCTAATGCTTTTTTTTAGTAGCCTAGTTATAGGCTTAACTACCTTAGAATAGCCTTAAATAAATTGTTGGTAGAAGTTCGCAAAGCTAAGAAATTGCTATAGTTCCTTGACTAATATTAGGTCCTTCTATTCCTATAAGGCCTGCACCTTCTTAGGGTCCATGGTTATGCCATTAGTCGAGATAATTAAGCTAAGGTATTTTGTTTTAGTAGCATAAAACTTAGACTTATTAATGTTAATCTAGAGTCTAGTATTACCAAGTCTTTAAATAATTTTATTTACGTGTTTTATATGCTTGGTGTGTGTTTTTAAGAAGATAAGGACATTATTAAGATACGCAGTGCAGTAGTTATTAAGGGTGTTGTATAAAATATAGTTAATATAGTTTTAAAATGTGGCGGGCGTGTTATAGAGACTAAATAGTGTAACTAGTATCTTATAGAGTCTAAACCGGGTAATAAATGCTGTAAGCTATTTATAGCCTTCCACGATCTAGATCTGGTTAAACGCAGCAATTATATTAAGCTTAGTAAAGTACTTAGCACTATAAAGTGCATTAAGTGTCTCGCGGACTAGTGGCAGTAGGTATTGGTTTTTAATAGTAACAGTGTTTAGGCCTTGGTAGTTATGGCAGATTTATATACCGCCGCTAGGTTTCGCTGCAAGGAGGAGTGGTATAGCGGCTGGTAAGGTTAATTCGCGGATAAAACCCTTATTTAGTATCTCGTCAATCCACTTCTTTACACAGCTAAGTTTAGCGGGTAAAAGTAGTCTGTTTTTATAGTATAGGGCCTGCTTTCCTATTATAATCTCAATTTTATAGTCCTATAGTTAGTAAGGGGGCGGCTTATCTGCATTCTTAGGGAGGAAGTATTTAATATATTTATAAAGCTCTTTTGGTAAGCATTATAAAATATCCTTATAGGTTAATCCTAGTTTGCCTTTTAGAAATTTCTTAACATTAATATTAACTATCTTTTAGTGTAGAAACTCAGACTTAGTTTTTGGGTTTATCTTAAGGAAGTCATAGAAATAAGGGGGTAGCGCTTTATAGGCTTCCTCCATTATATAGTCGCCTTCTATTAGCTGGCAGAAAGACCTTTCTAATAGGTTTAGTACTTCTATTAGGCCTATAGGTAGCTCCTTAAGCAGCTGTTAGTGTTCTTCTTATTTAACCAGTTCTACTAGCTCCGCTATATAGATCCTTATTACCTTTACGCCTTTTTATTTACAGAACTAGGTAAAATTAACAGTATAAGTGCATTTAATGTTGTCTAGGTTAGGGCGTGTCTGGTTCTCCAGTATTACAGCTAGGCTGGCATGGCTTAGTTAGCCTAGGGGGGTAGAAATAAGGTAGTAGCCTTATATGGTACGCGCGGGAGATAGATATAAAGTTAGGTGTTACAAGGGGGAGGTCTTAATTACTCTGGTTTTAGTCTTAGCTGTAACACCCTTAGCTATTATACGTGCGGTTACATATACATATGGTAGATAACTTAAAGTTAGGTGTCTTATTAGCTAACTTAGGTTAAGCGGGTATATGTGGGGGACTTATAGTTCTAGCGGTGTTTGTTTTTTTAGGAATAGGGTGGTAGTTTAGTCTTCCAGAATCTCTGCTTTATTTACTATGTATATTAGCTTACCAGTGTTAGGCACCTCTTTTACTGTTAGCTAACGGTATCTAAGCGTTAGCCGTATAATGCGTCTACGTGGTGCTACTTAGTTATAGTTAGGAATATACTATAGGAGATAATTATAGGCATAGTAATCAGAGTTAAACTTAAGCTCTAAAGTGGGGAAGTCTAGTTTTAGGTTATGCTTTTTAAGCTAGGGCATTCCAAGAATTACTAGTGTTAAGGGTGATAACTTTGTAACGTAGAAGAGTATAGATTCTATATGGTGGCCAATTGTTATCCTTACTATAAAGTAGTGGGTAATAAAGCTAGATAGGAGTCTATTAGCAAGGCGGAGTGGTTTTAGGACTAGGAGTCTTTTTATTATAATATTGTGCTTTTTTACAAACAAGTCTTTGTCTATAAACGCTAGTGCTATACTACCACTGTTAATAAGGCTTACTGTTTTAATAAAGACTTATAGGAGTAGGTTGCGCAGTAAGGAGAGGTAGGTTTAAATAAGGATGGTATTCCTATTATTATTTGCTATTCTAAGGTTAAGTGGCAGCTGGCTTAGAATAAGGTCTGACTGATCTAGTAGTATAGATCTAATCCTTTTATCCTCCTCCCTATATAGTTCTAATCCTTAAAGGCAACTTAGTCTAAGGGTTAGTCTTTTAATAACTGGATTATAGGGCTTGGCTAGTAACTGTGGTCTTAGTTGGTATATCCTAACATATTGGTCTCTAATAGTATATATATGCTAGGGGGTACTTCGCCAAGGACATAGCCGGTCTTATAGTTAGTAGCGGCATAGAGTATTTATCCGTAGTTTATATATAGGACCATTGGCTAGGGCTGTATTGGGGAAGGGAATTGTGGGGGTGGGTCTCTATGTCTAAACCCACGTCCCCATCCGTGGTTGTCGCTTTAGTTACTAATCCCTCTGCTAAAGAATCCGCCGCGGCTAGGAAGGGGTTGGTGTAGTAGCATTAAAAGGGGATTTAGGTTTATTTTAGGGTCGTGAGCATCTTTCTAGTAGCTAGGTTGACTACATGCCAGGCAGAGTCTGTTATCCATGTAATGTCTTTAGACGTTATTAGGGAGGCTATTGCTACCGCCACTAAATTTGACGGCGTTAAGGTCTATTAGGTCATTCTATGGTACTGGTGCTGAGGTATTATTATTAGGTAGTATAGGTTAATAGCTGCTAATAGTACTTAGCTTAGTGGTATTTAGCTTAGTATGGTGGGTGTGGTTCTATAGGTTATAGGCAAATATGTCTATTTGCTTACTCCAGCCCTTATAGTTAGCATTATTGATTTTACAGCTAAGGGCAAGGGCTAAGTTCTTTATCTTAGATAAAATATTCTTCCTAAGTAGATCTACCTTTTATTCCTTAGTTTTATTTACTTTAATTATTAACTTATTAAGCTCTGCTTTCTAGGACTAGTAATTGCGCTTGCCTTAGCTTAAGGTGTCTAATTTGTTCTTAGCCGCTTAGGTTATATTTATAGTTTTATAGTGCTTCTTTATATACGCAAACATAGACTCTTAGTTAGAGAAGGCCTATTTGCTTAGGTTGTTTGGGTATATATATAGCATATTAAGGCCATGCTTAATATAGTTATAAGCCTTATCTATTAGCATGTCTGACATATAGAGGACTTTATCCATTAGGGTCTTAAAGCACTTTGCATCTCTATAGAAAACACCTTAGATCTTTGTTTCCCATATTTTAAAATTTTCTTACTTTTTAGTTAGCAATCCCTTGCTATTAAATAGGGTAGGGTTTTTTGCTTTATGCTTTTTTCTATAGGGCTTAGCTAGGGGAAGAGAGCTAGTAGCGGTATTCTTATTGGCAATGGTTTGGGTAAGTATAGTAATCTAAGAGCTTAGGCTTTGTATAGTCTTAGTATATACTAAAGCTTGCTGTTTATATTACTTTATATATAGTTTAAGTGTCTTAAGGGAGTTAATTCTATGCTGAGCTTCTTTAAGTTAGGACTTTATAGTCTAGCCTTCATTATAGACTGTTTGGAGACTGCTCTTAACGCTAGTTAAAAAGGTTATATATATAGAGAGGTGCTAAAATGTTCCTGCCATATTAAGGTCCTTAGGGTACTCTAGACCACTCCTAATTGTCCAGGTAATGTTGGTATAGGAGGTATTAAAGAGGCGGGCGAGCGCTTTACGTATATTCGCCAACAGGGTATTCTAGTTATCCATTTCAGGGGATCTAGGCAGGGTAATTAAAATTTATAAGGCTGGCTATAATATTAAGATTATCTAGGACAATACTAAGATTATCTAAAACTGTACTAAGATTATCTAAAACTGTAGTATAGTATTATCAGTTGCATTAGGTCGCGATTATACTAAGAAAATAGAGATAGTGGACTAGGGAGAATAAAGATCGCAATAGGGCGCAAGAGGAGATACTATAAACTATTACAGTGCTATAATGCTAATAGGCTAAATAACTACATTGTGGTATAAAGAGAGAAGGGGGTAAAAGGGGGTATTATACACAAATAGTAGTGGCAGCCGCCAAGGCGCTAGTGGTGGGCTAGCTAATAGTAGGAAACAGTACAAGACAGTATAAGACAGTACGAGATAGTACAAGACAGTACGCGTTAGGACAGTGCCGTAACATCTATAAACTATAAATAAGATAAGAATATAAAATTATACTAAAAGACTATTAATAGGACCTTAAGAATAGGACCTTAAAAAAACTACTAGAAATTACCTAACGCCCCTACTACTATATTAAAAAAAATAGTAGCTAGTAAAGTAGCTATAGGACCTTTAAATAGCTCTAATAATAAGATAGTTACTATTTTAAATCTATTGTCGGGAATTAGGCAAGCGGTCGTCACGTAACGCCGCGGCACTAGCGTGGCGAGGAGTTTTAAGCTCCTCGCCCTTCCTCATTCCAACAAAAAGAAGCTATTAACCAACATCACTATAACCTACTCAAGTAGTCGTTATTGGTGAGTCACCCTATATGACCAACACTAATTAGTGGTTAAACACACAGTTAACCACAGAGCAGCTAGGTTATCGACAGAAGAGATAGTCTCGTGCAGGGGTTCCTAGCAATATTGTGCTACCTTAGGCTTGCGGAAAACTAGTAATAGAAGTGTTACTAAGTACTAGGAGATACCAAGTTGCGTCTATTACGCAGAATAATTGCGTTTACGAAGATTTGGTTGAGTACTTTAGGTTAGAAGTGTTACTAAACCTAGGGTCCTAAGTTAACGTCTAAAACGCGTCAACTACGCCTTAAATTGCCTACCTTTTGACAGCAAACCTATAAGATCCTATAAAGCCGAAAATCCTACCTACCTTCGACGTATAACACCCCGTCGACTCTACTCCTATTATGGCGTTGACCTACCTAAAGAAGTATAAGAACGACATTAACCCAGAGACATGGGACAAAGACATTAACCCTATAAACGCCAAGCAATAGGACCTAAACGGATTCTTACTATACTGTATAGCACAATATATAGACAGCGAATACAACGATACTGTGCTATGGTATTGCATGAAGGAGGACTTTATTGGATGGATAAAGGAAACATAGGCCCTTGCGAAGAAGAATATTGTATAAGACTTCTATAACTTCCTTCAGGAGAACGGAGTATTTGTCCCTATAGATGGAGACACTATTAGAGACAATATTTAGGAGCAAGTTATTAACATAAAAGAAGAGCACAAATGGACTCTATAAGAGATTGAGTACTAACTACGTAATATAAAGAAGCTTAACTCACAATAGAATCCAAATAATATACCAATAGAGACACGTTCTAATTCTATTGCTCCAGGCACAAGTTCTTACATGCTATACCTATCGCTCCCACTAATTTAACCTGTAACTTTAACTACTAACCCTTAAGAGCAAGCGCAAGACCCCCTTGCTTCGCAATTTAATAACCTTTAAACTCTACTATAGGAAGATTAGGTACTACGCCGTGTTCCATTAAGCTCTATATCTCTACTATAGCCTATAAAGTAATCCCTACCTTAATCTCTAATGCAATTTCAACGTGGCCTAATACCACTCGGAGGCACCTTAAAAATGCTTATAGAGCTTACGAAACTCTATTTGGACTAGGAGAAGAGGTTTGGCGGGGAACTGTATAATATCCTTAATTTAAAGCTGCGCATCTTCTATAACTATTACTAGAAGGTTGGACTGGAACCTAACTAATATTATAACACTTATTCCGTTATACTTAAGGGCCGCGCCAGTACCTTCTATTATAATCGTTTAGTAGGAAAAGGATACAATTTTAACCAAATGATATATAAGACAAGATGCTACTTTAAAACAAAAGAGAATAAGCAGTAGTATATGTTGGAGTGGAGAGAGACTACCTTCCTAAGAATTATTACTATAAACCCAGATGCCTCTTAACTTGACTGTCTTTAAAAGCTCTTTAATTAACTTTAAATAATTTAGCGTGGTTTATCCAAATTATATTAAAAAGACTTTAGCCTACGCGATTAAGTTATTAGCGCATGCTAAAGTGTTAAAGAATGCAACCTTGCCCTCTTTAATCCTGCAAATACTTATAAAGGAGTGTATGCTCAATTAAGATCCTCTATTAGCACCGCTCTACGCTCTTAAGAAGTATAGCAATTCAACGCCTAACCCTAACCTACTTTAATCGACCCGACTAACCAACACGATTATAACTAGACTGATTAAACATATAGTGGCCGGGGTAGGGGATACGGCAGAGGGTATAATTAATATTAACTATAAAGCAATTATGGAGGTCCTTATGGAGGTTTATCTTAAAATAATTAATAGAAGAAATGCTATGTTTGTAAAAAGCTAAATTGCTAGTTAACTAGGCACCCTCTTAACAGACAAAAGGAGGCATATAATAAGTTTCGCCAAAGCACACGAAACGTTAGAAATTATAAGGTTACTATAGCCTACTTCCAAAGCTTCCTAGTTTAATATAAAGGCGAAGAAGATCTTAAGGGTAAGGTTAACAAGGCCAAATAGCTCCTTATAGATATGGAAATTAAGGACTACTCTCCCAACTAATACTTCACTAAGTATAGTAAGGTAAATGGCATATAAACCATTACTGTCCTTAACAACTAATCTACGCTCCATTCTATTACAAAGTTAGATATCTTTAATAAGCCAAAAGAAAGTTCCGCGTTCTCCTTTAATAACAGATACTCGGCAAACGTCTTCTATAGTATTATGCTAGATACTAGAGCCGCAGGAGTATCTACAGTAGGAGAACCTTAAGTTTAAGCTCTTTAGTAGTTTAATAGCTCTATTCAGATTAACTAATTAATGGCAGGCCAATATACAATTCGTTTTAGTAAGGGTACTATAATCTCTCTCAGCACAATTAAGGTCAAAACCCTCTTAGGGTACATTACTTTCCATATTATTCCCGCAAACACCCCGTTTCTATTTTACATCAGAGATATAAATTAATTAGGCGTTAAACTTAATAACCTTAAGAATATGCTCATTTAGGGAGATAATTAGGTGCCTATTATACGCAAATAGGGTTACCCCTAGTTACTCCTTTATTAACTAGAAAAGAGCGTTGCTTAAAGCCACTTAACTAAGTTAGAGCTATATCAACTACACCATTATTTTAGCTACCTATCCGTTTACCAATTACTTAGGGTTCTTCAGCAAGTAGGCTATAAAGTTAAGGTTAAGGCAATTAAGCATCTTATAAAGTACTACTATTACTACCAAATAAACCAGAAGTCCCCTAGCCGATTTAAGTTCACCCTTAAAGATAACTATAACTTTAACTTCTATATTATCGTTAATATTATATATCTTAGCGGCAAGCTAGTACTCTAAGTTGTTAACCTCTTAACCTCCTTCTAAGCCACATGTTTCCTAAAGGATATATTAGCTAGGAACGCATAGGATACTCTTTAATTATACTAGATTAATGTTTACCTAGGACCCCCTAATTAAGTTATTTATAATATAGGAAGGAACTTTTTATCTATAGAGTTTTGGTAATAAGCGAAGGCAATAGAAATTAAGGTTAAGGAAGTCCCTATTAAGGCATATAATAGTATTAGAAAAGTAGAACAATATTACACACCATTATAATAAGCATATAAGATTATTTCTTTAGAACTAGAGGGCGCTA
>Ga0307507_10002026_pt1 | contig 43918 bp, 14 predicted proteins | sample 7_EM_MG_FD_207223 | JGI IMG/M metagenome (GOLD analysis project Ga0307507, IMG submission 207223) | Populus trichocarpa ectomycorrhiza microbial communities from riparian zone in the Pacific Northwest, United States - 7_EM | ecosystem: Host-associated > Plants > Roots > Unclassified | place... | reverse complement strand
TATTCCTTGCTTCTTTTCTTAGGGTATTCTTTAGCTAGTTTCTTGTGTCTTTATATTATCTCTCGTCCTTAGAATTGTGGCTGCTTATATATTTCCTCCTTACTCGTCGTTGGCCGGCTACAAGGGCCGCGCACTATGCGGACCATATATATTACGCATAGGGGCCCAGTTTTAAAACCGGGTAGTGCTCTTTTAGCCCACTTTTAATTACTGCCTAGATCCTTTCTAGTCTTTAATTAATTTCCTTAGGGGTAGCCAATAAGCCTTACTTATTTAGTATTAGGTAGATTTCTTCTAGGTCTTAAAGTTATTATTTAATTATATTAAGGAAGCTATCTATATTAAGCTTCCTTATTACGTATCTTTTGCTATTTGGTTGCGCCTTAATGTCCAGATCTAGTTGTATCTAGATAGGGATATAGTCTAAAGTAAGTGCCTATTCTTTTTTAGGGGAGTACCTTTTGAGTCTCTAGTATAGGTTTTCGTCCATAATTATAAGGTTAATTGTACTTTTGGCAGTGCCCTATTGCCATATAATTGCACCTGGGGGGGTAGCTAGCTTAAGGCCCCTATTGTCTATAGCTCTTAGTAGGCACTCTACCTATTAATTGGTAGCAATATAGATGCCCCCCTATTATGGGTAGTAGAGGTTTATATTTCCTAGTAGGATGGACTCTATGTATTTAGTTTCTAGCAAGCTTATTACAGATATAATATTCTCTGTTTATGCTACCCCTTCGACCCTAGGGTTATAGACATTAATAATTTGTACTAGTCCCCTGTATGTCTAGATAGTTATAACTGCAATATCTGGGTTAACTGCCTGCTATAACCATAAGGCAAGGCTGATATTTTTGCTGATTATAAAGCATACGCGTGTGGCTGCTTTTGGTTTATATAGGAGCTGGAATCCTTAGGGGCAGTATATTAATTGTGTGTAGGTATTGTAATACAGCTCTTATATAGCAAGAATATAGTGTTTCTCTGGGTCTAGACTGTTTAGTAGGGGCCTTGCTAGACGGTGGTTTATATTGCCGCAGTTATACTGTATAATGGTTAAGTGGCGGACCCCTAGTAGGGGTCCTTCGCCTTTCCTTTACTTCTTGCTTCTTCCGTTTCTATTTTCTCTAAAATATTCCAAACTTTTATCTCCTGTGTTTGCTCCCTGGCTACTACTTATTTTATATGGAGCTTTCTATTTTTGTGTCTTGTGTTCCTACTAGCCTTTCTAAATCTAAGTCTGTTATTGCCTTTGGTTCTTCCCCCGTTTTTGCTGGTTGGCTATATGCCCCTTATAAGCCAGCTATATGTGTTATATTTACCGCGTTAAATCTAATTCTTAATTGTCCCGGCCTTGAACTTGCCGTAGCTGTCTATAGGGGTCTTCCTACTGGGCGTCCTCTCCTTTGTGTCCTATGTATCCCTTATATCCCTGTTCGGTCTAGTGATGTCGCGCGGCGTTGCTTTTAGCCCATTAAGGCTTGGGATGGCTGGCTTAGCCCCCTAGTATTAAAGGTAGGAAACGCTGGGAAGACACCTACGTCCCCCTAGCTTATTACCTATTGTTTCCATTTATATAACCTAGCGTGTAGTTATTCCTGTAGCTGTTAAGCCCTTTTCTTCTGTCTCCTATATTTAATGCAGTCTTCTCTCTCCCACGCCTTATATGTGCTTTGGTAATAGTTTGTGTATTTTATTTAGTCTTAATTTATATATTGTCTTATATTGTGGGGGCCTGTATAGTGGCCGCAGCACACCTGTGCTGCGTATGTGGATTGGGTGTGTCCCTATTATACGCAGCAATAACATCGTTCTAGGCGTAGTCTGTGGTTATAGAGCCTTGTGTTATATATAAAGCTATTTATAATTATTCCTTTTTAAATAAGGAGTTTTTGCATTCCTGGTGTATATATACTAATAATAAAGGAGCTATGCGTTTGTCTATTGTCTCCCTAGTGAGTCTTTAGCGCCCCTTATATCCTCTTATTATTCTTATTATATGCTTAGTTTATATTTTCCTGTTAAAGCTATTAGATCCGGGTAATTACAAATCCTGGTATAAGGCGTTCCGTTTATTTTACTATCTTCTATATAGTTGCTGTATTGTCCGCCTGGCGTCCCCTTTCTACCCTAAGGCTTATGGGAACCGACAGGACTTTAACTAGGTAATCTTTATAAAGCACTTTTATGCTAATACGCTCTCCTATCCTGTCCCCTGCCCTTATGGCCCGTTCCTTTACCTGTTGGTCCTTTAGGGTAACTCTAATGTCTCTACTCCTAAGGTGTTAGACTGCGATGGTGTTGTAGACCTCCTTATAAATCTCTATAAGAACTTCTGTTTCTGATTGTCCCCTAAGTTCCTCTACCTTTTCTGTATTTAGTTGTATTATAATTGTGTACCTAGTTGTTGTCTTTAGGGGGGTAGGTTTCCTGTGCTATAGGAGCGCAGCTACGGCGGCCTAGGTGCGGTTCGCCTATGGGGGGAAGTTTTATTTATCTTTAATTTTATTTAGCCGTTAGAGGATTTAATTAAGGGTTTGCTAGAGGGGCGCCTAAGGTTCACTGGACTAGAGCCATTCTGCTAGCTATATTAGTTCGTAATAGCTAATAGATACTCCCCTATAGTTCCAGATAATAGACGCGTTTAATAGGCTTTGTATTTTGTCAGATGCCTTCTTAATTAGGGTATTTCTACTTTCTGGTGTGGTATTCGCCCGTCCTTGTTGTTGTTGTGGGGGGCCATTGTTGGGTATAGGTCTGGCGGTCGCGCGTGACTGCGTACCACCATTGTTCCACCTGTGCCTCCCCTGTGATGCATGCATCTTAGGGGATTATTAGGGTGTTTTTCAGGGTTCTTTTGGTTAGTTTGGTCTTTTTGGGCCAGGTGTAGCAAGAGCTCCAAAAGTCTATAAAAATTAATAAACTTAATACAAAGATAAGAATTAGTAATAACTCCAGTAGTCTATACTATAGCTCTAGTAAATTTATGTAAAATACTAAATATATATAGGCTATAAATAGGGGTAGCTAGAGATAGTAGGCTAGCTTATTAATTCGTTCCTTAATTTAAAAGGGACCTAGGTATCTTATATTAAGCTTCTTTAATAGTTAATAGGTCTTAATATTTGTTAAATATAATAGAACCTTATTGCCTACGCCGAAATACTTATCCTAGTATTTGCGGTTATACTAAAGTCTTTACCACTTTTAAGTATCTTATAGGCTCTACTTTGTATACTTCTATTACTCCTCCCATTTCTTAAGGTACCCTTATACTCTCTAGTAAATGTACTTAGACTTCCTAATAGGATCCTATAATTAATTATATGGCCTTAGCCAGTAATTATTGGGTATACTATTAAATCTAGATAGTTAAACGCTATAGGCAATCTAGATTAGTGCAAATTAATATAATAAATATTGCTTTAAGTTATAACGTAAATGATAGGGTTATGACGGCGATAGGGTTATAACGGTCGGCTATTACCGCCTTCATAATTGGGTTTACTGCCTTCCTAATGTGGCATATTGCCGGTTCCAAAATCAAAATAGTACCAACTTTATTTTATTTTGAATGCTTGCAACCAAATCAAAAAATCTTTTACCAATACCATAATGCCCCACTGGCCCCTACAACTTAGTAGGGAAGAGAAAATACAGAGCGCTATTATTGCCTGGAATTCTAGGCTTTACAAAGACCGGGAAACTTACGTAAAGGCTTATGGGGTAGATCCACAGACATTTTAACGCCGCCTTGATGGAAAGCAACAGCCCTACAAAGTCGCCCATACTAACTAGAACCGTATTACCGTTGCTAGTAAAGATGCGATTGTTTAACACCTTATATATCTTGTAAATACTGGATTTCCATATCGGCAGCATACCGTTTGATTAATTGCTATAGTAGTCCTCCGCCGGGAATACGCCAACCTTTCTTAATACGTCCATGTCGACCCTCTTGGTGTAAAGTGGGTATATAACTTTCTAAAACAGTAGGATAAGCTTTGTTACTGCTATATGCGTTTAATTAATTAAAAACAAGCTCTTATAAATAACAACCCTGGCCTAGTTTAGAGATTCTTCACCAACTACACCGACCCTATTACTCGATATAATATTAGCGAATTTAATAGGTGGAATATAGATGAAACAGGCTATGCAATAGGACTAGCTTTTGCTATAAAAGTAGTTATATTAAGAGGCAGAATTATTAACTTTAAGACAGTTGACGGCAATAGGGAGTGGGTTACCCAAATTAACTCAATTGGCATACATAGGTAGATAATTCCACCGTTCATCATTTTTAAAGGGAAGTAGTATATAGATTTACTATGGGAAACAGTAGAGGAAGCTATAGGCAAGTGCTTAATTAGAATAACGGAGAATGGCTAGTTAGATAAAGAAATGGGCCTTAAGTGGCTTTAATATTTTAAGCGTTATACTTGGCGAACAGAGGCATGGGAGGCCTCTAGAATTAATACCCTAAATATTGAACACCATGGCCACCGATTGCTTATTATGGATAGGCACAACTCTTATACTAATATTAAGTTTGTAGAGTTCTGCTGGAAGCATAAAATTATTCCTATATATCTTCTACCTTACTTAACCCACTTCCTACAACCTCTAGATCTTATTATTTTTTTAGTGGTTAAGCGCCTATATTTAGCCAAGGTCGATAAATACGCAGCTCGCGGTGTTACTGGTATTAATAAAAACTACTTTCTATAGATCCTGGGTAAGATTAGGCCTTAAATATATATACCTAAACTAATCGACAGTGCATTTAAAGCTGCGGGCCTTCTTCCTTTTAACCCTAATTAAGTCCTCCAACGCCTTACGGGGTAATCTTCCTCTACGCAATTATGTATACCGCAGCCCATAAACGAACCAACGCTTTTATCTTTACCTCTGCATCTAAAGACTCCAAAAAGCTACTTCAATCAAGCTCGGTACAGCCATACAATCCATTATTTAGATACCACTCCTGAAACAATTAACGTTGTTATTAGGAAGCTTATAAGCCATATAGATTTAATAGATAAATGTATAGAAATACTCTGGTTAGAAAATACGGAGCTTTGTAATAGTGCTATAGACAAAAGAGCCAAAAAGAAAAAGAAACAGGTAGTGCTTTTAACCAAATCGGTCCTTACTACTAAATTAGCCAAAGTACTTATTAACGCTAAGGAGGCTGTAGAGGAGGCTAAATAGAGGACCAAGAATACTAGAGAGTAGCTTAGGAAGAAGAAAAAAAAGATAGCTACAATTGCTAAGGTATAAGTTTAAGAAAGAAAGAAGGCTTAGGCTGCTGCTATAAAAGCCAAGAAGGTTGCAGATCAATATAAAAGGGACTTAGGAGAGGCAAATCAGGCAGCAAAAAGAGCGCAGAAGGCGTCAGTAACTATAGGCAATATAGCAAAAAGAAAGAAGACTTCAGAAGCTTATATGGCAGCTGCCTAAGTAGTAGAGGAGGCAAAACTTGAAGCAGAAGCCTTAGCAATACTGCAGAAGCAATAGGAGGAATCCTTCGCAGCAGCTATAGCGGCTATAGCTCGCTCTAAGGCTTTAAAAGACGCTGCAAAAAAGGCAAAGGAGGCCTCTCAGCAGTCTACACAGGCAGATGAGGAAGTGGATAATAAGGAAATAGACAATAAGGAAATAGATAACGAGGAAGTAGATAATAAGCTAAGTAGATTAAGCAATAATAAGGTGTCGGATAAAGATAAGGATAGAGGATATTAATATAGGCGACGTCATAGTATTAATTAAGTAGCAGTTAGTACCAAAAATATTAAAAAAATATTAATATAGAGCCTCTATTATATAAAAATAAGGCTTCATGAAACTTCACAACAGTGTGATACTGAACGATGCTTTTTATTAGTATTTTGCCTACAATCGGGCATTTGGCAGTATTTTGGTGTTCGTAAGCCTGATTAGGAAGGCGGTAATAGCCGACCGTCATAACCCTATCGCCGTTATAACCCTATCATCTACGTTAAGCATACTCTGTATATAGAAGTAGCTTATACTAATTGTCTTACTTATTGTTTAAATATATTCGCAGATAAGACTCCAGTTCCTAATTCTAGCGTTCTGTTTACCTATCTATTTATAAATAGAAAGCCGTACTATAACGATGGTCTATTTTTAAATAAAAGCATAGATCTAACCAGTATTAGCTTATAAAGACGCTACTCTATTAGTAATAATAGAGTGTAATTAATCTACTTTAAGAAAGCATTTCTCCTTAATTAGGGTTGCAAGCGCTTATATATATTAATTATCTTATTAACGGGAAGGTATTATACATACTTTAAAAACCTATTAATAAGTACTAGGACTAAATCGTATATTTATTTTTACTTATCCCTAAATAGCGAAAGATCTGTAATAAAATCTATAGCATAATATTGCTATAATTTGCTAGTGGAAGGAACCAATTTAAGTAAACCCTATAGCTTATACATTCGGATTTTATATACGTAACACTTTTTATAGTAGCTAATATACTCCTTTACTTCCTACTTAAGCTTTAGCCAATAGTATTTGCGTTAAAGTAATTCTACTGTTTTAACTTAACCATAGTGGCCACCTAGAGGGTTATTATAATTCTTTATAAAAAAATTCTGTTGTAGATTTGCTTCTTATAGTACCTAAACCTTGCTATTTCTATATAGTAGACCCATTAGGTCTAGTTCCTAATTTTAGTACCTTATAGCTTCCTTTCCATTACATTTTTAGTCTACTTCTATATTAAAGATAGTATAGAAAGTGTCCCTCTGTTACGCCTTATAGATAAGATCTATTAACCTTTTAAATAGTTCCCGGGTAAAAGTTGTTTTATTTTATACTGCTCTAAATATATAACTAGATAGTATTATAGATTTTATAACTCTTTAGTGCGCGTATATTAGGAAGGCCACTATAAGGTTAAAGTCCTTTAGTTATTATAGGGCTCTAGATTCTAATTGCTCTATGGCTTTACTTTTAATTTAAGGGGTAGCTTAGTAGTTAGTGGTGGTATATTACTAGGTTCTAAACTTGTGTTAGGGATATCCTATCTAGGTATATTCGGACCCTTATTAGCAACGGACTAGGTACTAGCCAGAATGTTAGTAGAAACTAATAGGGTTTACACTACCTAAGACCCAGTGTATAAAGCTATAGGTACTTAAGCATTTTATACCTAGAGCTTATTCTATAATATAAGGAGTAAGATATCTATTATCTTTTTTTCTTCTCCTATTTTAAAGTCTTTAGTATAGTCTAGCTATTATAATAGTCCATTAGTAGGTTTATTTTCCCTTAGTTTATATTTAATCTTAAAATTAAATTGTATAAGCTCCTTTGCCTATCTAGCTTATTAAAGTATAAGCTCCTTTATAGTTATAAAGTAGCGTAAATTATAATAATCTAAGAGTATATAAGTAGTATAGCTTACGTGCTTAAGGTAGTGTCGCCACTATTTAAAGCAGTTAGCTATAGCTAGTAGTTCCTTATTATGGATATAATACCTAACTTTAGGTCCCTAGAATTTTCTGCTATAAAATACTACTAGTCTTTAATAGAGCCAGGTAGCGTCTAAATACCTATTAGGTTATAATAGGATACTAATAAGGGTAAAGTCCGATACATTAGTGATTATTATTAATAGCTAATTTAGGTTAAAGTGCTATAGTAGTAAAGCTTCTATAAACTTTACGTGTAGTTTCTAAAAGGCTTTTTATACATTTCCGGGCCATATCTATAGTTTATACTATTCAGTTAATTCCTTTTTAGCTTTTATTTTTATTTTTACCTTTAAGCTTTTTACTCCTTAGGCTAGGTCTTAAAAAGCTTTAGTAATATAGTTAGATAGGTATTAGGCAATATCTAAGTAGTTATAGATAAAGTGCCTATAGAAATTAGTAAAGCCTAGAAATACCTAAATATTCTAGTAGCTCTCTGGCTCTAGCCACTCTTAGATTATCTGCACTTATATTAGGTCTATAACTACGCCTATAGGCATTATAATATAACCTAGGAACTCAACCTAATTAGTATTAAAGATATACTTTAACGCCTTGGCGTAGAGGCCCTAATTATCTAAATGTTCTAACACTTCGCGGACGTGTTGCTTATGCTAATCCTTATCTTCTAAATAGATTAGAATATTATCTAAATAAATAATATATATACGGTTAACTAGTCCCCCTAAGGCTCTATAAATAGGCGCATTGGCTAGTCTAAAAAACATTATTATATACTTAAAGTGGCCGTATTAAAGTTTAAAACCAGTTTTTTACTTATCCGCTTTTTTAATATAGAGCCTATAATAGGAGTCTTATAAATCTAGCTTTGTAAAGATCTTCGCCCTAAATAGTTAATTTAGTATTTTACTAACTAGTAGTAGTGGGTAATAGTTCTTAATTATAATCTTACTAAGACCGCGATAGTCTATATATAGCCTTATAGTTTTATCTAGTTTTAGGATAAAGAGAATTAACGTGCCTGCTAATGACTTACTAGGCTAGATCTATCTCTTTTTTAGTAAGTCGTTAAGGTACTCCTATAGGATCTTAAGCTTTTTATAAGAGAGGTTATAAATAAAAAGGTTTAGCAGTTGTTTTCCTTTTTTTAGATTAATTATATAATTATATTCTAAGTTCCGCTAAAGAATTTTACTTACCTACCTAAAAATACCCTAAGTAAGTTCCTTAAGCTTAACGAAATATTTAATAGGTCGGGGTTACACTTATCCTCTATATTATTATTAGGTAGGTCTTAAAGCTCCCTTAGGACACTTATAGGCAGTATCGCGCGCTATAGTAGCTATTTATATATAGTTACCACTATACGTTAAATAGTTTTGTATAGTAGCTAGTAGAGGGTAGGAAACTCTTTAATATAGCGTTTAAGGTATTATAGCATACTCTCTGCGTATTACTTAAGCTAGAGTAACCTATAGCAATAGAAGTATCTTATAAGATCTTTAAGATCGCCGCCTTCCTATAGTGTCTCTACGAAGGCCGCCGGTTTTGAAATTCGGCCTTTTTTTTAAGCGAGCAAAATGCGGGGCACAAAAGTAACCCCTCTATCTATAGAAAACACCATATTAAATTATGTACTATCCGTGAAACTCATTTCCACCTTTATACTCTATAATTATAGTATTAATTACTGCTATTCTAGCAACTAAAGCCCTTATTCTATCTTGAAGAATCTTCTCCTACTCTCCTCTCCAGGCTCAATCCGTCCATTCTAACGCGTGTAGAGCCCCCCAATCCCTCGTAACCGCAATCCTTATTGGCATCCAAGCTCCCCCAACAGTGTTCATATCGGGGGAGTTGCCCATATATTTAAGTAACTTAATACCCTCCTTTGCGAGTCGTCGCTTCGTCTATTTGCTTGCGTGCGAAGGAGCAGTATCTTATTAGAGGTTAATCGCACTTAAAAGTATTAGGATCGTGTCTTTATAGCATAATTTCCTCGTAGAATGGAATAAGATCAGACTCGAGAACCTCGTACGCGTATCGCATATTATCCACTCCACTACTTGCTCTGCAAGAGTAGGAGGTAGTAGGCCTTGTTCTGCATTTCGAATTTGCACCTCCCCAGCTCTTCTAGCGGCTTCAGCTTAATAAACATATTGCAAATAAACTAAAATCGCAGCTTTACCGATGTTAGAGGCGTGCTTTCCCATTAAAAGAGTCTTAATTATAATAGATTAGATGGAGTTGTTTAATAGTAATTATTGTATGAGAGTTTTGGTGGGGTGGATTCGCTTAAAATCTAGCTAATTAAACGGCCGGATTTTAAAACCGGCGGCCTTTGTATAACCTATCCAGCAGTTCCCTATAGAGTATCTATTATAGAAGGGTTATTGCCTATACTAGGCTCTATATCTATTTTACTATAAAATAGGGGTTAGATCTAATACTCCTTTAGGTATAGAGCGTATACTATTTCTTCTGGAGCTATATCTTCTATAATATCTTTTAGGCTTATTAGTAAGATACGCCCTTTTAATTTTTTATTATTCTACTATTTAAAGGCTCCTATTTTAAAGCGTATTTTAAAATCTACTTATATAAGCTAAGGTTATCTAAGAATAAGGTTATAGCCTATAAAGTTGGCCGCCTAGAAGGGTTATAGGCCGACCACCTTAGTATAGTTATATATCGGCTACTAATACTATAAGCCTATAGGCGCTATATAGTTTAATCCAATACTTATCTAAAAACCCTATAGTAGGTTTTAGCTACCTTAGCAATAGGATAAGCTTATACTCTTTTACCAAATTATATTATATAAGATTAATTTTAGTGCCACTATTATATAGTACTTAGAACTAACATACCTCGCCTATAAGGAGTACCATTTTTTAGCTTAATAGTAATATAGAGAGTCTCTCCTTCTATATCTTGCCCTAGTTATAGCTAAAAGAGGTCTATAACTAAGGCTTTTCTTTTTTTAGATTGTTTGTATAGTTGTCGCCCTATTTATTTATCTAATTAGGTTTACCTCTAGAGAAGTTTTCTCTTAACTTTTTAGAGTGCTTCTACGAGGGTGCTAGATAGGTATTAAGTTAGCCCTAGGAGTCCTTTCTATTACTTAAGGTCCCTAACTTTAACTATTCTGGATTTCTCTTTAAGAACAGCTTCTTTAAAATTTAGGTCCGCCCTATATTACTACTAGAGTGCCTACACCTTTAGTTACCCCCTAGCTTCTTACTGGAAGAGGTCTAGTTCTTTACTATATCCTTAGTATTTAAAACCGCTCGTTTAAAATTTATATATATAGTAATCCGCAATAGGGCGCCTACGCGCTTTATTTTGTTATAAATTACTAGCTTAATTTTAGCCTAGATAAATCTAATCTTCTCCTTCTTACGGATATTACTATTCTTCTTTTTAAAGGGCTTTAGATCTATTAGTTATGTATAAGTTTTTATAAAGTTTATAAACTGGCGGAAATTATAGTGGTTAAGCTATATCCCATTCTAGAAGAGTTCTATATTATTATATTATATAATATTTAGATTTTAAGTTAATTTTTTTTTTGAAAGGTTTACAACTCTAGCTATATAGTAATTTACTTTTTATTAAGCTAATTAAGTATAATCTAGTTTAGGGATTAATCTTTAATCTTACTAATAATCTATTAAGTACGCTCTTTAGTATCGTTTTAAAGAAGTTATCTACTTTATAAACCTAATTATCCAACTATTAGACGTTAGGTTTATAGCAAAGTTCTAAACTATTAAAGCTCTTAGCCAGTTAGTCTATATCCTTTTTCTATTCGCTATATAAATACCTTTCTAGGTCTTCTATATCTTTTTAGGTGGGTACTAGGTAGCCCCCAGGAAGCCCTTAACCTTAGCTAAGTTATAAAAGATTTTATTTAGCCTAGATTAAGCTCTACTAGATTTAGATTTGCCTCTAGAGATTTCTAATATATTTATTAGTAGCTCCTTCCCATATAGCTTCTAAGAGTCTTATAGTAGCTTCCTAATATCCTTCTTATAGGAGATTGGTATAGGGCTTTTAACTTTCTAAACTTGGACCTAGGGAAGCTCTAGCTATAGAGGTAGTATTAATACTAGTTGTTAGTACGGGTTTCCCAATAAGGCTCTCGTTTTAAGTTAGTGTTTAAATTAGGTTACCTAAAGGAGTAGGCCCACTTAGCTTATAAGCAGTTTATACGCTACTACTATACTAATTATAGGCTGGTAGTCTTCTGTAAGGGTCCCTGCTAGGTCCCTAATTAAATATATTAGTATATTTCTTTAGCATTTCTAGCTTAGGGGAAGATCTTAGGGTTATATCTAGCGCTTAATCTTCTAATTAGCCTAAGTGGGGCTAGAGGGGTTCCGGCTGCTTTTTAGAAGTATTATAGCTATTATAGAGAGTATCTGTGTTTTCTTTAGCGTTATTGGTAACTATAGGTATGCGAGAGTCTTTAAGCTTCTAGCGCATCTAGGTATTAGGACTTGTTTAGCTATCTTACCCAGAGGTTTATATTATCGCAATCTCTTACTATTAAAGGGACCTTCCTACCTTAAGGCGACGACTTTCTATAAGGTATCTATGGAGTTTCTATTAGGTCGTCGCGAGATTTTAAGGGAGTAGTAGTAGATATAAATAAAAGATATAAACAAACAATCTAGTCCTTAAAGCTAGCTACCCTTTTAAAAAGGAGTATAAAGGATTTAAATATTAGAGGACTTAGTAGGTAGGTAGTTATAAGGCACAATTATAGAAACAGAATAGATTACAGAGGAGACAAATTCTTAAGGAGGTAAGGCCTCTAAAATTGGAGAGACTATATACTACGGGCACGTGCCTCTGGTATATAACTAATAGACATTTAAGGGATATCTGGGGTTTGTCCTAAGGGCAACCTAAGGTGACTGCAATAATATCCCTTATACTTATACTAGTATTATTACTTAGCCCTAAAGTAGTTGCTGCCGTTAATAGCGTTATAACTAGTGCTTTAGGTAGCATATTATTTAAATTTATTAATACTATAACTAGGTAGTAAATGCGTAATAAAGCCTTATAGGAAATACTACGGTAAATATATTAATAGGCTAGGTATATAGGTAAATAAGAAGTTAATAATATGATAATAATTAGTAGAGTAGTTGCCTAATAGATTAACTCTAATTATATTTTAAGATTTACTATAAAGAGAAAAACTATTTAGGTAGGGACTATAGTCCTTTAAATATATAATCCTACGCCTAAGAAATATACTAAGTATATCAGTACGTTAGTACGTTAGTACGTTAGTACGTTAGTATGTCTTACGTTTCCACGTTCCCATATTCCCACGTTCCAAACTTATAACGTAACTAGCTAAAGTAAAACTCGAATATTAATTCTAATACTCTAGTAATAGGTGTCTAACTAAAGGTAGCTTTAGTAGAGCTTATAAAAGGAAGTAACGCTAAAAGAAAGGAGGAACTTAGTAAGTCCTAAGAAGATATATACTAAGGTAGATATACTTTCTCTACTGTAAAAGCTCGGTCAATTCAAACTAAATCAATTGGTAGCCTACGTACAATAGTTCCAAACTAAAGAAGAAAAAAAGGTAAAAAGAGGTTGTAACTTATTAGGGTTATAAACGATCAAACTAATTACAATCAGATAAGATTATCGATTAGATTGTAATTGGATTATCGGTTTGTAATCCGATTATAATCCAATTACAATTAGATTAGCGGCTTAGCATTCCCACATCAATAATTTTGAACTAAAGCTCTCCTTTTACATCGTATAAAAAATAAGCTCTAAAGTAGATCTATCCCAGATTACAAATACTCCTTAATTAATTAAGCTTTCTTCTTATAATAATAGGAAATATTAAAGCCCAATCCTTCTATATGCCTAAGAACTATATAAGGGTAAGCCAGCGCAAGATAAAAACAGAAGAAAAATTTATTACTGCAAGTCTATAGACTGCAAGTATAGTATAATAGTTATTATAAATTCCCGGAGGCATCTTAAACAAAATCACTTAGTTAATATTAGCCTCTTAAAAACAAGTTGTATGAAAACTAAAGTTACTATACTTAGGAATCTTTGGGGGCAGGCTAGATCCAAAAGCGATCTATTAGAGTTTAAATATATTATTTTAAGGTCCTCTCTTAATCGTAAAGCTATTAATTAAGCCCTTATTAATTTAATTATTATATAAAACCTTCCATTTAATATGGTTAAATAGCTAAAATTCTCTACTTTCTATTAGGCTTTAAATTAGGAGTCCTAAAGCTTTATTACAGCAGCTTATAGAGATATTAGCTAGAAGATTAAACAGTCATTTAATTCTTAAAAGGATGTTATATAAAAAAAAATTCAGTTAGCAATTTTAAATATTTATCTCTCTATTAATGTCTAGACCTCTTTAAATAACTACTCTCTCCTTACTATTTGCTCCCATTTTATTAATACTTAAGAGTAATAAGTATGAGCTCTTCTTACTTTATAATTAATTATAAACTATAGTAAAGAAGAATAGTAGAATACCCTTTTTTTAGTGCTACTGGATTATAGTATTATATAAAAGATTAGGGCTATTATTGGTAACAATTCTTTAATAAATAATATGCTGTATTATATAATATCTAATTTCCTATTAGAGAATAAATATATTTAATAGGATTCTATCTACCAATAAATTTAATACTAAGGATATATTATTAACCTTCCAGTTAATGCTTTTCTCTTTAGTGCTACTTAGGAGGGAAAGATTAAAGCGTATATATTAGTATTACAAGGTGATATCACGTATATACAAGTTGTAGGTAGTATGATGATTATTATTATATATCTCCCTCCTGCTTGAGGAAGGGTGAGGAGCTCAAGGCTCCTCGCCACGCTAGTGCCGCGGCGACACGTGATGGCAACTTGCCTTATATGACGGCAACTTGCCTCGCGTGACGGCAACTTACCTGTATTCCCAACACTGGCAACTCTTCTTTTGCGGTTGCCATCTATATATATATACCACTTGACTAGCGTAATAAATATTAATCCTCCTTACTTACTATTGCTATTATAATATAAGTCTCGCTGTTTTAAAATTTGCCTCTTAGCACGTGGTGCTTTCTTACTTAGGAGTTGTAGGTAGACATCTTGTTAGGAGGGCCATTAAGGCGCTAGTAATAAGCGAGCTAATAGCGATTTTCTATCCCGGGGATAGAAAATCCTAATTGGCTGGTTTAAGTTAGGGTTTACAGAATGTTATACTTCTACTCCCTTTTAACCTAACCTTTAACTTATATATGTAGAGTGTTTGTGTTAACAAACGTTTCTAGAGCCTTGTTTGGGTTTGCCTTTATTATTACGTCTGCTAGGTTATCTTAACCGTTAATTAATTAAATCTTAAAGAGTTCTCGCCGTTCGTAGGATTAATAAAGTGCTATAATATTAATTATAAGGCGCTTCTCCTTTATAGTACCAAGCTTAACCAAGCACTTATAGAGGGAGTATGAATCGGTGCATATGATTATAGGGATAATAGGAAGTTTAAGTTAATCTATAATTATCTTTAGGGTAGTTTTAATTGTAATTGCTATGTTAACTCCGCTAACTATTCCGTATATCTCTAACGCTAGAACACTTTAAGTAATATACTTACTCTTAGTTAAGCTCTAATAGATAAGATTGCTATAGATTATAAAGTCATTCTCTCCAGTAAATTTATTTGTAATAATAATCTTATATCCTAACTAGGAGCTAAAATCTTTATTGTTTACAAATAATCTATTAACAAATACAAAGAGCTTAGCGGTAGGAAGATTAATAGGTACATAGAGTAGTCCCTAATTAAGATAGTTTATTTACCAGGAAAGACGTTTATTTAGGGTAAGAACGTCGTTCTTAGTTGGTTCCTAGTGTTAGGCGGCAATAGAGAGATTAAATAAAGCCTTAGGTTAATAGATAGAAGCAATATAAGCTCCATAAGCGCGTTACTCTACGTATCCTTGCTTTAGAGAATTAGCGTTAATAATATTAATCTTCTTATCTTAACCCTTCTGGCGCAAAGCAATAGAATCCTTATTTAGGGAGAGGGTGTATCTATTAAAGAGTAATAGTGTTGTTAAATTAAGCTTTTCCTTTAGCTTTGCTATAAGATTTACCTTTACTAACTTATCTTCTTTAAGAGCTGAGAATTGGTCGTCTCCTAAAATAATTATATTATTAGTTTATATGCTAATAATTCTAAATAGAGTTCCTATAGTTATAATTAGGAAGCATGGGTTAAATATAGAAGTAGTTATTAAAAGCTTCTCTTTATAGTACTTGCTGTAGGTAGCCCACTAATAGGTTCCTACCTCTGCAATTCTATATAATGGCTTAAGCATAATCATGATTGTATCTTTGGGATATTAGTAACAAATTTGCTTTAGAAGGTATGCCAATATTAAGTGCTAAAGGTGCGTCTCTAATTAGGTATAGGCCTAAGTAATATCTTATAAATAAACCGCCATTCTATTCTTTATTAAGGAGGGAGCTAGCGTAATAATAACTCGCTAACTAGCTTGTTAAATTATAGGAGATTGCATAAGAATTACCTCCTTACTATTATTATTATAACCTTAGATAATAAGCCTTAATTTCTTAAATAGGGCGTTAGTAGCTTTACCCTTAATCTTATTAACTATTCTTAACTTAAAGATATAAACTCTATTAAACTTAGTAAGGTTATACTTCTTAAATTTAAAGACTTCTCTTATAATAAGACTATTAATCTCCTACTTATTGGATGCTTAGAAAGGAGCTCTACGGGTTATAATATAACCTTCCTTTTAGAGCTGTTTTATAAGCTTAAAGTCAGCCTTCTCCTTAGCTGTTATAAAGGCCATTAATAACTTAACTCCATTCTTAATGGCGGTAATAAATTGCTCTTTAAAATTAATAAGATATTAGCAATTTCGTAATCCCTTTGGGCGACCTCTACCGCGTTGTGGTTATGGAACCTCTACTATAATTATATTAGAATTATAGTCGCCTTCTAGAGTATATTAATTATGGTTCTCCTCTAGGGCATTCTATAAAGGTTTAGAACTGTTGTCTTTATAGTAAGGCTTAATAACGGTTAAATGGAATTAAGTGGGTCTATAAGGCATTTAAATAGTGCAAGTCTAACTATTAATTATAATAAGTTAATATGGGCCTAACCATCCTCCCTTTTTATGCCATATGTGTACCTTAAACTGGAGTGGCAGATTGAGCGTAGTTAAGGTATTTGGGCCATTTCTTATTCCTAGTGCGTTGTTGACCTAGCGTGTAGCGTAGAGACATTATACCTCCTTCGTTACCTTGCGAATAGCCTTAGCTCGTTACACAATGGAGGGAGATAGTAGGGAATTGTTAGTTATTTAAGGGTAGGCGCTAAAGACTAGCAACGTGGGTATGAGTCCATCTAGGCCAGCGGAATCGTTGACGGCTTTAATAGCTATTTATAAGGTAAGTTCTTCGCTAGTATCTTCTAGTTCTAAAGAGATAATCTTATATGCGCGGCGTAATGGCGTGTAATATCGTTCTACTTTTCTAATACTATTATGTGCTTTAACGGGGACTTCCTTAACCTTAATTACTATTGCCTTTATCTATTATTGGAACTCTATAGATAAGAAGTTCTTTCCTATGTTATAGACGATTTAATTAGGGGGTCCTAAGTAGATATTAATCTAGCATAACTAAAGGGTATCCTATGCGTTTCTAGCTAATATATCTTTTAAGAAACGCGCGGCTTAAAAGGAGGTTAAGAAGTTAATAACTTAAAGCACTGGCTTGACGCTAAGATACATAACGTTAATAATAATATAGAAGTTAAAGTTGTAGTTATCCTTAAGGGTGAACTTAAATCGGCCAGGGGACTTCTGGTTTATTTAGTAGTAATAGTAATACTTTATAAGGTGCTTAATTGCCTTAACCTTAACTTTATGGCCTGCTCGCTAAAGAACCTTAAGCAATTAGTAAACGGATAGGTGGCTAAAACAATAGTGTAGTTGGCGTAATTCTAACTTAGTTAAGTAGCTCTAAGCAACACTCTTTTCTAGTTAATAAAGGAGTAACTAGGGGTGACCCTACTTGCGCATAATAGGCACCCAATTGTCTCTCTAAATAAGTATATTCTTAAGGTTATTAAGCCTAACGCCTAATTTATCTATATCTTTAATATAAAATGGAAATGGAGTGTTTATAGGAATAATATAGAAGGTAATATACCCTAAGGGGGTTTGGACCCTAATTATGCTAAAAGAGGTTATAGTACCCTTGCTAAAACGAATTGTGTATTGGCCTGCCGTTAAATAGTTAATCTAAACAGAGCTATTAAGCTATTAAAGGGCTTAAACTTGAGGTTCTCCTACTATAGATACTTCTGCGGCTCTAGTATCTGGTATAATACTATAGAAGACGTTTGCTAAGTATCTATTATTAAAGGAGAACGCGGAGCTCTCCTTTGGCTTATTAAAGATATCTAACTTTGTAATAGAATGGAGCGTAGATTAGTTATTAAGAACAGTAATGGTTTATATACCATCTACCTTACTATACTTAGTAAAGTATTGGTTAGGAGAGTAGTCCTTAATTTCTATATCTATAAGGAGCTGTTTGGTCTTATTAACCTTACCCTTAAGGTCTTTTACGCCTTTATATTAAACTAGGAAGCTTTAGAAGTAGGCTGTAGTAACCTTATAATTTCTAACGTTTCTTATACTCTAACGGAACTTATTATATGCCTTCTTTTGTTTATTAAGGGAGTGTCTAGTTAACTAGTAATTTAGCTTCTTATAAACGTAGTACTTCTTTTAGCGATTACTTCGAAATGAACCTCTATAAGGACCTCCATAATTGCCTTATAGTTGATGTTGATTGTACCCTTTGCCGTATTCCCTACTATGGCTACTATATATATAGTTAGTCTAGTTATAATTATATTGGTTAGGAATACTTGGTTAGGTAGGGTTTTCGGTATAGAACTATTAAGATTCTTATATTCGTATTACAGTACCTATAGCGGAGCGTAGCTTGGTATATACTCCTTTAAACGTATCTACAGGTTTATATAGCGCTAAATTGCACTTAGGAACGCCATGGCAGGCTAAGATAACCTAGTCCCTTAGGCTGTTCTTATTTTAGTAAGTTTTAGTAAGGCTATATTAGATTTTCTAGAGTTTATTAAAGAGTAGTTAAAGGCACTCTAAATAAGTCTTTGTTAAGTTAGAAGTGATAACTCTTTAGAATATAGTCTCCTGCTATTCGGATATATAAAGCTAGCAATTTTTATTAGTTTTAAAGTAGGCTCTAGTAAGCTAAAGCATTATATTAAAGCTATAGTTTCTACCTATAATATAGTTATAATAAAATGTCGCCGCCTATCCCTTTAACATAACCGAGAAAGCATAATAAAACTAGTGGTATTGGATTCCGACCTTGCTGCAGCAGTTATAAAAGACCTATAGTTTTATTCCGAGCATGTTATACAGTTCTCCTCTAAACTTCTTCTCCTTGTCCAAATATACCTTTATTAGATTCGTGACTTCTCGTAGTAGAGGCTTACCGGTTAGCTAGGGTAGAGAAGCTAGAGGCGGTAGAGGTAGAGGAAGAGTACCTCTAGGTAGGAGAGCACCTCTAGGTGGGAGAGCACCTCTAGGTGGGATAGTAGCGTTCTGGGGGTTTTGTTCCGAATTAAAGTTGCCCTTTAAAGAATATAGGTTGGTTCTGGGTTTCTGTAGTTAATATATAATCTTAGCTTCCGTCTATACTAATTCTTCTATACTAATAATAACGGCCTGGATATTACTGGTAATTAGGTTACTATTTTTAGCAACGTATACCCTATTCCTATAGAGAAAGTCTTAAAAATTCTGAACAATATTAATATTACTAAGTGCCTAGGTGTTGGCGGTCTATCCTATAAAATCCTCCCTAAAATATTCCTATAGCTATAGATCGGCATAGTGTCTACTTTAGTAGAATATAATACGGTGTAGGAGAAAGCCGTTAACTTGTTTTATAGTATAAGTTATTATATTAATGGTAAATTCGTCCTAATCTTTATTAATAAGTTTCGCGTATAAAGCTACCCCTAGTAGTAAGGAGTCTTCCTAGTCGTTTAAGGTAGGCGTAGCCATGTTTTTGGAGGGAGGGAGGTGTTATTGGTGTAGGGATTATCGTTTGGTACGCGTTCGTTGTTTGGTACGCGTTCGTGACGTATATTTGTGATTATTGGGCTTAGGACCAGTTCTAGCCTTAAATCGCGAAGACTTATAAAGCGTATTGTTCTATATAATAGACGCAAGAATCTATAATCTAGGAAAGGCTTAGGACCAGTTCTGGCCTTTAGATCCTTAGATTCGTGGAAGAGTTCTATTTAAGGTTTAGGACCAGTTCTGACCTTGAAAGACAGCTTCCTCTAGCACGAGTAGCACTGGTACAGTGGCTTATCTCTTTTTGGTGGAATACCTAGCTATTCTATAGTATAACAGTGAAGTTAACTACTGATTAGTGTTGGTATTATAAGGTAATATCACGTATCTACAAGTTGTAGGTAGTATGATGATTGTTGTTATATATCTCCCTCCTGCTTGAGGAAGGGTGAGGAGCTTAAGGCTCCTCGCCACGCTAGTGCCGCGGCGACACGTGACGGCAACTTGCCTGTATTCCCAACAGTATAAAAGGCTCTTTAAAAAGGGGAGTATAAAGCTAGAGATAATATATAATAAGGCCACGTAAGAGAATAAAAGGGATATATTCCGCGCAATAGGGGCGCTTAGGCGGTTATATAACATTATTATCTACTCCCGCTCCTTAAGAAATTATATAAAGTAGTTTAAATTAATTATTAGATAAAGGATTTCTCTTAATAATTATATAAGATAAAATAGCTAGTAGTAAATACTGAAGACTGCAATCTAGTATAAGTCTAGAGTTAACTAGTATACGAAGGCCAATATGGATATACTTAATAAAGACTTTCTTAACCTAGCCGACTAATCCCTCCTTTATATAATTAAGAACTTCCTTAGGCCTTTCTATAGCGCAACTATAAAACTTTAAGGGTATAGCTTAAGCCTTAGCGAAGTTCTCTTTATAATAAACGTCCTTATTAAATATATAGAGATACAACACGCATTAGTAGGTATTAGATTAAACTAAGACCTAAAGCATCGTATTAAATAAGCTTAGGAAAAGTTTAATAAATACTATACTAAAACGGACAGCTCTCCTCTCTACGCTATGGTACTAATTCTTTAGCCTTAGCGTTATATAAAATACATTAAAGAGATATAGAAAAAGGAGTGGCAGAAACCTACACTTTAAAAGTTAAAGTAGCTCTAGGAGCAGTTCTAAGATTTCTATCCCCTTTGTACTATATTATATAAGAGGCCTTTACAGTACTAGATAAGGGAGAAAGAGCTAGACAAGTTTAATCTTATTATAAACAAACTTAAAGAAAGAATTATTTAACCGTAAAGCCTTAATAAGTATAAGGATTACTACTCTAAAGCTCTATATAAAATACAGGGCCTAGCTCTTTATTAGTAGACTTAGAAGCCGTAAAGAAAACAATAGCTAAGGCTTTTAATTCTTACTATAAATATTCTTTCTATTTTAGCTATAAGCAATAACCCAGAGAGGGTTTTCTTAGGTGGCCGTTATATAATAAGCTGGGAAAGAATAAAGATGGGAATAGACAGCCTTAAGAGAACAGAATGTTTAAAAAACTGGTATAGAAGCGGGATTTTAAGTGGGTAGTTGTCTAGGGTTCTAGGGGTAGAGATATCTCTTTAATAGGATTAATTATATGGGGTGCTAAGGAATCTTCTATCACGTGCTATGATTATTAATTAGATTATAATCATCAATCAGAATCTCGCAATTACAATAATCGGATTGTGACTGATTGTGGCTGATTGTTTATAACCCTATAACTTATACTCCCTGCTAAGAATTAGAGTGCGGCAGAATACAGTTATAGTTACGTGACTGGGGGATTGTATAAATCTTCGATTAGGGCTGCTTTTCTTTTCCTTTCCTTTCCTTTCTCTAGCTTTGGATCCTCGTTAATAGATAATCCAATTGTATAGGTTCGTATATGTCCTTCCTGCCGTGCTCGTGCCTCGATTGGCTGAGTCGCTAGCATTCTTAAGCCTTAGGTATAAGAAGTAGAGGAGCTAGCGGAAATACTTAATTCTTAAATTAGAAGAAGATAATATAGTAGTAAATAATCTACTAAATTAGAAACTATTTAAAGATCTTAGAGCTACGATTAAGTTTAAGCGCTTAGTATACTAAGTACTTCCTAATTATTGACTAATTTAAGTTAAGAGGACGCCTTTCTTTAAGCTCGCTAGTAGGTCTATTTATATTATAATCGTCCTATAGGTAATCTAAAGCTATATACCTTCCTTTAAATATATATATAAGCTCTTACCATTACTTCTACTTCTTATAAATCTGGTAGTAGAAGAAAGTAGTAATTATATTGGATCCTTTAAGAAGATATCCTTACCTTACTTCTATATTAGTAAGGTTCTTTACTTAGTAGCCTTTAGCTTCCTTATAAGAGCGTTATATTAGGTATATTCCTTACAATATAAATTTAAGTTATTACACTCTTTAAAGTTATTAGCTTTTAGATTGATAGATTTTGGGCTAGGGATAATATTATTAATTAGCGCGTCTAATTATAAAGGAAATAATTATTATATTGCAATTAAAGAAGTTAAAATAAAGGTAAGCAGTAATAGTAGTAGTAATAGTAGCAGGAATATAATCGGGGCCCCTAGATTATATAGTAAATACTTATATTCTAGGTGATTAAGTTATTATAGAAGTACTCAGTTGGCTTCCCTCAACACTTTAATACCTTACCGCTCCTTCCCCCCTAGCCTCCTCCTCTAATAGAGTATAGATCCGGCGCTCCAAGCGCCCCAGAGCCTCAAATCCAAGCCATGCCGTCAGCCAAATCAGCAGATCCACAGCCAACGCAGAGAGGATCCAGCTGGCCACTCCAAATAGGCACCGGTCCAAATATATCACTGTCTTCCGGGACGCCGACGGGCCAAAGGGCATATTATTCGATCGACAGGACGATCGAACAGCTGGATACATATAACAGTCGTGACATTAAAATAGCCAAGGTTGCAAATCAATCAACGAGACTTCAATATTGAGTTGAGTTGGGTGCCAAGACTCAATCAATTCAACCAACTGAGAGTTCGCTAGCTTGGCAATTCAATCAATTTGGAGCCTCCGATTGAGTTGAGTTGATTGATGAATATTGAAGCTTCAATGGTGCTAAGGTCATGGGATAGGGAAGGCGTTATCAATATGGTAGATGGTAGTTAAAGCGGCCGGCAAGGGAAGAGACAATATCGATGGGCGGGAAGGTGTGTCAACGCTATGCCAAGACTCGTGATAGACCTATATTAAGAGCTGGGCGACAGTGTCAGAATTAAGCGAGAGATGCTGACTAAGCTCTGGACACGTCGCGAGAGCGAGCTCTGCATGTCAATCTAGATAGACATCAACCGCATCTACTGCATCACGAATCAATCAATATTCATCGTCTGCGTCATCTCTATCATCAATTTGACCCTCAAGAGACCTCCGCTGTGACCTTATGACCTTGTAATTCCAACAGACAGGAAGGACAGTAGGAAATGTTTTAGGCGTTGCTAGGTAGGTCATCCTACATCAGCTCTATGCCAAGAACTCGTGATAGTTGCTGACTACTACACCAGTTGAACTTAGTTGAATCAGTTGCCAAGACTTCAATATTGATTCAATCAATTCAATCAACTGAGCTCTCTGCTTACAAAGCTTTCAATTCAATCAATTTGAAGCCTCGGTTGAGTTGAGTTGATTGATTTGCAACCCTGAAAATAACTTTCAAAACCGACAAAACTAAAATATTTATAAATAAATTTATCACCTATAAGCGCTTCACCGAAATGGGTCTAACTTCCTCAACACCCTGGAAGAAGCCGCAATTACGAATAATAAAAGCTGGGTCTGTTGATGAAATCGGCTTATATCGGTTGCCAGATAGAAGAGTGTGTGGGTAACTAAAGTCGAAAGGGACAGCGGACTCTATCTCTTCGATATCTTCCTCTGACAAATCAATATCTAGAGCTTGGATATTGTGGTCGAGGTGCTCGACTTTCCTGCCCCCAATAATGGGGAAAACGTACGGTGCCTATATAAGCAGTCATAAATACATCTTAGCCTAGCAAACGAACAGTTTAAGAGTCACAAGTCTCACGGGTTACACTTACCTTTAGCATGACATATCGCAACGCTACGCCAATGGAATTTGTCCCCCTCTTCTTGCCCACTTCTTCCATCACAGCCACAAACTTCTGAAAATTCTCCAGTGAAGCGCCGCCCAAGTCGCCTGTGAAATTTCTACCGTCGCCTTCTTCCTTTTGGGTCTTGCTCTTGAACTTACCGCCACCGAGCGCGCCCCAGACGGTGATTCCCATGCCCTCAGCCTTGCACATGGGGAGGATGTCACGCTCTATATCGCGCTCCGCAGGGTTCCAGCGGCCTTCATACACGACAAATGGTGTGAGTCCATGCTGACGAGCATACTCGTTCGCCTTAACGACAGTCCAGGCAGGCCAGTTAGAGACACCGAGGTAGAGGGCTTTGCCGGCACGCACGACATCATCGAGGGCTCGCATCAGCTCCGGGATTGAGGTTGTCCCTTCCCACGCATGGACGTAGAAAACGTCTATATAATCCGTTTGGAGGTTCTTCAGGCTCGCCTCGAGCGACAGCCGCAAACTCTTCTTGTTGTTCCCGCCGTAGTTTGACAGGATAGCGCCCTCGGGTTCCGTGACCAGCAATCGAGTTGAAATGGAGTACTTTGTTGCAATGACTATCTGGTCTCGCACGTTGCGGAGAGCCATCCACTCGCCGAGCCAGCACTCGGATTCTCCGGCCATGTACATATTTGCGGTGTCGATGAAGTTTCCTCCGGAGGCGTGGAAGTGGTCTAGAATCGAGAAGGCAGTCTCTTTGGTACATTCACCCATCAGTCCCTTCCTTTTGACGGACCATTAGCGGCTTCATGTAGTTGGGGTCAAAGAGCGTTACCATGCTTCGCCGAAGTTCATAGCTCCCAAACATAGAGGGGAGACTTTGATGGAGGCGGATGGGCTCAAGATCCGATGGTACGCAAGAGGCGATTTAGGTTTAGTATTATGGTCGAGGGACATGGTGGTGATGATTTCAAGGGTGAGCGATAGTTGAGGTCAAGTATGAAATTCAAATTCAAGTCTGGTAGACATGCTTGCAGAAGCAGGATCTCCCTCTTTATAGCTGCGATCATCTTTCTAGTACATGTCCACAGTCCACCGGAGCGGTCGAAAGACACTTACACGGAATGTGCTCGATGCACACCAACGAGCCAACTTGGAGCAAGGTGGACCGCATTTGATCCGAATGCGTCGGTCGAGCTGAATTGTAGTCATGTGGCCCGGATCAAAAGCGGCCGAACATTCGCACTGCGCAACGGACGTCGAAAACAGGACCAATTCCCACAGCCTCCCACAGTCTCTCTTACCAGGTCCACCAACCGCCCAGTTGCACTGGAATAATTGTGAAATCAGCGCTATCGTTGTGTCTACCATTGTGTCTGCCATGGCCGAACCTGGATCAAGCCACCACATCGTTGCCGTCTCAGGGCCGACTGCCGGCCGGAAGAAAATGCGGAAGGGAACGCAGAGCTGCACTGAATGTAATCCTCCATTCATCTCACTGTGCATATTGTGTGTGAATTATGAAACATCGATTTATCCCCATAACTCGCTCCATCCAACCCCGGCATATCGTTGTTCCAGACAGTTCATATATCTCCTTTACCTCCTTGCCAAGCTTCTGCTGTTTACTTACCCACTGTCTTTGTTGTACGTCTAAATTGTAATCCTCTGCTAGGCCGCCGCCGAAAGGTCCGCTGCATCTTTCCACTAGGTGACTCGTCTGTATGTTCGCCATGCTCAACTCGTGGCTCTCGATGTATCGATCAGCGGGATGAGACTGCTGTCAAGGCGGAAGATGAGAAGATGACATTGCGGGAGCGAGTTACTCGTCTCGAGTCGCTGTTGGAAACCGTCCTGCCAATGACACCAGGCCAAACATTTCAGGATGCCTCAACTCTGAACTCACCTCCTAGTGCACTCGAAGCTTCAGACATCGAAGTTCCAGCCAGCGGAACTGACCGCCAGGTTCCATTTCTCTCACTGCTTGATGAGGCCGAGGTGAATCCCTTCCTCTGTTTGATCAACCTTAGTAACGAAACTGACTTGCTCAGATGCTGTTGATGCGGAGCCATGGGTCTGACGAAGTTTCGCAGCCGCTAGAATCCCACACTTCCGGTTCTGCGATACCTTCCACTCGTGCTTTGCGAACTTTTGCAGCCCTCGGCTATCCAACTACAACACCCCTTCGAGCGATCTCTCAACGATCTCAGCCTTCAGAGCGAAAGGGTAAAGACGTGTGCGAGATATTACGTTCAGCGCTCCCAAGATATGATACTATGATGTCAGCTCTGTCGAACAACGGATTTTGGTGGAATTCCTTCCGCTGCAAAACTTCTCAAACACCAATCGAGCCACTTCCCACGTTTGCTACACGCTCCTACACTAGCGATAGTCCCGCAGAGCTAGGCATTCTTGCCGCGGCCTATGCCCGCAGCTCAAACGAAAACTACCATCTCTATGCTCTTGTCGACAGCCTGATCATCTCAAACTCTGCATATTCAGCCACAATAGAGGGCATCGAGTGTCTGATTCTTCTGGCGAAAGCATACTCTGATATTGGACAGCCGCGACGAAGTTGGTTTATGTACCGTCGAGGTTTAGCGCTAGCACAGTTAATGGTTCAAGTTACTCTTTGCATTCTTAAGATCACCGCTGAAGCGATATGCAGGGTCTCTATCACAAGAACTCGAGTTCTCCAAAGCGCGAAAGGCTCTGGTGGTCCATGTATCATGGAGACCGCTTCATGAGCATGCTGCTCGGTCTCCCATACGGTATTAACGACGCCCATTATGGTTTCACCATGGATTCAGTCTTAGATGGGCCCGGGTTTCTGCAGCAAAAATTCACATTTCAATGCGCCTTAATAGCGGGAAAGCTCATAGACCGAAATCTCATGCCTAGCAAACCCTCCTTTGGCAGCACCGTGGACCTAGACGAGCAATTGGATGCGATTGCCACTTCCATGCCACAAGGGTGGTGGGATACACCAACCGTAATCCCTGGTCCTGGGCCTGAGTTCGATCAGATCAGGGAACGTCTGCACCAGCAATTCTATTTTTTTCATATCAAGACTTACCTCCATTTGCCATTTCTAGTCAAATCGTCAATAGCTTCTCCATATGGCCACAGTAAGCTCGCATGCATGGAATCTTCTCGCCAAATGCTGAGGCGATTTATGACACTTCGCACCGAAGTTGAAGGCGAGTGTACATATGAATGCAAGACGAGTGACTTTATCGGCTTCATGGCTGCCGTTGTCTTGGTTATTGGCCTTTCCAGCCCCGGCTGCATACCAAATTCGCGGACCCCAGACGACGACCCGCGCCTGATCGAGTCGATGAAGAAAATTTTTCAAAAGGAAGAGACTGAAAAAGGATGCAAGATCGCATCTCAGTGCCGCAGAACGCTTGCACTGCTCTCCAGCACGCAGGATGACAACCACAGCAATGCTGATTCGTTTACAAAGCCAGATAAAATCCTGATCCCATACTTCGGAACGTTAGTTCGACGGCGTGCGAAACAAACCTCCGTAGCAGTCCCACTTAATGCGCCCAGCAGCAACAACAGTATAGTATTTGCGACGTCAACGCTAGAACCCACCACCGACTCTACGACGGCGACACAGAACTTCCTCGCAGACACTTGGACTATGGAATATGGTGGATCCCGTCTTCCAAACCCTGCGTCGAGCGGCATGCATTGGGAAGTGGATGACCCCGGCAACTTCCTTGCAGACGATCTATCTCCATGGCTGGATACAACAATGATGGATATCGATCAGGATTGGAGCTTGTTTCTTAACACAGACGGGCTATCGGAAGGCACTTGATACAGAAACTTTCTAGATAGTTCTCAATTCGCATTAAGTTCCTCCTCCGCCTAAGTTACGGGCAGGACTGGGTCTCATGGCTAACTGAAGCTCTCCAGCCTAACGGATTCGTTAATACCGTTTGATATGGAAGAGTCGAGAATATTGAAGCACAAGGTCTCAAAAAATTTAGCGAATTTTCTCGCTTTGTTCGTTCTTATTCAATCCCTTGCAGTACCCGAAGGAGCAATTGTTTTAGTGGCATGCATCAACGAAATAAAAACAACCCTATTCTTGGATGTGACGAGTAACGCTTGCTCCAAGCTACCCTGTTGGAATTTCTCCTCCGTGCCTCGTATCAGACCACAACCGGGACATGATTCATTGATATGAATTGCAATTCTCTACTTTCGAAGATATTCAAACACTATTTTGCACTGCCAATTCTCTTGGCAACCTCCACAGGTAATTTTCACCCCACTTTAATCCCCAAATAGCGATATTTGAAGTCTATCTACCTTTTCATCAGTCTTTGCCTCTGTCATAATGTTAAGCTGCACTGCGGGTACAAAATCCTGTAGATCTCAGCGTAGCAGGGCGTCGACATGGCCAGAATTAGTCCTTGGTCCTATTTCGCAGTTCCGGTGTTGGCGAATATATCACAGTAACTTTGGACTCAGGGATATTGATTTGCGTTTTAGTGGGCATTTCATGAACACTAAGCCCCGCCTATCCGCTTCTCAACATTTTGCTCTTTGCTCTTCCCTTTCCGTTTACACTGCCCCTTTCTTCCCAAGACCCATACTTACTCACTTCCAGAGTATTTTCGCTTGTGAGAGATTTACGTACCAAAGCGATCCCCACACCCGAGGACCTTACCATCTACCTTACATCCTGTAGGACGCCACTATTACTGTCATGGTCGGTAGCATCTAGTTCCGCCGGTACCCGCACATCCTCTTTAACTGCTTCTTCTCCACCCCGAATGAGAAGGTATCTAAACCTTATGCCGCTGCGGTGGTGGCTGCAGCTGCAGCAGTAGCAGTATTATTATTGAAGCCAGTACCCATTTATTTGGGAACAGCCCCAAATAGAATCCAGAAGTCAGCACGGCTAATCGAACGCAAGAAACTACCCTAGCTCGGTAGTAGACAGTCGAAGTATCTTGAGCGCCGAAAACTTTAATGCGTACCCGCGGTAACACCCTCCCTAGCAGTGATCTAGCTATTTGGATCCGAAATGGCGGGCTAGCCCATATAAGTAACTATTATTCTCAGTGATCTTTTTGGACTGGGTTGATTCAGGAGCTCCATGGTGGAGCCGTAGTTTGATTGGACTGGATCCTGTCGATTTGATTGGTTGGATGGAGTGGATTTGAAGCCGTGGAGCTCTTGGAGCTCCAATTCTCTAACCGGATTCGGGCAGGTGTAATATAAGGGTAAGCCAATCAGCGACTGAGGATGAGCTTCAATTTTAGAATTGGGTGTACGAACCATGCAATCTGAAAACTCTGGTGTATACAACTATTCCTCCTACCCCCGTCGTCATCGTCGCTTTAATTAATCTTTCCCAGGCTAGGCGAAAATAAGCAAATACAATATAGATCCAATATCGCTTATTAGCCAATAAAATATTGGTTAATATTGGGTTATTGGCCAATATGGACCGGAAAATTATATTTCCGTAATATTAAAATAAATTAAACTGATATAACTGTATATATAGTGATCTGTTTGGTTTCGCTATATAGCTACTTATCCTAGATACTATGTAGAGGTATAGATTAGATCTAGGTGCTAGAGACACCCCCAACTAGCTAGGTATATACAGGTTGCTGCTAATAATCCCAATAGTTAGCTATATGCTAATGTATATAAGAGAGAAAATTTGTACGTACCTAAGCTAAAACAATTGCATTTTGGGCCGTAGCCCTAGGCTTATTATCCTCTATTAAGAGAGGATCTGTTGCCGTCCTAGACCCCCCTTCCCCTGCTAGGGGCAAGCCACGGTTGGCTAGCATAGGTGCATTATTACCCCCGTCTTATACGGTGCACTGACTAGCATAGTTAGGCCATTTATAATTGGCGCAGCAACCGCCGAAGTGACCGTTAGCCCAACGGCATAATGGGAAGGGTTATGGGCCTGGCACAGCGCCGCAGCACTGCTGGCAAGGTTAATCCACCACCCTTCCATAAGATTGTATAAGGATGGTGTTAATATATAAGGGCCGATGCATTCCTATCTAATATGGGTGAATGCTCCCGCGTATAAACACCACATCCTGCCTAGGAAGGGCTAGAAGTGCTTGGCCCTGTGGACTATATACATATAGGGCCAACTGCTGCTGTCCTACAAAGAGAATGGGGGCTTGGGGGTTCTGGGCGGCGGCAGCGAGGGCTTAGGCGGCGGTGGCGGCATTCTAGAGAACAAGGGCCCTATATATATGTTAGTATTCGTACGAAGCAAGCAACCAGGGTAGATTAGTAAAGGGTAAGGCTTAAGCAATGCTTATATAAAGTAAGAATACTTATATATTGGTAGTTGATGAACTAGTAGTGGTAGTAGTGGTAGTGGTGGTGGTGGTGGTTATAGTAGTAGTGCTACTGTTACTACTTTACTCGTTAGTGCTTAATACTCATATAAGGCAGGCAGTTAAGAGTATATTAGCAAGGCTAGAGGCTTAGGCAATGCTTATATAAAGCCAGGACACTTACGTTTTAATAGTAGCTAATAAACTAGAACTGGTTGTAGTGGTAGATAGTAGCTAGGTTAAAGATAAAGGAAGAAAAGAGGTTAAATAAGGTAAAGTACTATATAAAGAAGGAGCGTATAATTACGTATTGTATAAAGAAATACGTATATATATTCTATTCTATTCTGCATCTAGCTTAAAGTATTCTTTTTTTTCTTTCTTATCCGTACAATTAACTCTTCTCCATTAGAACTCTTTTATTACCATTTAATTCTGCTTCTAATTTTTTAAGCATTTAAGTATCTTAATTGTATTAACCCTAAGCTTTGCTCGCTCCTATAAAACCGTACAACGTGCTCCTAAAAATACCCGCTCTGGGTTATTACTTATAGCTAGAATTGATAGAATATTAATAGCCATTAATAAGAGTTGTGGCTAACGCTTACATTACTTGTCTTAACACCACTATTTAAGAGGAGAAACCTTAATATAAAGTGGGTTCTTGGCGATATAGTTCTTATACTTATCTTGGCTCTTTAGGCGATTAAACTTATTAAGGTTCTTAATAAGCTGCTTATATGGATTAAGATCTTCTTTAGATAAGGCCTTCTCGTACAATACAGTACTTAATACTTGTGGTAAAGGCTGGGGGCCTTAATACTGACTTCGGTACTTATTCCAAAGTTGCTCTACTGTATTAAGCGCTAGCTTTCGCCACTTCTTACTCCAATTTGCTTTAATATACTCCGTATAACGTTATAGATGAAGAATAATTGCTGTAGCATATAACGGAGACTTATTAGACTTTAGGTAGTATTTATTAAATACCTCCCAACTAGCCTTAATCCGCTCACAGAAGAATTTGTCTTCTTTGTAATCTTCCTATTATACGATATTAGCCTATATATACTCCCTCTAAATATATATGCCTTACTAAGCTGTTTTTAAAGTGGTGCACAAGGAGGTCCATTTGAAAAAGTATATTTAAGATTGTTACATTATGCCCTTAAGTTATAAGAGTTGCTTTCTTAAAGACAAGAAGAAAGCCTATTATTATACAAAGCTATTTTTAGTCTGCAGGATTTACAAAATCATTATCTAAGCCATACTTCTTTGTGTATTAATCTATTGTAGGCTCGTGTTAAATAGTAACCTATAATATCTTACACCAGCTATTCCATCTTGTACGATTATTAAGTGGAATTCGTCTTCCTGCTAGCTCTTTAATAGCCCTTATACGGCCAGGAGAGCTTCGTGTATATATAATAATATTGTGGAGCTTTCCAAGGGCGCCTATATCTTGAAAATTTTCATCTTTATCTTTAGCTTCGTATGAATTAATCTGCTTAACTTCAGCCTTAAAAAGAAAGGCTTAGACAGCAAGATTAATAATATAGCTATTGCAACGGATTCGTTTGTATAAAGATTTCTATATAATAGCTTCCTCCTCTTTTATATACTTTTTAATTGTATAATAAAGAGTATTATTCGTTCCCGCATTATCTGAGACAACTGCACTAAGCTTTTGTGTAATCCCGTAGTCCTTTAGTATAGGAAGCAGAGTTAAGAACTGATTATCTCCACTATAAGATTGTACCGTACGAAGAGCAAGGAGAGCTCTAGAGAGTCCTTTTAAGTTTTGCTTAATAAAGTGGGCGCAGACTCTAAGGAGAAGATACTAATTAAAAGAGGTCCAAATATTAACTAAAAGATAAATACTTGATATTGCTGACTGAAGCTTCTTTTATATAATATCTTTTATTAATTCCTATAATTCTTTAATCCTCTTCCTTACTTGTGTATAAGTTGTTGTAATAAAACCCTCTACCTCTGGATTAAGGACCTAGCAGAATATATGGAACTCTAGCCACTTAACAAGTTAAAGTAGAAGATTTTGTACGGTAATAAGGGAAATAAGGGCAGCTATAATAGCCTCCTTATTAAGAGCGTTTTTAAGTGCAAGAGAATTAACCTCTGTATAATTATGTTTTGTATAAAGCTGCATGTATAGATCTTAAAGCTTTTCTTTAGCACCTTAATGAATAACACCTAGGGTTTTAGAAATAGTAATCTCATACTTCTTTATAAGATAATTCCGGAAATTTGTAATATACTTTGCGCCATATAGTTCTTCCATACAGTATTTGCAATATAAAATATATTGCTTATCCTGGTATTTTTTTAGCTCGTTGTTATATGGATCTCGTATATGGCACCAGATTTTGGGGTTCCTTTTATCTTTTAATCTTTCCGTACTAGCAGATGGTGTAGAATTTGATATTTTATCATCAGAAGCCATTTTATTGTATGTATAATAAATATTGTAAAAGAAATTTAGAGTTGTGGGGAATGCCAAGAATTATTGGCCGATATTGGCCGATATTGGGTAATTTAGCGATATTGGCCAATACCAAATATTGGCCAATAATATTGACCGTCGGATTATTTTCGCCTACACTGATCTTTCCTCATCCTTTTCCTTACTGCTTCCATGGAGCGATATTTATTAACCGTCACCCTTATCTACACTAATAGCTCCGCAGCCGCCAGCTACAAGAGAGAAGATATACACCTCCGCTCGAACTCATAAACGCCTTAAGACGGCTTATCAAGAATGCAACGACCTATCGCCAAATGATCGCTTTGAGGAATATCTTGCTACCAACTGCGTACTTCTTGCTGAGAATCAACATTTTAACGTCTTACAATACTGACAGGATCGCTAAGAGCCAGCCAGATCTTGCTCAATTTGCGCTTGATATATTGGCTGTGCCTCCCATAAGCGATAAATGCGAGCAGCTCTTCAGCAGCTGTAAGATTCTTCTTAGGGACTGACGTTCCAGATTACAAATGGATATAATTAAGGCAAATAAGGGTCTTCGACACTCGTACGGGCCACCACAAAAAGGCACATTTGATAATAAGGAAGTAGATGAGATGGTAGGAGAGGACGGCAAAAGGTTGTCGCTTAAGGAAGCTGCCAAGGTTTAACCTGCTGCCGCAGTTGCCGCGGAGGCCTCCACTCAGGTGGAAGATTATATAACTAATGAGCAATATGCGGCTATTAAGATTGACTACGAGACTAAGGTTATTGGTAAGGCGTAATATAGGTAGCTTTTGGCGAGTTGTTTTACATCTACGCTTCCTTTTACAACACCATAATAATGCCAAGCTTTTCTAAATATAGTATATAAATACATTGGAGCTCCGTGGAGCTCCTGGAGGCAAACAATTTACTAGCTGGATGGAGTGGATCTGAGCTCGGATCCACTCCAATCCAGTCCAAGAAGATCACTGATTATTCTTATTTAGGTATAGTGCATTGAAGTGGATTTGACTTTAGATCCACGCCATACCAGTCCAAATAGAACTGCTCCCTAGCCTACTATAGAGTCCCTGTCGAGCTGAAATAAGACACTCGTAGGGATAGTCACAAGATTAAGGATAGACATAATAACGGATCTAGCGCAGCATAGAATGTACCCTAGGTTAGGCTATTTCATTCGTAATTATATTTAGCCAGAAGTAGCCCCGATGTCTCTTTATGGCTCATCATCGGCAACTTCTCCTCTAAATAACAATCCCCCCTTATCCGGATTTAACGTTTTGAAGTCTGCGCCAGTCTGCAGCAGTAGCTTTATTATTCCCTTATTACCCTAATACGACGCTTCCTGTAGCGTAGTTCCACAAATCCCACTGCCTGGCGCGTTAGTGTCTGCCCAGCCTGCAGCAGTAGATCTATTGTTTCCTTATTGCCCCAATATAACGCTTCCTACAGTGCGGTGATCTCCTTGGACTAGAGTGGAGTGGATCCGAGCTCAAATCCACTCCACCCAGCTAGTAAATTATTTGACTCTAGGAGGTCCACGGAGCTCCAATGTATTTATATGCTATATTTAGAAAAGCTTGACATTAGTATAATATTATAAATGGGGTAGTAAGAGTAATCCTATAGACAGAGTAGATAGGATGGGTTAAAATAAGAGATAGAGGTGGGTGGATAGGGTTAGATAGGTAGGAAAAGAAGGGACGTGGGTAGGGAGAGGGAAGGGGGTATGTAGGTAAGTGGTGAGGATTTGGGTAAGAAGCACGGAGTACAACGCACGGAGCGCAAAATACTCTTATCTTATCACACGTGATATATGCACGTACCATATTTCCTTATTAAGTTAGATCTTTCTATTAGATCTGGAGCTCCAAGAGCTCCACGACTTCAAATTCACTCCATCCAATCAAACTACGGCTCCACCATGGAGCTCCTAAATTAACCCAGTCCAAGAAGATCACTGCTGCAGTGCGGTTCCGTGATGCTTACTGCCCGGCGAGTTAGGGTCTGCCCGGCCTGCAGTAATAGCTCTATTATCTCCTTATTGCCCCGATACGACGCTGCCTGTAGCAGTGATCTATTTGGATTGGCACCTATTTGGAGCGGCCGGCTGGCGCCTCTCTGCATTGGCTGTGGATCCAGTGATCTTATTGGACTGGATTGGAGTGGGATTTGACCCCCAAATCCACTCCATACAGTAAATAGGTGGTGGAGCTCCAGGACTCCAATACGGCTCCAGATTAATTATATACTATACATAGTAAGTCTTAGCAGAAGGTAAGAAAAAAGGTAAGGAAGAATGTACCAAATCAACCCTAAATTACCAGCGTGGTTGTCAATAATTTTATTATCAATCTTACTAATCAATATCGTTATCGATAAGGATTGATAAGATTAATATTAATTAATGGTCTTATTAATAACCTATAAAAAATTTCTATTGTTATAACAGATAGCTTCTAAGGCTGATTTATCTTTTCTTGCGCCTTTATTAACCTAGAAATTAATTAAAATAAAGTTAAAAACAACTAGAAAACGCTTAGCTATTAAAATATAGAAGCACGCTCGTCTGCCCAAGGCCAAAGAGCTAGAATTCTGGAGTAAAAACCGTATCTTTTACTACAAATACTGTATAGATCTACCATATAGTGCTCTAGCTAGTAATAATTTCAAATCTTATCTTAAGAGTAAGCATAAAATTAAGGTCAAATTAACTCTAGGTCAAGTTAGTAGCGCTTAATTAACTAAGACAGCTCTATATTAGAGTAACGTCTATAGGTTAAATGCAACAGCTTAATACCTAGGTTTTTTAAAAAGTCCTAAACCGGGACCTTATTAATAAGGCATTAGTCTTATTAATTATTATATAAAACCTTCTATTCCGCGTTATTAAATGGCCTAAGTTTTATACCTTTTATTAAGTTTTAAATTTAGAAGTAGAAGGCTAGATTACTATAGCATACTCTAAGGTCATAAAGAATATTAAGAAATTATGGTAATTCTAAAAAGATATTATACGAAAGAAGCTTTAATCAACACTACTAAGTATTTATATTTTACTTAATATCTAGACTTCTCTAAACCGCCTTCTTCTCCTTAGGATCTACGTGCACTTTATTAACCAATACTAGGAGAAGCTCGTTAAAGCACTCCTTGCCCTTTATACAATAGCAAACTATAATAGAAAAAAGTAATTTACTACTCTTCTTTTAGTGCTTTAGGACTATAGAATCGTATAAAAGCTTAGTTCTATTATTTGCGATAACACCACTTTAAATAATACGCTTTGCTATATAGTAGCTAATTATCTCTAGAAAATAGAGAACGTTAATTAAGATTCTATATTCTAACAGATCCGCTATACCAGCTATATTATTAACTTAGCTATATAAGCTTTTCTTTTTAAGAGCCTAATTAAAATAGAATAACTTAAGTTATATAACGAATAAGAAGGAAAAGAAAAAGTAAAAGGCGAAGCTAAGTAAAGGGCATTTTTTTAGGCTATAGGACCACTTAGAAAGCTTTATAATATTATTATATATATCCGTAATTTAGCTAGTTATATAAGGGAGTTTAAAGATCTAATAGGAAGAATAATTTTACTTAATAACCGGATAAGATGGAATAGCTAGTATTAAATACTAGCTATAGCTAAATGATAGTTAAGCGCTATTAATATATATTTAAAGAACTACTTTACTACACTATAAACGGAGTGTCTCTATTTAAAGGACTGGAAATTTCTTTATACTACTAAGGCATTCCTTTAACCATTCTATTAAGCAACCTTAGAAACTTAGGGAGACTACGCAATAATTAATAGAGTACTTTTTACTATGGACATTCTTGTTAAGCACTTTAAAAAGGCCCTTATAAGTAAAATTTCTAGTTTTAATTAGATTAGACGAGACTAATACTATATAGTAGTCTAAGCATACTTCTAATAAGGAGTTTAGCTCCTAAATTAGAAAGGGGTAGGAGACCTTTAATAAGTACTATAGTAAAACTAACAACTCCTCTCTCTACGCTACTACCCTTATTCTTTATCCGAACCATTATATAAAGTATATTCGCGCAAACTAGAAGGCTAACTAGTAATAGCTAATAGTATAAAAGGTTAAAGAGCTTTGGGAGTATTATTAGAAAAAAGCGCCTACTCCTCTTACTTCTTCCTTATATAAAAAAATACCTTCTTAAGATTTAGGAATATACGCTTAGCTAGTAAGTTAGGATAAATATAAAGACTATAGCAATGGAGAACTATATGATATTAGGAAGCTATCTGCTCTTAAATAGTAGTGTTAAGATTAATAAAGAAATTGCTGGCCAAGATTATTGTATATGGCGATTAATATTCTTTTAATTCTAGCGATAAGTAATAAGCTAAAGAGAGTCTTTTTAGAAGCTTGTTGTATAATCTTATAGAAAAGGGCGCAATTAGGAGCTAAAAATATTAAGAGAGTAGAGTGCTTAAAACATTGGAAGTGGAGTAGTATTACAAATAATAAGCTTAGTGTAGCTTAGATGTTTAATTATTAACAAAGTTATTAATATTGATTGATATTGGCCAATCAATATCGATATTAATTGAAGCGTTATTGACTTATTAATAACCACCCTGTAAATTACAAAGCTTCTACCTTAATCGTCTCCTTAAAGGCATCATATGCGTCCTCATCGTAGCTCTCACTCTCGCCCTTATTTGGCTCTATAACCACTAGCTTACCTAGCCCACCTAGCTCCTCCAGAGCTGCCTCCGCCGCCGAATTTGCTACCGTGTTTGCTGCTACTTCTGCTACTGCCTTCGTAGCTTCCTTTATAGCTTTTTAATACGCAGCAACTCGAGCCTTTAAGGCCTTCTTTGGTGATACTATTTATAGTATAGGCTCTCCATCTGTGACTCCAACATCTGCATTATTAAATGTGCCCTTATACGGAGGCCTATACTAGTGGCGGAGGCACTTATTGGCCTTAATAACATCCATTTGCAAGCGAGGGCAATGGTCCTCTAAGAGGATCTTATAGCTGCTAAAAAGTCGCTCGCACTTATTTAATATAGGCGGTATTATAAGTATATTAAGGGTAAGCTAAGCAAGATTGGCCTAGCTCTTATAGCAATCTAGCCAGTATTATATAACGTTAAAATTGTTAGAGTCGCCTATGCGGAGGTAGTTCATTTCTAAATATTTCTAAAGGCAATCGGCAATAGTAATAGGCGTGGTAGCAACGTTGTTAGAGTGTACTGTTTTAAGGCGCTTATAATTATAAGCAGAAGTATAAGTCTTTAGCTCTAGTAACAACTTTATAAAATCTTATATATTTACTAAGTGTTATAGCGACTTAGTTAATTAAGGCACTAGTATAGTACAAAGTAACGGCGGAAGCCTATATAATTGGTAGTCTATAGACTTGGATATTAAGATAAGGAGCAGAAGAAGGTTGTGGAAAGGACACGTCTATATATATGCGCTAAGACGTAGGCGAACCCCCCTAACTTGGCCCTATCTAGGTTCCGCACATTAGTGCCGTAACACTAAGGGCACGCCTTATAGCTTGCCTTTATATTTAAGCTAAAGCTCTTGTATAAGAGCTTTAACTTTTAAAATCTAACCCTTTTTGTCTTTGTACTCCCCCTAGTTATCTTAAAACCACTATATCTTAAGTACTAGATTAAGAATAATCGCTATATAATAGGTACTAGTATTATCTGCCTTGCGGTAGTACTTTTTATACTTCTACTAAACAGCATCTAAGTAAGCAGATAATTGCTTATAGTTTTATAACTCTGCGGTTTAACGTTTTAGGTAGCAAGCTTAGTAAATATTTACTACGTTTTTTAAGCTCTAGTAAAAGCCAATTAAAAGTTTGGAAGTCATCTATAAGGCTTATATACACTTACCTTCTACTATAATAGTAGTCTTATAAAAAGCTCTAAGGTAATTATATAGATGCTTAAGCTCCTACTAATAGCGCGTAGAAAGTAGGTTCTCTTTACTAAGTACTTTTACACTTAAGCCCGGTATATATTCCTAGCAGAACTTTATAATACGTTCTCTATAATTAAGGAAGCGAAAGATAGCTAAAAATAAGAAGTTCTAACGCGTTTAATTGTTTTAAATAAGCTAGTAGGTATTAGTATTAATTTTACAAAGCTATTTAAATGTTTAGATAAGGGTAAAATTGTTTAATATTTCTCTGGTTAATTAATAATCCTTAACCAAGCTAATTAAACCTTTAACTTTTAACATTATACATAAAATTATAACTAAAATCTTAACACTAAAGCTCTATTACGTATCTCTAAGCCGTCAAACTTATAGGGGCGCGAAGAGGCTTTAGGGAAGATTTAAAGGAATAATATAAATTCTATCTAAATCTAAGGGTATATAGCTCTTGTAGAGTATAAGACGTTACGTAAAGAAGAGAAAGAAATAATGAGAGAATTATATAATTAAATAGTCAGGAGCTTGGTGGTCAATGCGTGCGTATATACACACGTGGTCTTCGACGGACTTCGGTAGAATTCGATTGATCTAGTAGAACTTGGCAGAAGTCGATCAAGCTAGCGGCAGAATTTGGTCAAAGCGTCGGAATTTATCTATCGAGTGTTTCACCAAGACATTCCTACTGTAACTGGGCTAGTCCCGTTACAAAACTTAGCTAAAATACCTTTAATTTTAATCCTTTTAAATACCGCATAACGCTAGGGGGTTATATAAATACATTATATAAGGTTATAAAGTAATCCAATATGTCCGCGCTTTTTCTAAAGTAGCTCTATCCTTTTAGATCCTAATCGTGATATAGAGTAGTCAAATCCTTATATACTTTTTCTATATTAACTCCTATAATAAAGGTCTGGGCGTAAAGGTTTGTAATATAACTAAAAATAACAGAGCCTACGGGCCTTCCTTATCTTTGCTAATATTCCTAGGTAAAGCGCTTAAAGTATCGCATTAATATACGTATTATTTAACTCTGTATTATTGGCTATAAAATACATAATATTGCCACGGATTGTATAGTCTTTGAAAATATTAAGGAGGATGGCTGCTATATTTTTACCACTATATTTACTAATAACTTTACATAGGCCTAATACTACAGCTATGTGTATAACCAACTTCTACTCCCCCTCTGGCGAAAAGGCAATTCGGCTCGCGTATTTGATTTCGCTTGATTGTTACTAACTATGTATAGTAATCGTAGCGAACGCCTATGCCTGGCTGTAAGAACCTTGCTTCTTAAATTGAAGTTTCTAACTTAAAACTATTCGCGATTGGCCTTTCTCCGCAGTGTCGTGTTCTTTATTAAATCTCGTCAGGTTTCTACCCATACTATATTCGCAATATGGCTCCGCAAATGGGCCCATATTAGTACACCCTAATTAAGAATCTTCTTTAACTTGGAGCAACTTAAGCAGAGTATACTTCCGCCGCTAGTTATACAGATCGATTAATTATCGTAATTAGGAGGAACTTATGGATATTTAGATTAACTTAGGCGCCTTTAAATTATAAAGGCGGCCACTCTTCACTAAGTAATTGGATAATTAGAGTAATCTTAATGCGGCTAGAGGAAATGCCAACTCTCTTTGGTAATAAGTTATAGTGGTTAATCTATAATACGTTTAATATTGTAGTAAATCGCTATGCAATATTCTAAGAGCTCTATTTAGCTAGCTAGACAAGGAAGTGGGTAAGCTAATTAGATCCTTTAGTTATAGAGCTTAGGAGTTACTTATACAAAGTAGTATCGCCAGGTAGCCCTTTAACGCAGCGCTCACGATCGCGATATATATTTTGCCATTATATTATAGTACACGGCCAACTAACTAGTGTTTATAGGTAAGTTAGGTATAGATTTAAAGATAGGCGTGCGGAAGACTGGCTAGGCTCCCTTTAGTGTTATACTAGTCTTGTATACGCTATACAATTAGGGTAAGAGGAGGCTTAATATACTATCTGTGTATACGGTTAACGGCGTGCTAGTAACTTTAGTATATTAAGGCTTGACAAATACTCTTCTACTACGGTATAACCGCTTTCCTGCTAAGCGATTAGTAGTAGTTATGGATAACACCAGCTTCTATTACTTAGAGAGGATATAGTCTCTCTTTAAGGCGTTTGGCGTTAAGCTGGTATATTTACATCCGTACTTGCCTAATTTAAATTTAATTAAAGAGTTTTTCGGAGAGCTAAAGGCTTTTATTTAGCGAAAGTAGTTGTCTTAGCTAGAGTACCTAGAAGACTTTAGCTATAGCTTTAAAGAGTTCCTTCTTTAGAGTATAGATAAGATTGGCAGTAAGAGTAAGAGCGCTAGAGGGCATTTCCAGTATAGTGCGTATAATTATTAATGGCTTTAATATAAGAGTTAAGATTAATCTTTAGTAGGTAATACTTATAAATATATACTAAGAGCTGCTCTCTTACCTATATAGGGTGTTTCTATTACTATAGGGGCGCGTATAGTAGCAGAGATACCCTATATTTTATTACTTAATTATCTACGTTTTAAGACCTCCCTGTAAGCTAAGTATAATATTTATTTACCTACTTCTTTAAATCCTTCTATAGCCGTCTTGCAACGCCTAATTTAATACCAGCCCTAATAAGCTCCTTAATGGGATCGCCGCTATTAGATTTATTACGTAAAAGCTTTAAGTCCTACCTTAAATCGCGGACGATTTTATATACCGCCTTAATGTTAGCCTTTTAGGCAAGATTACTAGATACACTTTGCTTTTAATTCTTAAAGAACTTCTCTAAATCCTTCGCGCGGTTAATATCTTATAGGCAATATATTGGTAATATAGGTAAGAACAATAACGTTAGTTTACTTGCTAGTATAGGAGTTTGCTAATCTAGTACTAGGCCTATAGAGCTAATATAGAAGTAATAAATAATGCCTAGAGTACTAGTAGCAGAGCCCTTACTAGAGGCTATTTGGCGTACTCTTCTACTACAATTTCCTTCCGCTGCTACTCTTTTAGCAAGCCGGGTAGTAAGCCTATAAGGTAGATTCTTAATATTCGCAATGCATTGCTAGATACCAGTTACCCATTCTCTTAAGTCCGCATCTATTAATTTAATATCTATCTGGCTAAGTATATAACACCAATTAACGTTTTAAAAGCGCTTTTTATAACGCTAATATCTAGTAAGCTTAACCTATAAGCCTACTAAATTTATAACGTTACTAGTAGGAGGTACGCTTAACGTTAAGCTTAGATCTAAGCTCTGCAAGGACGTTAAAAGTTTACTATAGAGTTAATTAAGCATTAACGGACAAGAACTTGCTCCGGATTAAGAGGCCGCTGGTTAATTTCCATCTAAAGTATATATAATTAAGAGCTTAACGATAAGAGCCTTAATCGCGCTACTTCTATTAATATATTTTGCTAATGCCACAAGCTGGGTATTAATTTTATGCTATTAATCTACAGCCTTAACTTCTATAATATTAAACTTAACGTCATAAACGCCTAAGTACTAAGTGTTAATTTTGGCCTTAATTGGCTAGAGCTTTACTTAAACACTATACTCTTAACGTTATAGCTCTCTCTAGTAAAGAGGAAAGACCTTATATTGCCAAAGATTATAAAATCCAAGGCTTTTATTAATAAGAGTTTTAGTAAACGCCAGATGCTTTAGATATTAAATTACTATATTGTAATTATAAGTAATAAATATGCCGCCGCTAGTCCTCTCTATATTACTAATCTTATATATAAAACTTAGGCAAGGTAGGGATGGAGTTATTTCCTTTTTATTCTTAGGTAAACTTTATAAGCGAAATATTAGGGGTAAGCGGGAGGATATAGGCGAGTAAGCTGAGTAGGAGGCTATAGGTAAGTAAGTAACTAGAGGAGCTTGAGGAGCTTAAGGAGCTTAAGTAACTTCTTAAAAGGCTATAGCTTAATATCGCGATATTAATATATTTGGCAGCGGGCAGTTAGGATCCTATATTAAATGCAGCAAATTATAAGATTTTAATTGGGTTAATCTATGGAACTAACTTTAAGAAGCTTGCTAACTTTGTAAGTATATACGCCAATTCTCCTTATCTTCCTTATTAGCCTCCTCTATAACTTCTAGATCGTCCTCTATTTCCTAAAGCTCTTCTAATATAAACTCTAACGAAATGGCGTTGTATTCGTATCTTAGTGGCTATTATAATATATTTAGGCGATAGCTCCGCGGCGTAGGCGTAGGCGTAGATAATAAGGAGGGAGAAAGGAAGCTTCGTCAATTTCGTTAAGGGGGAGGACTCTTATCCATAAATTAAGACGCTGCGCGTTTTAAAGGAAGATTTATATTAAAGGCAAGTTAACTATTGTATAACAAGATTTGGGTAGATATTAAGACTTTGTTTAGTGCGTTAGGCAAGTTCTATATAGCTTTAATTTAATTACCCCTAGTAACTAGGAGATCCTTGCGTGCAAGCACATGCGTTTACTAGTATTACTATATAGGACTAGTAGAAATTAAAGCGAGCTTGAATACGTAAGCCGAATTGCCTTTTCGCTAAAGGGGGGTGGAAGCTGGTTATGTATATAACTATATATAACAATATTTACCAGCTTAATTAATAAAATATATAACTATACTAAGGACCCTAAGTGCATTTAGCAACGTCTAGAGATTAAAGGATATTAAGATTATACTACGGGAGTTCTTAAGCTTATTCTATTACGGCGCTAGTAGAAAACGGCGGATTATAGTAGATATGGATTATAGTAGACGCAGAGTTACATAAGCTTATGTAACTTAAGGACCACATAAAACGTCAAACGGCACTGCTATTCTTCTCCTTTTCTTTCTCTAGCTTTGGATCCTCGTTTATAGACAATCCAATTATATAGGCTTGCGCGACCCTCTTGCCGTACTCGTGCCTTAATTAACTAAGTCGCTAATATTATCTAAAGCTTATCTACATCGGCAAAATATGGTACCCTTTCAATGGCCTCAATGGTTGGTGGTTGACGCAATTGGCGCGCAGTTGAGGTTATTTGGCAACTCGACCGACTAGCCTATGTCGTGTTTTTTTGACACGCAGCCTGCGCGCAACCTGCGCGCAACCTGCCAGTAATCTACGCATTTGGCAACTATAATTATATTTACCTCTTTTATACTAATAACATATTTTAAATAAATAAAAGCTACTTTAAAGCTATTTATAAGGCTAGTAAAATAAATAATATTATTTTAGATAATTTAATATAATATAGCGATGGTTCTCTTCTACCTATCTACCTATTGACTTACCTACCTGCCTACATCGCCTACCTGTCTGCATCGCCTACCTGTTTGCATC
>Ga0307507_10002025_pt1 | contig 43936 bp, 21 predicted proteins | sample 7_EM_MG_FD_207223 | JGI IMG/M metagenome (GOLD analysis project Ga0307507, IMG submission 207223) | Populus trichocarpa ectomycorrhiza microbial communities from riparian zone in the Pacific Northwest, United States - 7_EM | ecosystem: Host-associated > Plants > Roots > Unclassified | place... | reverse complement strand
AAAGAGCGCAATACTATACTACTAAGGCTCTGCACGAGGCTCTGCACGAAGCCCTACACGAAGCTCTGCACGAAGCTCTACACGAAGCTCTGCACGAAGCTCTGCACGAAGCTCTACACGAAGCTCTGCACGAAGCTCTGCACGAAGCTCTGTACGAAGCTTTGCACGAGGCTCTATATGAGGCTCTACACTAAGCTCTGCGTACAGAGGCTCTGCACGAGCTTCTGCACGAAGCTCTACACGAAGCTCTACACGAAGCTCTACACGAAGCTCTACACGAAGCTCTACACGAAGCTCTACGTACATATAAAGGCTCTGCACGAGGCTCTGCGCGAAGCTCCGCATGACACACTACTATTGGGTCCCCGCTATATTCCCGATAGCCTCCACGTGCCTCTGCTAAGTTACCCCTTTGTAGCCACCTTATTTTTTACCCTTCCTTACATCCTCCCTACCTTAGGAGGCACTAGAACGGAAGCTAGCAGAGGACCGTCGCCAGAACCAGACGACCGTTGCGAGAACGAGATGACCGTCCTAGAGCTAGACGACCGTTACCAGAACCAGACGACTGTCGCCAGAACTAGACGACGACCGTTGACAGAACCAGACGACGACCGTTGATAGAACTAGACGACGACCGTTCGAACGACCAGCCAGCAAACACCACGAACGACTCAATTGATCGATCGAATTGAACCAGAGCTTTGATATAGGCCCGTCACCGAACCGAATCAAGGCCTCCTAGGGAGGCACCCCAGACGACTACCGTTCGAATGTACAGCCAGCGAACGGCCATAGGGAACGATTCGAATCAATCAGAACCTTCTATCAGGCCGACTCCTCCCCCGAATTGAACCAGACACTAATGCAGGCAGGCAGGCAGGCAGGTAGGTAGGTAGGTAGGTAGGTAGGTAGGACTGTTGCCAGAACCATATGACCGTCGCCAGAGCCAGACGATAATTATTTAAACGACCAGCCAGCGAACACCACAATTAATTTAATTGATTGATTGAATCGAACCAGAGCCTTAATATCACCCTATTACCAAATTAAATCAAATTGAGGCCTCTTAGTGTCGGGAATGAGGCAAGTGGTCGTCACGTGTTGTCACGTGCCGCCGCGGCACTAGCGCGGGGAGGAGCCTTACGCTCCTCGCCCTCCCTTATTCCAATGAATAAGCTTTATTAACCAACATCACTATAACCTACTCGAGTAGTCGTTATTGGTGAGTCACCCTATGTAACCAACACTAATCAGTGGTTAAATACACAGTCAACTATAGACCAGCTAGGTTTTCGAACAGAAGAGATAGTCTCATGTAGGGGTGTTATATGCGCTCATATGGAATGGATCCCGGCAATACTGTGCTACCTTAGACTTACGGAAAACTAGTAATAGAAGTGTCACTAAGTACTAGGAGATACCAAGTTACGTCTATTATGCAGAATAACCACGTTTACGAAGATTTAGTTAAGTACTTTAGGTTAGAAGTATTACTAAACCTAGGGTCCTAAGTTAACGTCCAAAACGCGTCAAAACAACCATTTTAATACCTTTAGTATACCTTCGCAGACTATAGGATCACGATCGCTACCTAACTACACATTAAACAACCTTTATTTCCCTTAATTTTTATCAAAACGCGTTAAACAATCTTTAATAATAGCTATTATGGCGTTAACCTACCTAAAGAAGTACAAGGACGACATTAACCCAGAGATATAGAAAACCGCTATAATTAATCCTAAAGATATTAATTAACAAGACTTAAACGGATTCTTATTACACTATATAGCATACTATAAAGACAGCGAATACAACGACACCATGCTATAGTACTGTATAAAGGAGGACTTTGTTAGATGGATAAAGGAAACATAGGCTCCTACGAACAAGGATATTATATAGGACTTCCGTAACTTCCTATAGGAGAATGGAGTGTTTGTACCTATAGATAGGGGTGCCATTAGAGATAACATTTAGGAGCAAGTTATTAACGTAAAAGAAGAGCATAAATGGACTCTATAAGAGATTAAGCACCAACTACACACTATAAGGAAGCTCAATTTATAATAGAACCTAAGTAATATACTATCAGAGACGCTTCTACCTCCATCTTTAACTCCCCTGTATTAACCAATTCAACCTATAACTTCGACTACTACTCTTTAGCAAGTATAAGATCCCCCTACTTTGTAATCTAATAGCCTTTAGACCCCACCGACTAGACCTACGTCCCCACTGCAGCCTATAATGCAACTCCTACCTCCTCCATCTCAATCTTAAATCGGAGGCAGTTCAAAATTGCTTATAGAGCTTGCGAATCTCTATTTAGATTAGGAGAAGAAGTTTAGCAGGGAATTATATAATATTCTTAATTCGAAACTACGCATCTTCTATAACTATTGCTAGAAGGTAGGAATAGAGTCTAATAAATACCATAACGCCTATTCTGTTATGCTTAAGGGCCGAGCTAGTACCTTCTATTATAATCATTTAGCAGGAAAAGGATACGATTTCGACCGCATAATATATAAGTTAAGATACCACTTCGAAACAGAAGAAAATAAGCAGCAGTATATATTAGAATAGAGAGAGACTATCTTCCTAAGAATTATTGCTACAAACCCAGGTGTCCCTTAGCTTGATTATCTTTAAAAGCTCTTTAATTAACTTTAAATAATTTAGCGTGGTTTATCCAAATTATATTAAGAGAATTTCAGCCTACGTAATTAAGTTATTAGCGTATACTAAGGCATTAAAGAATGCAACCTTGCTCTCTTTAATCCTACAAATACTTATAAAGGAGTATGTGCTTAATTAAGATCTTCTATTGGCACCGCTCTACGCTCTTAAAAAGTATAGCAATTTAACACCCAACTCTAACCTACTTTAATTAACCCGCCCGACCAATATAATTATAACTAGACTGATCAAACATATGGTGGCCATGGTAGGCAATATGGCAGAGGGTACAATTAACGACTATAAGGTAAAGGTGGAGGTCCTTATAGAGGTTCATTCTAAAGTAATCGCTAGAAGAAGTGCTATATTTGTAAGAAACTAAATTGCTAGTTAACTAGGCATTCTCTTAATAAATAAAAGAAGGCATATAACAAGTTTCGCCAGAGTACAAGAAACGTTAGAAATTATAAGGTTACTATAGCTTACTTCTAAAGCTTCCTGGTTCAATATAAAGGCGTAGAAGATCTTAAGGGTGAGGTTAATAAGGCCGAACAGCTTCTTATAGATATAGAAATTAAGGACTACTCTCCTAACCAATACTTTACTAAGTATGGTGAGGTAAATAGTATATAAACCATCACTGTTCTAAATAACTAATCTACGCTCCACTCTATCACGAAGTTGGATATCTTTAATAAGCTAAAGGAGAGTTCTATATTCTCCTTTAATAACAGATACTCAGCAAACGTCTTCTATAGTATTATGCCAGACACTAGAGCCGTAGGAGTATCTATAGCAGGAGAACCTTAAGTTCGAGCCCTTTAGCAGCTTAATAGCTCTGTCTAGATTAACCATTCAACGGCAGGCCAACACACGATTCGTTTTAGCAAGGGTACTGCAATCTCTCTTGGCACAATTAGGGTCCAAACCCCCTTAGGGTATATTACTTTCTATATTATCCCTACAAACACCCCATTCCTATTTTGCATTAAAGATATAGACAAATTAAGCGTTAAGCTTAATAACCTTAAGAATGTACTTATTTAGGGAGATAATTAGGTGCCCGTTATGCGCAAGTAGGGTTACCCCTAGTTGCTCCTTTATTAACCAGAAAAGAGTGTTGCTTAAAGCCATTTAACTAAGTTAGAGTTATATTAACTACACCGTTATTTTAGCCACCTATCCATTTACCAATTACTTAGGGTTCTTCAGCGAGCAGGCTATAAAGTTGAGGTTAAGGCAATTAAGCATCTTATAAAGTACTGCCATTACTGCTAAATAAACCAGAAGTCCCCTAGCCGATTTAAGTTCACCCTTAAAGATAACTACAACTTCAACTTCTATATTATTATTGATATTATATATCTTAGCGGCAAGCTAGTACTCTAAGTTATTAACTTCTTAACCCCCTTCCAAGCCGCACGCTTCTTAAAGGATATGTTAGCTAGAAATGTATAGGATACCCTTTAATTATACTAGATTAATATCTACCTAGGACCCCCTAATTAAATTGTCTATAATATAGGAAAGAACTTTTTATCTACAGAGTTTTAACAACAGATAAAGGCAATGGCAATTAAGGTTAAGGAAGTCCCTATTAAGGCACATAATAGCGTTAGAAAAGTAGAACGATATTATATACTATTACGCCGCGTATATAAGATTATCTCTTTAGAACTAGAGGATGCTAGCAAAGAACTTACCTTATAAATAGCTGTTAAAGCTATTAACGATTCCGCTAGCCCGGATAGACTCGTACCCACGCTGCTAGTCTTTGGCGCCTACCCTTAAATAACTAATAATTCTCCACTATCTTCCTCCATTGTGCAACGAGCTGAGGCTATTCGCAAGGCAATAAAGGAGGTCCGACGTCTCTACGCCACACGTTAGGTCAACGACGCACTAGGAATAAGAAATGGCCTAAACACCTTAACTACGCACGATCTGCCACTCCAGTCTAAGGTACGCGTATGGCGTGAAAAGGGAGGGTGGTTAGGCCTATATTAACTTATTACAATTAATGGTTAAACTTGTACTATTTAGATGCCTTATGGACCCACTTAATTCTATTTAACTATTATTAAGCCTTACTACAAAGATAACAGTTCTAAACCTTTGTAGGATACTATAGAAGATGCCCTAAAGAAGAGCCACAATTAACGAGCTCTAAAAGGCGACCACAATTCTAATATAATTATAGTAGATACGCCGCAATTATAACGTGGTAGAGGTCGCCTAAAAGGATTATAAAATTGCTAACATTTTATTAATTTCAAAGAGCAATTTATTGCCGCTATTGAAAATAGAGTTAAGCTATTAATGGCCTTTATAACAGCTAAGGAGAAGGCTGACTTTAAACTCGCAAAATAGCTCTAAAAGGAAGGTTATATTATAACCCTAGGAGCTCCTTTCTAAGCATCTAATAAGCAGGAGATCGATGGCCTTATTATAAAAGGAGTCTTTAAATTCGAGAAGTATAACCCTACTAAGTTTAACAAAGTTCGCATCTTTAAGTTAAGAATAGTTAATAAGATTAAAGATAAAGCTACTAACGCCCTATTTAAGAAATTAAGGCTTGTTATCCAAGGTTACAACAATAATGGCAAGGAGGTAATTCTTATATAATCTTCCATAATTTAACAAGCTAGTTAGCGAGTTATTATTGCGCTAGCTCCCTCCTTAATAAAGAATAGAATAGCGGTCTATCTGTAAGATATTACTTAGGCCTATACCCAATTAGAGACGCACCTTTAGCGCTTAATATTAGCATACCTTCTAGAGCAAATTCGCTACCAATATCCTAAAGATACGATCATGGTTGTGCTTAAGCTATTATATGGAATCATAAAGGTAGGAACTTATTAGTAGGCTACCTACAGCAAGCACTATAAAGAGAAACTTTTAATAACTACTTTTATATTTAATCTATGCTTCCTTATCACAACCACGGGAACCCTATTTGGAATCATTGGTATGCAAACTAATAATACAATTATCTTAGGAGACGACCAATTTTTAGCTCTTAAAGAAGATAAGCTAGTAAAGGCAAATCTTATAGCAAAGCCAAAGGAAAAGCTTAATTTAATAACACTATTACTTTTTAATAGATGCATCCTCTCCCTAAACAAGGATTCTATTGCTTTACGCCAGAAGGGTTAAGGTAAGAAGATTAACGTTATTAATATTAACTCTCTAAAATAAGAATATATGGAGCAACGCGCTTGTGGAGCTTATATTGCTTCTATCTATTAACCTAAGGCTTTATTTAATCTCTCTGTTGCCGCCTAATACTAGAAACCAACCAAGGATAACGTCCTTGCCCTAAATAAGCGTCTCTCCTAGCAAATAAACCATCTCAATTAGGGACTACTCTACGTGCCTATTAATCTTCCCACTGCCAAGCTCTTTATATTTGTTAATAGATCGTTTATAAATAACAAAGATTTTAGCTCCCAGCTAGGATATAAGATTATTATCGCGAATAAATCTACTGGAGAGAATAACTTTACAATCCACAGTAATCTTATCCATTAGAGCTTAACCAAGAGTAAGCACATTACTTAAAGCGTTCTAGCGTCAGAGATATATAGAATGGTTAGCGGAGTTAACATAGCAATTGCAATTAGAACTACCCTAAAGATAATTACAGATTAACTCGGACTTCCCGTTATCCCTATAGTCGTGTGTACCGACTTATACTCCCTTTATAAGTGTTTAGTCAAGCTTGGTACTATAAAGGAGAAGCGCCTTATAATCGACATTATAGTACTTCGGCAATCCTATAAACGGCAAGAACTCTTTAAGATTTAATAGATTAATGGCCAAGATAACCTAGTAGATGTAATAATAAAGGCAAACCCAAATAAGGCTCTAGAAACATTCGTTAATATAAATACTCTACGTGTACGGGTTAAAGGTTGGGTTAAAAGGAAGTAAGAATATAACGCTCTATAGACCCTGATTTTAACTAGCCAATCAGGATTTTCTATACCCAGCATGGAAAATCGCCATTGGCTCGCTTACTACTAGCGCCTTAGCGGCCCTAACACGACGCCCACCTAAGCAAGAAGCACCACGTGCTAAAAGGCAAACTTTAGGACAGCGAGACTTATATTACAACGGCAATAGTAAGTAAGAAGGATTGGTATTTGTTCCGCTAGCCAAGCGATATATATATATAGACGACAACCACAAAAGAAGAGTTGCCAGTGTCGGGAATGAGGTAAGTGGTCGTCACGTATTATCACGTGCCGCCGCGGCACTAGCGCGGGGAGGAGCCTTACGCTCCTCGCCCTCCCTCATTCCAATGAATAAGCTTTATTAACCAACATCACTATAACCTACTCGAGTAGTCGTTATTGGTGAGTCACCCTGTGTGACCAACACTTAGGGAGGCACCCTAGACGACCACTGTTTAAATATATAGCCAGCAAATGCCTATAGAGAACGGTTCGAATTAATACAATTAATATAATTAATTGTAATTGAATTAAGTAGACCCTTTAATCGGGCTGACCTCTCCCCTAAATTATAGATATAGATAGGTAGGTATAGACAAGTAGGCACAACAGGCAGGCATAGACAGGTAGGCACGAATAGGTAGGACGATTAGACAGGTATAATAGGCAGGATAAGCACGATAGGCAGGACAGGCAGATAGGCAGATAGGCACTAGGCCTAGTTAGGAAATCAGTACATAGCCGGCAGATTATTGGGAACGCCGCCAATTGACGATTTGGAGCCTTTATACGGCTTCTGCGATATATACCTCTTATAGCTACCATTAATTTTGAATTTTGAATTTTATTATTTATTTTATAATTATAAATATTGCAGCTATAGGAAATATTATATATAATATACAAAATATACGAAATGTATGAAATGTATGAAATGTATAAAACGTATAAAACGTATAAAATGTACGAAACGTATAAAACGTATAAAACGTGCTAATGTTGCTAATATGGCCCCGGGCTAGCGTAAAGAAGTATATATGAGCAGATTAGCGGATCCAGCTGAAATGACCCTAGGCTGGCCCCTAGCTAGCCCCTAGCTAGCCCCTACCACTCTCCCGTTTTCCTAACGTATATTTAGCTATTAGAAGGATATTATTAGTATCTAAAAGACGGCGTTGTCCTTATAGGCCTACTACTTAAGGCTCTCTATAGTCTTAAGCAGGCGCTACGCCTTTAGTATAAGGAGCTTAAGAGCTTCCTTATTACCCTTAAATATATACTAATTCCAGCTAGCATATATGTCTTTATTAGCCAGCAAAGCGGCTAAATTATTATCATCTATATTGATAATCTTATCTTAATTAGATAAGATATATAGATAATTAAACTGCTTAAAGAAGTACTTAGGAATAAGTATAAAGTAAAAGACTTAGGCCCAATTGCATACTACCTAGGCATTTAAATTATTAGGAACTATTAGGCGCGATTAATTTAACTAGTACAGGACGCCTATATTAGGAAGATCCTGCATACATTCTATATATAAGATTGCGCACTGGCCTCTATACCAATTTACCCCTCTATAGTAGACTTTAAGCTATACAAGCTTGAGGATTAAGCTCTGCTAGAGCTAGTAAAACGGTATTAATTGCTAATAGGCTCTCTACTTTATCCGTATAATTGGACTTAGCTTAATATAGCTTAGGCTATAGGGAAGCTCTATTAGTTCCTATATAACCCTACCAAACTATATATAAAAGCTGCGATATAGATACTCGCCTACTATACAGGGACGATTAACTTTAGTATAGAGTTTAGCTTACCCTAAGAGCAGCAGCCATCTCTAAAAGCCTTTACTAAGGCGTTAGCTATAGACTATACTACACCTAATTACAATAGGGAGTATAGCGGAAGTGTACTAGGTAATATACCTGACCTATAACTATACGGCTATAGCAATGCAGCGTTTACCAATTTAATTAACAGAAAGTTAACCTCTAGCTATATCTATAAGCTAGTAGGTGGCCTAGTTTTATATAAGTTAAGCAAGCAGTTAATACTTATAACCTTAACTATAGAGGCTAAGTATATAGCGATAACACATGCCGCTAAGGAAGCCTTATGGCTCCGTTAATTACTTACTAATTTAGGCTATACAGTAAAACCTCGTTATACCGTTCAGCTCGGTAGTAGGGGGTTTGAACGTTATGCCGTATAGAAACGTTATATTGCGAGCTCACTTATTAATCGCTGCAAGAGGCTAAATCAACTCTTCTCTCTATCCATAACTACTTAAAGAAGCTCGTGATAGTCGTCTGCTTTACTCATACAACTCAACGGCCTCAAATTACTCTCTCTGCCTTTATAAGAGCTGTAATTAGAGTCTCATTACCCTCCTCTTGCTACCCCTTATAGAGCTTAAGGCGCTCTAGTGCATCTAAAGCCTTATTAAGCTTAATAACTTATGGCTTAACCTTATCATCGCTTTCCTTGTTATCTGGCGCATTATATAAGGGCGTTAAAATTAATTAGTAAAAAAGCGAGCAGCGTCTCTCTGAGGTTTTCCAGGATTCTTATGGCAGTATACCTGGATCTGCTGCCTCTTATGCTCTGAAACACTATAGTGGCGAAGGCACTTAAGGTCCTTAGACTTCGCCATTGTATAGGGCAAGAGGGGTGTTAAATTAATAAATATTAATAGCAGCGGTGCTGGTTTGTAGGCTTAAGAGTAAGGGGTTAATACAGAGCGCTAAATTGCGCCCAGTAGAGATGGAATTTAAACCACCCCTATAATAATCTATGGATATACATTCACTAGTTGGTTAAACTATAGATTAATAAAGTAGATGTATACAGTTAACCTCTATTAAGAATTAAGCAATTCCGTTAAAGAATGGTTGTTCCTAATCCTCTGGGGCAATTAACCTTCCATTGGGCGCCCAAATTAGCTCCAAAAATAGGGGTTCCAACACCATAATTGCTCGCGCTATACCGTTCTTGTATGAGAGAGCTTTGAACGTAACGGCGTATCAAATTTAAACGTAAAGCCTTATACGCCTCATAGTAAAATCAACTGTTCCTGGATATTGACCGGTATACTGTAGATAAACGGTATACCAAGATAACGTTAAAACGCGGCTTTACTGTACTAGAAAGGATCTACTACTAATATATTTATATAGCGACAATTAACCAGCTATTAGCCTTGCTAAAAGCGACAACTACCACGCGCGCACTAAGCACTTTAAGCTATACTAGCACTATATTCGCGATAAGGTTTAAAGCGGCGTAATTTACCTATAGCACGTTCCTATGGGCGATATAGTGGCCGATAGTCTTACAAAGCCACTATTAACGGTTTAGTTTAGAAACTTCATTAAGCAGCTAGGCCTTATTTAATACGATATAGATACTAAACCTAAATAGGAAATTATACACAGGCCGGCAAATCCTTAGAGGGCACGCCATTTAACAATTCTAACTAATACTAACGACTTTTAAAGGGGGGATACAAACGACGTAGAGAGCTTATAATGGATGGTTAACTATAGCTTAGGGAGAGGTTAAATAGGACCCATAGTATACTTAGAGGATTACAAGGTATTTCTTTTATATATTATCAACAACTAGCGCGTGCACGTAATAATCATGTGATCGCAAGCAGTTAAAGGGTAAACCTCAAGTTAAGTAATCCTTCTTGATTTCTATAAGCTGTCTTACTGATATTTATATACAAGATAGGGTTGATTACCTAATAAGTCCTCTCTTATTATGCAGAGGAGGTATCAAATCAGATAGAGGTCTTAATTAAGGGGAAGCACTAAATTACTCATCTTAATACTTAGGTGCAGTATGCCTTACTACATGATTTTCCGTTAATACACCCCCTTAGATTGCCAGGTGTTAGGCAATCTAGTTAGAGATTCCAACGTTATAATTAAATCCTATAAGGTTTAGGAACAGATTTTTCCAGTAGGCGCAGCAGATTATTATATAATTAGATATTATATATCCCTTAAGCCCAGCATATCAATAAACGCCTAATGGAGTTGTTTGGTTAGTGGTTTAGTTAGTTTATTAGCTAGTATCTTACTCAACGGGATCTATTAAACCATAAACTTTCCATCTTGCACCTCTTAACATAGCCAGAATTAGTAGATATCAACATATCTTAGTTTAGTAGATATAGTAGGGAGTTAGTTACTCACTATATATACTATCTACTAGTTATCACATTCTATCTAGAGCTCCTGCTCAGGATTGAATTGAATAGTTTTAAAGATTTAAGCTATATATTGCACCTCCTTACCTACATGCAATAGGGATAGAAGCTCTGCCTTAGTTATTAAGGTGCTTACGGTCTTCTGCTTAGAGGATTGCCATATAATAGGCCCGTTAAACAGCTTAATTAGATAGCCTTATAAACTCCATCTAGTTAACATATCATCCGCAAAACTAGCATTAGCTGCTATCTTTAGAACCTGGGTTTGGGTTTAGTCGGTCTTATAAGGGTTAATATTTAAGTATTTAATTGCGAGGTATCGAGTTGCACCAAGATATATAATAACTCAATGTACCTCTACAAGATAAGCTTAAGATAGGTTTTGCATAAATTCTACAAGCTTTGTAGCTGCATAGGCTATATCTACCCTAAGAGTCGTTGCCAGATAGATAATGGATCCTATCCGAACCTAATAGGCGTTAATTTCCCCTAGTATTACTTCACCTTTAAATGGCTTAAGGTCTTGTCCAGAGAGTAGTATAAAGGGTAACTTTATATATTCCTAATTAAATTAGGTAACGAGTTTGTCGATATACTAATCTTATAAGAGATATAGGCGTCAATTTAGTCTATCTCTAATAATGCAGATATTAAGAAATTGGTTAAATTCTTTCATCCTTTAGATTTTGTAAGTGCTTATAAGGTTTATTGCTAATTCTTCTAGATCGGTAAGATGGGGTTTTATTGCCATAAGAAGGATATCGTTAATATAGAAGAATATTATAATAGGTCTAGTTGGATAGACAAAGAGGCATAGTTTATTAGGTACAGGTATTAAACCTAGGCGGCGTAGAGTGGCTAAGATCCTAATAAACCATAGCTTTAGAGATTTATAAAGTCTATAGAGGGCTTTCCGGAGTTTAAGAACTATATCTTTCCTTCCTTCCCTATAGCCCTCGGGTATTGTAATATAGACTTCCTTATTAACGTCAGTATTAATAAAGGCGTTAACTGCATCTAGGTAGATAACCTTAAGGTTAAATACAGCAACTAAGGCCATAAGTAATCTGAATGTCTTAAAGGTAGTAGTGATAGCGTAGACATCTCGTTTATATACGCCTAGTTAGAGATCACCTTAAACACACAGTCTAGCTTTAAATTTTGTGATATAGCCATCTACATCCTCCTTATAGGTAAATACCCATTTTGTTAAGATTGCCCTTACTCCTAGAGGTAGGATAACTTTATCCTATATTTACTTTGTAATAAGGGCTCGCATCTCATGGTATGCTGCTGCTCGGAAGTGTTGGGCTATAAGATAGTTCATCGTCTCTTTCCAGGACTTTGGTGGTGGTGGCATCTCGTCACAATAGCCATAGCTTTATGCTGTTGCAATGGCGAAGGCCCTATATGCCTGCCTATATATAGGGTCATTATCGGGTCCTTATGGGTTGTTATTAGAAGAGAATGCCTTTTAACATAGATCTTAATTTGGCATTTTTATTGCCTTTTATATTTGGGGTTTCTAACTGTTGGAATGTATATTGCGCGGTCGCGTGTATCTGATTAGTCACCCTTATAGTGACTCATCAGCCCCCTACTTAAGCACTGCGATCCTTACGATCCTTTACTTTCAACACCTATTTGCAATAACATTAGAACAAGAGTATACTCTTAATAGGCCACCCCCCTATAAAACCGACATTGATCAATGGTTAACCTCACAGGTTATACCATAGATTAACAAGGTCTTTTCAGAAGAGATAAGGCCTCTGCAACTTCCTTACACGAACTTACGGAACTACCTTATGCTAAGGAATATCAGATATTTTCTTTCCTCCTTACACAAGCAAAGAATCTAAAAGATATTTAAGGAATTAACAGCCTCACCCGCCTTAATTCTACGTCCATTACGCTTACCGCAAGCTTGCCACCTTTACTTCCTTACACAAACACAAAGAAGACCACGCGTTCCCCAACTCCCCCTTAGCTTCTTACGCAACTACCCCTTACCTCTTGCGTAATGTTAAACTTGACTTCTTTACTGAACCTGTTGAGAAATCACGTCAATAACGCGCTCTCCGGCCCTTATACCCCTCTGTCAGCATCTACGGCAGTTACCAGCGCGCCCTCATTTTACGACAATTTCAGCTCTACCAGACTCTCAAAGTTCTGCCAGCACGCTATTCCTACATTCTTGACACTCTGCCACAATCCTAGCGGCTCTGCCACGTTGAATACCACATCCAACAGCGTCTATATATTGGTGCCTCTTCTTCCGTCTCGTTGCCCGCATATAACAAAGAAAGAATTGCTAGAGGAATTAAGACGTGCTAATACGCCTACAGACAGACAAGAATTCGTGCCGATACGCCTACAAATACAACTCCATTGCTGGCATTATACTGCCACCCGAATGACTCTGTCGCTAGTACCGTACTACTACCTACACAGACAATAATCGTACCGATATGCATACGATACATCGACCAACCAATAGCGCCGCTATGCCTGCTATTACAATACTAATCGCGCTAATACGCCTACGATCTACCAACCAAATGATCGTGCCTGTATGCCTGCGATTTACCGACCAAATAATCGTGCCTATACGCCTGCGATCTACCAACCGAATGATCGTGCCTATATGCCTGCGATCTACCGACCGAACGATCACGCCGATACGCCTGCGATCTATTAACCTATAATAGCGCCGATATGCCTGCTATCTATCGACCAGCTAATAGACCGAGCTCCAAACGCTCAACCTGCTATTACCACTTAACGCTAGCACCGTACTGCTACCTAAACAAATAGACCCTCTACTGCTCCTGCCTACAGTAACCAAATTAACCTCTAGCTGCTCTGCCTGCAGCTACCCAACACCTTGCTGCCCTGCCTGCAGCACCACATTAACTTTTGGCTGCTCTGCCTGCAGCTAACCAACACCTTGCTGCCCTGCCTGCAGCACCACATTGACTTTTGGCTGCTCCGCCTGCAGCTAACTCCCATTCGACTGACAACTTGCTGCTCCGCCTGTAGCTATACTAACACCTTACTGCTCTGCCCGCAGTAAACAAACCTACCTTTGCTGCCCTACCTACAGCTAATCGACTTCTACTGCCTTCCTACAGCGCCACAAGCACAAAGAAAGAACTGCTAGTGTCAGAATATACAGACAGAGGTTGTGTTGGAGTGTATGTACAGAGGTTACGTGGTTATATGTCTTAGGATAGCTGTTCTACGCACAAAGAAAGAACTGCCAGTGTTAGAATGTATATTGCGCGGTCGCGTGTATCTAATTAGTCACCCTTATAATGACTCATCAGCCCCCTACTTAAGCACTGCGATCCTTACGATCCTTTACTTTCGACACCTATTTGCAATAACATTAGAACAAGAGTATACTCTTAATAGGCCACCCCCCTGTGAAACCGACACTAACGTTTAGATTAACGCTTAGGTCCTTTACCCCCTAATAATAAAGCAGTCCGTTTACTTAATTCTAAAGATAGGTTTATAGGTAGTTGGTCTTATTAGATATTGGGTTAGAATGCAGTCGGATATTAGTTAGATATTAATAGTTCTAGGTTAGATATAGACGGATATTAATTAGATATTAATAGTCTTGTATCTAATATAGACGGATATTGGTCGGATATTAATAGTTCTTGGTTAGATATAGACAGACCCTATTTAGGAGTAGAAGGAGGTAGAGTAATAAGTAGATTTATTTCGTCTTCCTTCAAGGGTTCTAGAAGGAGAGGGAGAGGTAGGTTTAGAAGTATAGGTGGCTATACATTAGCTAGTGCCTCTGTATCTTCAATCTAGTTAACCTCGTCCTCTAGAAAGATATCTATAATATCTTAAATTCTTCTAAATTCTTCTATCTCTTAAACTAAGATATCTCTTGGTTTTGTATTGGGCTAATAGCGTTAAGTTTCGTTAACCTTAACATCTTAGGTTTAAATTACTTGGTTAGTAATTAGTAACCATACTTAATAGATATTTAAGGCTTTAAAGCCTACCAAGTAACCCTTTAAGGCTTATAGATCGAATTTGCTGAGTTAGTTACGTTTCTTGCCAACAATTAAGATATAGGTAAGGGAGCCTAGAATCCGAATACCGTAGAGGTTGGGTTTCTTTCCATATAAGTGCTTATATAGAGTTCTCCAGCCTAGAGAGCGGATAGGCATTTAGTTAAGGAGATAGATACCTGCTATAATAATCTTAGGCTATAGGAATTCGGGTAGGTTTGCCTTATACATTAATACCCTTCCTCTTTCGGAAATTGACCTTTTTGATCTCTCTACTGGACCATTCTGGTTAGGGTTATAGGGGGTAGATACCTCCTATTTAATCCTATCGTCTCTTAGGTAGTTTTCAATAGTGTCTCTAATGCTTTGCTTATTATTAGATTAAAACCATTTTATGCCTCCTATTATGAACTTCTTTGCGAAGGCAACTATTGCTTCGAAAATGGGTAGTAAGGTATGCTATTAATAATTCGGTAAGGGCCAGGCACAGTAGTATTTAGTCTTCTTACACCAGAAGTAGGCAATATATATTACTCCACTATAACCTCTTCCCATTATAACAATATTAAAATGGATGCGTTTAAAGGGAGTTCTTACTCGCAATATTAGTGGGCGGCGTAATATCTGCCTTTAAAGCTTTACCATAACGCATGGCTTGTATAGAGGTTGTCCGAATTCGGAAGTCTGTTTTGGTGCTTTAACTATTAACACCCCCTTAGTAGCGAGTGGTAGGTTAGATATGGATTCCATATCATAATATCCCATTCGTTAATGCCAAACTTTCTTTATTACTTGCTGCTTAAATAGTTCCTTTAAGTTAACAGTAAAGACAGATAGATTGTTAACTTCCTAAGGTTGCCCTTTTAGGAAGTATAGTCTACCATATTTAGTTAAATTTAAGAATAGCTGCTCTATATAGCAATAGACCAGTTAATTCTTTTCTTAATTAATCCTTATACCTACATTAAAGAGAGCATCACCGCAGACAATATTAGTGTAGAAGCCTAGGTAGTAGGCGACCTTCCTTAAGATAAGGAGCCTCTTTCTTTTCCCGTATTTAAGTGTAAGTCTAGCTTCTCTATATCCGAGGATTATTAAGGAGTTGTCTCCTGTATTAATAGTTATAGGCTCGACTTTCTTATAGTTGTGGAGGTAGTTAATGTTATTAGTAATATAAAGCTCTACTCCTAAGTTATAGAGAAAAAGGTTTTTAATATTAAGATTAGCCCCAGATGGTAATACTATGGCGATAGTTGGTGGCGGTAATTAGGTATGTTAAGGTTCTCCTCTCTGATTTCTCCTACGTGAAGGTGGTTATGGTTTTAATAGTAGTGATTTGGCAAAGGTTCTCTTCTATTCTACGTACATTGTCTTGCCTTCTTTGGTTTTGAGATATACTTAACATTAACGCTTGCGGCGCTTATTAACCACCCATCCATCCGGTCTTAATTCTTTAAAGAGGTTCCAGTATTGCTCTATAATATGTTCTCTACTATATGCTAGGTAGTGTTCTCAATCTTATAAAGGACGTTTAGGGTTGGTAGGTTCACCTAACAAGGTAGGAAATGCTACTGCTGCTCTACGTTTTGGTGGTTAATAAGAAACATTAAATTTCTTAATAAGATCTTTAAGGGTGATATTAAGGGTGTTCTCCTTAGCTCGCAAGCTGTAGGCGCTAAAGATGCTTAGATTGATGTCCTAGCATGCCTTAATAAAGTAACAAATAAGGTATTTCCTTGTTGCTTTCTTAGGGGGGTCATTAATCTTTTCTACTTTCTTAGCAATGGTAAGGTGGAGTTAGAGCTAGGCCTTTAAACCTAGGCGCTTAGGACCTTGCTATAGTCGGTTAAGTTCGTTATCTAGGGTTCAACAAAGTTAAGCATTAGATGGTTTTGCTACGTTAACTAATAGCTTCAGCATAGCGTGAGGGTTTATTATGTCATTAATAAAACCCTAATAGTTTGGACCTGCTGTAGTATGTATAAGAGTATTAAGGGCGGTAAGGCCCTTATCCATTTAGATATACTCCTCATAAGCCATCTTATAGGCATTCCACCTGCCTGTTATATTTATCTTGGCAAGGAATTTTTCTAGAGAGTTACTCGGGGTTGCTAGAGTAATAGGTATATTAAATAAGGTTTAAGAGGATATTTATAAGAGTTCTAATTCGGGAACTAGTTAATCTTATCCCTCTTAATTTATATTTAATATAGGAAGGGTTCGTTTCTTTATATAGTACTCTAAATCTGGTGGGGCATTAACCGGTGGGTTAGTTTCTTCTGGGTTAATATACCTCCAGATACATTATGCTTTTGCTTTAGATTTAATGTAATTATACCATATAATCCAGTCTTCCTATATAAGAAGCCTAATAACTGATATATTTAATGACATAATGACGATATTAATAATATTAACAAAGGTATCGTGAGATAGTTTAAAGGAGTTAAGGTTATTGCCGAATGCGGTATAGCTTAATAAGTTAGCGAGACTAAGACTCTTAATTATCAACAACTAGCGCGTGTACGTGATAATCATGTAATTGCAAGCAGTTGAAGGGTAAACCTCAAGTTAAATGATCCTTCTTGATTTCTATAAGCTGTCTTACTGATATTTATATATAAGATGGGGTTGATTACCTGATAAGTCCTCTCTCGTTATGCAGAGGAGGTATTAAATCAGGTGGAGGTCTTGATTAAGGGGAAGCACCAAATTACTTATCTTAATACTTAGGTGCAGTATGCCTTACCACGTGATTTTCCGTTAATATATATTAATAAGTTCAACACTAATTTAGGAAGGATCTGCTTCTGTTTTTAGTGGAGCACTAGGGGGTGTAACAATGGCTCTGGAAGAGTCCTCTACACGGGTTTCCTACTTACATAAGCAGACTTCCTTTGTTCCGCTTTTGGTCAGTCTCTATAGCAGTTACCTCGGTTTCCGTACCAATATAGGCCTATATTAAGGCCTATATTCCTTATAGTTAGATTTGATAGATTCATTCATTCTTTCCAATATCATTTAGTTCATTAGGTTTAATGTAAGGACTCGAGTCCACGCGCTGTCTGGGTAGGTGTCGTATAATTCGCCCCAATTGCTGCCGCTGTTGTTGACGAGAATGTGGAGTTCTGTATGAGAGATATTTCATTAGTATAGATAGTGTAAGAGATGGATGGATTGGATCTAGATCCAAATCCAAATCCATTAAATCCATCGGATCTGGATCGAGATCCAAACTTTATCCATTCTTAATAGGTTGCCTGGGGCCTAGGCTTCAATTTTGCCATATATTAAGCTAATTCTGGCGATTTTCGCCACTCACGTTACATAACGGCCTAGTGTGGTTTTCATTATAATCTTCAAGTTACATAACTACAGCTATTTGCTAAGCTCTACCGCAGCTGTCCACCGAGTTCCACCGCAACTGTCCACTGAGTTCCACTATCCACTGAGTTCCACTACAACTATCTACCAAGTTCTACCGCAACTGTCCACCAAGTTCCATTGCAACTGTCCACCGAGTTCCACCGCAACTGTCTACCAAGTTCCACCGCAACTGTCCACCAAGTTCCACCGCAACTGTCCACTAAGTTCCACCGTAACTGTCCACTAAGTTCCACCATAACTATCCACTAAGTGTTCACTAAGTTCCACTATAACTATCTACTAAGTTCTACTGTAATCTGCGGACCCTAGCTTCTACCAACCAATTAGGATTTTCTATGCCCGGCATAGAAAATCACTATTAGCTCGCTTACCACTAGTGCCTTAGCGGCACTTACAAGGATTGCTTAAATTAATAACCTCCGCCTCTTAGACCTAATTAACTCTGGAAAAGTTAACTTTATAGGCTTAAATAGAGTTATATTAAGTCTTAAATCAATAATCTTATTCTTGTCCTAGGAGTAGAGACATAAAATTGCCTAGATTATACTCTACTTAAGGTAGTTACGGCGTTTTATAACCATCTAGCTAAAATGGCTAAAGATACGTTCTAGCTTATTGCTTATAGCTAGAATTAATAGGAGATCAATAGCCATTTAAGTAAGGTATAGGTACTATTTACAGCTAATAGTTCTCTACTATTTAATTGGGGTCTCGCAATCTTCAACTTAATTCTGCGTACAATAGCGATTATATTTATCCTGCATGGTAGCAGAATAACGTTAATAGCCGCTCTTCTAAAGACCTTTCATCCTATAGGCCTCTATAATATTAAGCTTACACCTAGGCTTCTTCTTCTCTAGGGATAGAGCTTCTAAGATAGGCTGTTGCTTATAGTCTATAAGCTATAGACGTTTAACTAATTTATGGGCAGACATAATCTAAGTCTTCTTATACTCCTACTAAGCTTCTATATACTGCCAATTGTATCTAGGATGGAGGACGACTGCGGTAATATAGGCTACTAACTCATCAATCTTTGTATAGTACTATTAAGCCTTGTTAAGTGCAAACTTGATTTATATAGTAAAATGCCATTCTCCTTTAATTAACAAGGGCGGTGTGGATTTAAAGCGTTTATACGTAGAGGTAAGTTCTTTAGTAATACATTTAATATCCTGCTGAACATTAACTAGCCTATATAACTTGCTATCGCCTGGTTGGCCTTATAGGTTCATAGTTGCAACCTAGTATAGTTTAAGTAAATTTTTATACTGTATTAGAACCTCCCAATCGTCTATAGTAAGTGTATCTTTAAAGATTATATTCTGAGCATTGTCCTGGTCTTCTAGCCAAGTAGATTCTGGCCTCTCTTTTAGTTATCTTACGCGTTGCTGCTCTAACTATATAAAGTCTTTAAATGGCGCGTAAAGCTAATTTAGTATACAGAATTCCTTATAAGTACTATTCTAGCGGGTAACGTTAGATCAGGAAAGGTCTTAGGTTATTATTATGTCCTATTAATCCTCTAGGAGGATGCTCTGGAGATATATCTTCTAGCCTAATAATTTATTAGCACTATTAACTAATTCATACTTTTAGAACTACTTACTTTTATACTACTGATGTCTTCTCTAAGGGCTCGTATATACCTATATAATTAAGTTATAAGCTTTGCCAACTAGTCCTCACTTCCTCTATATCTATAACTGCGCTTTTATATCCTTAGGTACTACATCCTCCGCTTTAAATAAATCTGGGTTATAACCGTACAAGAGGTAGCGGGTAATGATATTAATAATATAACCTAAACAACGTAGCCGGCGCTTAATTGGATTAAAGTTAAACTCCTTTATAATAGCCGTTATTGCTATATTATTATTAGTCGCGTTATCTAGTATAAAATACCTAATCTGCTTATTCTTAATGCCAAAGTCTTTAATTACGGCAATTACGCCTTCTGTAATATTAACGCTAGTATGCAAGCTAGTCTACTCTGGAATAGTAAGAAGAGTTACTTAAGGCTCAAAATCTTTATTAAGAAAGTAGGCAATAATACTATTAAGCGAAAAAAGGTTGCCTAATGTCTATAGGTTAAAAGATAAATAGATCTTACTAACTACGCGTTATAGCTCTCTCTTTACTACCGCCTTATAGTAAGCATAGCCCTTAATAATCTAAGATCTAACTAACTATCTACTAGGCATACATTCTACTGCTTAAGGCAATAGATATTTAATAAACTCGCGAAAAACCGGCCTATTAACTTGCCTAAAAGACACATTATCATAGATAATCTATTAAAGAAGAAGTCGCCTAAATGTCTTCTTATTAAATATATGTGCCAACTTATTAAGAACCTACTACTCCTAGGGATTATTTGCATTAAGACCTTTAAGTATAGAGATTAACTTTAACGCGTACGGCACCTCCTTACCCTTTTTATTAAATGTACAACTATAAACCACTTAAATATGCTTTATAATATTAGAGCTTCCTTTACAGGTATTCCAGGAGTGGGCCTTAATGCTATGCTTATAATAACACTCCTTGCAGAGCCACTACCGGTTGCTAGTTTTATGGCTCTCCATTAATACGCCCAACCGCCAGATTAGGGAGGAGAGCTTGCCGTTACCTTTAGAGATTGGGATAATATAGCTAGGTAATCTGTTCTAGTCAACCTAGGACCAATCAAACTAACTCTTATCTTCAGAAGGAGCCTCGCCAGCGCGCGCTTTAGTAGACCAATCAGCGCTAAACGTTGGAGCTATTGTAAGAGTCAAGATCTTAGGTATATTGGGATTAGGCGTTGGCGTTGTTTAAATTGTAGTAGATTGATCGGGCTTAGTTATATCAGAGACTTAATCTTCTGGCCTTACCACTATGTCCGACAAGTTGGGAGACCAGGCGGTACGGCGGTGAGGCTGCCAGGTAGGGCCATCTCGTGGCTGGAGGTGTGGAGGTACGTTTAAGGGAGGTGGTGGTGGTGGAGGTGGTAAAGGTGGTTTAGTAACAGCCTTCTTCTTTCTTAGCTTTAGAGGTATAGTTAATGGTAATAATAAGAATAAGAGGTAAGAGACTTTATTATTTTTACTGCTATCTTACCAGCTTACCCCTTTTACGCCATCTAATGGTTAGTGCAGTAATTAATGCATTACGGCGTTGCCTTAACAACGCCATAAATGGATAACTATTGGATCTAGATCCATATCCACGCCACCAATGGATTAGGCGTGGATCAGTGGATTGATGGATCCCGATCCAATCTCAATCCATCCATCTCTTACACTGAGTATAGATTCTTAACGAATTGCTCGGTCCTAAAGCTGTCAGTCAGCCAGCCAGCCGCCTCAAGCGGTCGTACATACTCTTCTCTATCTTTCCCAGTTCCTGTGCCAACTGTTTGCAGTCCTCTTCTGTTGGAAAACAAGCCCGCAACGATATCACGTGATGAGACTTGGGGAGAACCTCTTGGCAGGAATCTGACCAATCAGAGAACTTCGACCGCCGGTCGAAGTTCCTTGAAATCTCTTCAACCACCTATATAGAAAATAAGCAATACAATGAGATTTAGCCCCATAACCTCAATCCAACATCTTCTTTATAAAGGTTTGCTGGAATTGCATATGTGCTGCCCTTGCCAAGCGCGTTCAGCTCCTTGCAGACTTGTTCACATGCTTTGGCGTCTCTAGAGGATATGTACGCTTTAGCACCATTTTGGACGAAGCCTTCAGATATCATCCTCCCAATTCCTTTGGCGCCGCCGGTCACCAACACCACCCTGTCCTATATGACGTCAGCTGCTTTGGCCAATACGGAGGTCGCAAAAAAAAAGAATGGTAAGTGAGGTTGATTGACCTTGACGTCAAAGAGAGTGGATACATCCATGTTGGAATAAAGGGTTGAATGGCAAGAGAAAAGCTCTGTTATGTGAGCTATAATATGCGCTTTGAAATCTACGGAGGTACAGCCCATAATGATTGTAATAGCGCTAGCAAGGGGGGGTCCCTGCTGCAATCGACTTATCCTAATAAAGTAGTAGGCCTTATGGCACCAAAATCATCAAATCCATTACTCCGTATATTGTCTATATGTATCTAGTACTTTATAAATCGACCTTCTGCGTCGATTACAGCTTGACAACGCTCTGGTAGAACGTATAGGTACTGTATAGAGCGTGTTCTATGTAGAACGTGTATTCTGTACGCGTCGAGGTAGATTTTGGTGTTATGACGCTTATTACTTTATTAGGATAAGTCGACTGCAGCAGGGACCCCCCCTTGCTAGCGCTATTACAATCATTATGGGCTGTACCTCCGTAGGGAACGAGCAAAGAGCCGAGGCTCGGCAGAACTTCTTTCCGTCTCGCTATCAAATCTTGAGACATAAAATTGGTATTCTTGTATTTTAACAGAATAAATATATTAGACCGAAATTTAGTATATTTAAACATTGATACTGCAGAGTGAAGTCTGCTAGCAGGCTCTCCGCTTTTGTCTACGCTGAAATAGGCTTTAGATCTGGCGGAACTACTCAACGCAACAGCCCAGACAGTACAACTCGAGCCAACATATGGGTCTCCGAAATCCACTTCAGGAGAAGTGAAGCTAGAACTAAATCAGATAAAAGTGTTACGCGGCCCCAGAGATGGCTTTCAAAACTTGCTCAACCACCACTGACGAATCACGAGTCCCAGAATTCTGTTGCCTGATGCCTGATCCTACCAAATAGGGGTGATATGATGAACCGCTTTCATTCCTTTTAAATCAATTATTCTGGTAATGAATGTTTTGCTTAAGTGCAGTACCTCACGATCTTTTCCAAAATGGCCGCCTTGGACAATCCCAAGCCCGTTCGCATTGGCGTCCTTGTCGTACCCCCAATCCAACTCCTTGATCTCTCCCCCGTGGATCTCTTTGATATGCTTACAAAGGAGTATTTACAAGCTTGCAATCTACCCGCTCCACTCATTGCTCTTGAAGTTCCAATATCCATAACGCACATCTCCTTCGCTGGAGCCAATAGCATTGCGGCGTGCACTGCCAACGTGGGTCTTCGCATCAATGCTGGTTTATCTGACGCTGGTGTTAAACCCGGTGAGTTGGATATCTTACTCGTTCCGGGTACGGATCCGAACACGGTGCCGAGGGAGGAGGAATTGGACTTCGTGAAGAAGCATGTTGAGGCGGGTGTGACGCTGATGACGATTTGCACTGGCATTTTTGTTGCAGCATATGCTGGGGTATTAGATGGAAAGAAAGCGACGGGTTCACGGGCGTTGGTGTCGATGATATTAAAGAAGAAATTCCCGAAAGTAGAATGGTCGGAGAAAAGATGGGTACAAGATGGAAAAATGTGGACTAGTGGTAAGCTATATTATCTCTTCCCTCCTCTTTAATCTGTATTTCGAAGGGTAGTTAGGGGCTCCATCCACTTAAATCGTCATGACATTTGCATGGGCTAAATTATGAGTAGGCGGTATCACGAATGGCCAGGATATGGTAGCCGCGTACATCCGCCAGCGATGGCCTGGGCCAGTTGCAAATACTGTATGTGCAATGGCGGATGTTGGAAACCGTAGTGCGGAATATGATAACGGAAGCGTGAAGGAGAATGCTTGGTGGGTATGGCAAATATTCAGAGCATGGACCATGGGGTTTAGGAGGACCAAATGAGAAGCTAAGATTGATCTGTCTCAATGAAAATAACAAGGAGATAATTTTTCTTGGAGGTTATGCTTGAAAGATGCAATACAAAATCATCAAGAAAGAAGCAAAAAATTGTGAAGAGATCATCCGAGATGTTGTGAGATACGGTAAACCTCCTAAGAGCGGCTGCATTGCAACTACAAAGATTGCGACGACTTCTGGGTGGACTATATGGGGAATTCCGGCCCTCCGCAAAACTCGTGCTGAAAAATAGGAAGATGGTATTCTCTTCCTCTCTTCTCATGATCCCCTTTCATCTCTGGCAGCAGCGGCCAGAGATGAAAGGGCAGGCCACAAGCCGACCATTTAGTCAACTCACCTACCTTAATTTCTTAATAGCGGTGCAACGGAAAAAAAATTATTGCGGCTGATGATTATATCGAGGAAGGCTTCTGAGGCGAGGTTCGATTAACCTTCGCAACCTTAGGCTTATTTTGGTTTAGGGGTGAGATAATATCGAGCACCTGCATCTCCCCGCTTCGACATCGGCCAAATGGGTGCACATTCGAGAAGATGACGCCAGCAATGGTTTACCGTTCTAGGCCACTTGTCACTCAGGTCCTGTATCGCCAAATATTTCGTGAGTCGATTGGAAACCCGCGTCGGAGAAACCGCTCCAAACATGGCTCGCGAACCACCCAAACCAGGGTCCATTGAAGCTATCCTAGCTTCAAAATTAGCAGAACCGCCTGCTAAGAAGCTTGATGACTCCCATTACCAACCTAGGACGCAATCTTACTATGCATTCAACGGCTCAGCCTGGCAAGCAGCTCCTGCAGCCCATTCTGTGACATCCGCCGCGACCTCTACGGCGGGAGTGTTGACTATGCGGCTCATCACTTGGAATATAGATATTCTGAGTGGTGGAACTAAACCACGTATGGCCGCTGCCTTGGAGCACCTCGAAAGTTTAGTATTGAATGTGCCATCCCCGCAACCAATCGTCATATTTCTGCAAGAGATGGGCCAGACGGACCTGGCACAGATACAAGCTGCAAAGTGGGCGCGGGCAAGGTTCTTTCTCACAGACATTGACGAGCGCAGCTGGGACAGCCCATATTACGGGACTACGACGCTAGTGGACCGACGGTTTAACATCGAGAAGATTTTCCGGGTACCCTGGGTTACAAAATTTGAGCGGGACGGGTTATTTATCGATATAAAGGGTAGCAAGGGTCAGGTAGTGCGACTATGCAACACGCATCTTGAGTCGCTGGCTGCGGATCCTCCAGTCCGACCGTTGCAGCTCGCTGCAGCTGCAAAGTACCTGCACGCAGACAGCGTCCAAGCAGCGCTACTTGCTGGCGACCTCAACGCTGTTCAGCCATTTGACCGTACATTACATACAGAGAATAGACTCAAGGATGCTTATCTTGAGCTTGGGGGGAAAGAAGACAGCAAAGAGGGGTATACTTGGGGCCATCAGGTCCCGCAGTGGATGAAAGACAAGTTTGGATGTAGTAGGATGGACAAGATTCTATATAGCGGAGCCGTTAAAGTGAAGACATTGGAAAGAATTGGAGTTGGGGTTAAGGTTGCAGAGGATAAGAGGCAAGAAATGAGGGACATTGGGTGCGAGGAATGGGCTACAGACCATTACGGGCTAATGGGCGAGTTGCAGCTCGACGTTTCCTGCTTGATCAGTGAAGTCGAGAGTACTAGGTTACCGGCGGGAATATCTCACATTTAACGAATACATTGAGACGAAACACCATGAGCCTTGCGAATTAAACTTAGGTAAATTCAGAGAAAGCTTACTTCCATTCCTAGATATAATATCCTCACTTGCTATCTGGATGCGAGCCCAGCAACGCAATTCGAAGGGGCGTTGCAACCCTAATGCCGACATACATGCATCATTTACTGCTGTTTCCTATCACATCTGATACTGGTCCATATTCTTCCATTGATTTGAACGAAATCTGCCGCACTCAGTTAAATTTAAGCTATCAATCAGCCTTGTTGCAAGAACTATCTATTCTTCCTTTTCATTTCTTTTATCCTCATTTCTTTGTCCTCGCGCTTTCTTATATATTCACTTGAGTTACTTAACAGGAGTTGTGTAGCTTAGCACACTCAAATATAATTAATCACTAAATTACGTTGGTGGTCTGCGCTGCAGTAAGGCGTCCCCAAGAATGCTTACAAAAATGTATAGCTCAAATACGATAAATCTACTACCTAGAATAACATCTGTAAAGTTGGTTGATGGATATAATGAAGTTCTAAATGCTGGTTCGTAACCTTGGGGGTTCGGAGGTCAAAGCTCATGCACGTGATGGAGCTCGAACTCGAAATCGCACCCCTGCAAGATTTCCGCGTCCTAGAAATTGAATGTCAACGCGCATCTTAACTCGCAATATGCACCCGGCGACATCACCTCACAGCAACAACTTTTGAGCTTCAAAACACATCGCCCTTCACCTTTATCACATATTACAAATATCACACCACAAAGTGCCCTCAGGATGGGCTCCCGACTGCACAATGCCCCAATTGTGCTCGACAATGGCAGTGGAACGATTCGAGCTGGTTTCGCTGGGCAAGATGTACCAAAATGCTATTTTCCATCATTTGTTGGGCGGCCAAAACACGTACGGACAATGGCAGGAGCTTTAGAAGGCGATGTTTTCATCGGACCGCAAGCGCAACAATATAGGGGTCTGTTTAAAATCAACTATCCATTAGAACACGGCATAGTCACAGACTGGGATGATATGGAGAGGATATGGCAGTATGTTTACACAGAGGAGCTGAAGACAGTGAGCGAGGATGTACGTCGGGATTTGATACCCCGAAGCAGCTAACGCCTGCTTCTTAATCAAGGAATGAAACAATGGCTAATGCGGAAGCTGTCACATTTAATAGCATCCTGTCCTCCTCACGGAGCCGCCACTAAATCCCCGCGAACACCGTGACACCGCAGCGCAGATCCTCTTCGAAACCTTCAACGTTCCCGCTCTCTACACTTCTGTCCAAGCCGTTCTTTCGCTCTACGCCTCTGGCAAAACAACGGGCATTGTTCTCGATTCCGGGGATGGCGTATCACATGCGGTGCCTGTATTTCAGGGATTTGCAATTCCCAATAGTATTAGGCGGATAGACGTGGCAGGAAGGGACGTAACGGAGCATCTGCAGCAATTGTTGAGGAAAAGCGGACACGTCTTTCACACGAGCGCGGAGAAAGAAACTGTCAGGATGATCAAGGAAACAACAGGGTATGTCGCATTGGAACCTGCCAAAGAGGAAAAGGAATGGTCAGGTAGTGCTGCAAGGACAGACGGGAAGAGCGTCGAGTACACACTGCCTGATGGGAAAAAGCTAAAAGTAGGTTTGTGGAGCTGTGTAACTGCAGAACATATGCTGACTGCGGCATTTTAGATTGGCGCAGAGAGATTCCGGGCTCCAGAAATTCTCTTCAATCCGGAACTTATCGGACTCGAGTATCCTGGTGTTCACCAAATAGTTGTTGACGCAATCAATAGAACGGACATGGACTTGCGGAAATCTTTGTTTGGGAACATTGTTCTTTCAGGAGGGTCCACGCTCACGAAAGGATTTGGCAGTAGGCTTCTTCATGAAGTACAGCGTTTAGCTGTTAAGGATATGAGGATTAAAATATTAGCACCGCCTGAGAGAATATACACCACGTGGACTGGCGGGAGTATCCTTGCTGGCCTCAGTACTTTCAAGAAGGTTAGTTGTCCGCTAATGGACGGAATACTTAACCGGGGCGCTAACGAAGCAAAGATGTGGGTCGAGAAGGATGAATGGCAAGAAAACCCGGACATCATCCATACAAAGTTTGCCTAGGCGCAGCGTGTGGCACGGCACGTTACCATTCGCCCCAAATGCCGTTCTCCACAAACCGCCTTCCCGCCTCCGCAACTTCTTTCTTGGACGGCTGCATAACGCTTGGGACGGGCGTTAGTCATGGAATCGGGATACCTGTTCCGGGAAGACCAAGTTACGAAATTAGCCTTCCCACAGCGAGTTGAAGGGGTCGACATGTCATCAAAACTCCGTTGCGTTTCCCCCGAACGATGCGCCACTCTGCTGGTTCCAAAATGATGCCTGTTTCCCCGCATGTTGACCGCAAGTTCCATCATTTCTGTTACTAACTTCTCGTTTGACGCACTATTGGAGCGAATTTTTTTGTATGCAGGCGCCGAAATTGTGTGCTGTTTTGCATTAATGGCGTTGTGCTGGTTGTTCCATGGTTTTGGGATACCCTATGGATGGAAGTATGTATGACTGAAAGCGTGTCGATCTTGATTGGGAAGACGGGATTCGAGACTTCATGCCAAGGATCGTGAGTTTTTGGTGTGCTAGCGTCGCATCTGGTGACGATATTGGAAAATGATGCCTTGAAGTCAGGAGAGACTGTGCTAGGGGCACATCGGATTATCGCCAGCCAATCAGACACGCAAGTGACTCCTTCTGCTTCGCCTCTCAGCTCTGGCTCGGGGGCTTGCCTCGCTGTCTCCGTGTAGGCTGGAATCCTGTGACCGTTCCCCAGCTTTGCAGAGTGGCCAGCGACGTCAGCTCCGAGGGAGATTTCGCGCTCGGAACTCGGGAGAAGGAATGCTTTCTACTCTGCCTGGAAATGCTGTTCCTGCAGATGCCAGATCGCTCCGGCGACATCATTGCCACCCTGATGTCCATGGCCAAAGGTCGAAATTGCGTGAAAATTTCCCGCCACATTTCCCAGGTTGTGACGCCGTCGACCTGCAATCTCACGATGGCCGCTATTGAGGGAATTTTCTGGGGGTAATAGAAACTTACGCTGCGCCCGAAGAAGCGGCTCCCCAAGTCGCGTTGAGCAGTGAGGCGCGGTCGAATGAGCCAGTTGTTGCCAGAAGGCCAGGCGTATTACGAGATCGAAACGCCTGCCAAGCAACCAGTGGGCTGGATTTTCAGGCACTCGCCCGCTACATGCTCCGCCCCGACGCGCCTGACCACGGTAGCGCGCAGGCCTGCCGTTAACTCAGCTAAGTTGTGATCAAGGCTCTGCGTGACACGCAATTTTTGGATCTCCTTGTGTCATGATTAATCAGGGCAGAGATTTCACGATGGAGTCAGTGCAGCCTTTCCTGACTATAAGAGGCCAGGGTTGGCTGCTGCCATGAGATGAGCCCATCATATTCAACGCATTTTATCAAGCCTTCTGCCAGCAATCCTCTCTCGAGCATATATAATACAAAGCAACGCACCTTACCACCTACAGCAACATCAACACCTCCTGACCACTTACACCAATACCAACGGCCCCTCAAACTTCTCTAGCAACAGATTTGTAAGACCAAAATCAGAATGCCATCCTACCAAATCACCGAGCCGCACCCCTCCGTTCCTGCCAGCAACTACTACCACGCCGGCCGTGGCGGCGCAGGAAACATCGCTCGAGTCAACCCAAAGAACGTTACCCCTGGCCCCGATGCCGCTGGACCAGCATCTCTCGTCAAGCTTACTCCTCCACCATCGAACGCCTTGTTCACCTCTGGCCGTGGTGGTGCTGGTAACATCCACCGCGAGAAGGAGCGGGCAATGTTCAGCTTCGACGAAGAGCTCGCACAGCAACGACGCCTGATGGACAACGCAGCACCTGTCTACCACATTGGCCGCGGTGGTGCTGGCAACGCAGTCGATGAGATGCATCCACGAGCGTCCCGCCAGAGCTCTACATCCTCAACCTTCAGCGCAGAGAGCAACTCCTCGCGCACGCGCACCAGCCTCGAGGGCGCATGGCATCGCGTCAGCAGGAACTTCTCGAGGCAGTAAGCGCGGCGGCCTACCGCTCAGGTTTCTGGCGTATTTTCATCGGCATTGTTCACGGTCTCATTGCGAGCTGGTTCCCATTCTCGCAGGCATAAGGCATGGCGTCGGGTTGTTTCTCATCATCTCCCGGATTACACCTTCCGGGAGCATCTTTTTATCGGAGTGTTGGAGACTGGGATTTCAGCATTATGAATCGTCACTCAGTGTAGACTTCAAAAGTTCAGTTCGGGTTTCCTTTCGCGTCCTGTTTTCTTTCGACTTTTAATATTTCAAAGCAATCACAACCGGCGAGGAGTTTGGGAAAGGAATGAGACTCCTCGTGGAGAGGGCATCAAACATTCTTATCACAACCAGCGGCGGATATACCCAAATACCCCGGTGAGGGCTTCAGATGGACTCTGGATATTGTTTTCAGCTGAGCTGCACAGCTACAGCGTTTTGACTTTTGCTTTAGTTTGGGCGGCTACGTAGTCGGGAGCGATTATTGTCGTAGTTAATACTAAACCATACTGCACACCTCTCACACTCTCTATGCTTGCTCGTGATTGCAATTTACCACTGCCTGTCATCGTGCTATAGCCGCATTGAGCGCCTTTTCAGATGCAAATATGATGTTCTGGTACCCCGCGGAGAAATATTTAAAAATGCAAAAACCCTGTCTGTGGCACGTGCATCGGTGATCCCCTAGATCAGCTCTGCAAAGAAGCTTGCCACAAAATCATGGCAACGGCTGTGGCGTTTGCTGCTTGCAGAATTCTACGTCACTTTTCGTCACAGATCAACCTTTCTATTATGACGTTGATAGCCCAGTTTTTTTTTTCCCCGAGAGATCGCCTATGTAGATGCTCCTCGATGCTCGTAACTTTTGTTTCCTGACGTCGACAGGGCTGAGTTGATGACGAACTCGGGGAGGTGGGACAGCTCTGCAGTGCGCTTCAGGAACAGATTCGGATCGATTTTATGCATTGGTTCTGATTCCCGAAGACTTACGGATAATGGCATTGTCGTTATCCAGGAAAGTTAGATGGAGAAGCTGATGGAAAACGTCATAGAATCCATGCTGAAGAGTTTCTGTATCACATAATGTATATATCCCGGGCGGAGACGCCGAGGTGAGAAAATCGAAGCCCGCAGGCAGGGCCTGATAGAATGTAAGTGAAATGAGATGAAATGAGATGCGGTCGTCTCATACTACAGCTGTCCCTAGCCTGTGCATGCGAACAAAGTGGCGATATCCGAGCTCTTCTCCGAACTTTATCCATCTTACAACACCAACTGTTCGTTCAACAACGATTGCATGTCTTAATTAAAGATACAATTGCCAAAAAGGTGTTCTGCGTTTAATCATCAGAATCTTCTGGAACGATAAGGCGTCCAATCGTTTTATCATCCATTCCTCAGCCGGTGGAGACCTGACGGCTTAATGAAAAGGTATTTTGCATGGACCCGAGTATTGCGGCTCCTCTGTTCGAGCAGGCGAGGACGTTTCAAAGAATTTTCGGCGGGCTTATTACCAATCACAGGCGACCACTCCGAGATCTGTCTTACAAACCATGCGTTTTCGAATGGCATTGCGCAGTTGAGGAGGTCCGTACATAGCCAGGGATGCACATAATCAACGCAATCGTAATCAGGCCATAGATTGTGATTATTATAAAATCACCGCACCTGATTCTAATTGATTACATTGATTATATTAATTACACGCTAATTTCCTAATTAAGATTAGGTTAATCTTAGCTTAAGACTCTACGAGTCGTACTTGATACTTCTTCTCGTGGTCACTTTAGGTAGAGGCTTGTGCAGGTATGCGCCGTAAGGAAGACAGTTGGTAGGTGGTGATTGAAAAGGAGCTCTAATAAGATACGCGTAGACGCGTATACAATAATTTTCCTAAAGCCCGCACGGGCCCTTTTTGTATATAAAATAGCAGGCTCGGCACTTTTTAGTTAACGCCGACCATATAGTAGAAAATTTAATAAACAGCTTTCTTAGTACCAGAGCTTTATTACCACATTCTATTCCTACCTATTCTTACTACGGGTGATTATATTGATTATAAACATGTAATCATAATCAAAGATTGATTTTGATTATGATTAATCCGTCGGCGTCCTGCCTTATCGATAAGACAATGGGTCCGTGCATACAACACCAAAAGTTCGTCGATCTAGGGTTTCTCATTGGCTAAAATCTTATCGATAACGTTGGACACGACTCGACTGGCGAAGGGATAGTAATCATAACTTATGTAACTAATAAAAATAGTTACATGTATCCCTGCACACAGCGGAAGCTAGGAAGGAATCAGGATGGAAATCTATTGTTCTCCTGTTTAAGATCTTGAAGCTAGGATCTAGTAGGTTAATATCGAGAATTAAAGTCATTTCCTGGCTTAAGTCCGCATCTCCAGGACATTTTTTGGGGTGTGGACGTCATTGTTGACAAAAATTTCAGAGAGCAATTAATAATCTATATTTTCTTCGAAAGAAGCCATTTTCGATATATAGATAACTTCCATTTCTCTATCAATTCATTACACCACCGCTCTCAATCCTCTCCTAATTTCAAGCAATCTTTGTACCGAAAATTTTAGCAATTATGGTATCCTTCACCGTCTACAAGGGCTCCAAAGATGGCTCCATCATCAAGAGCAGCACTTCCAAATCTGACCTCAAAGGCGACCAAGTTCTTCTCCGCGTAACAGCCTCCGGACTCTGCGGCACTGATGAACACTACCGAAGACAAGACATGGTCCTCGGCCACGAAGGCTGTGGTGTGGTTGAAGCCGTTGGCCCTGCGGTGCGCCACCTGAAGAAAGGCGACCGCGTCGGCTGGGGATATGAGCATGACAGCTGCGGTACCTGCGACTGGTGTCTTTCGGGCCGTGAGACCTACTGCCCTGAGAGAGCCATGTACGGCTTCGCAGACCTGGACCAGGGATCCTTCGCGACACACGCGGTCTGGAAAGAGACCTTCCTTTTTCCTCTCCCGGGTGAGTTGACTGATGAAGAGGCCGCGCCGTTGATGTGTGGAGGTGCTACTGTATTCAATGCGTTGCACATGTACGATATTCAACCAACATCGAGAGTTGGAGTCATCGGCATCGGCGGATTGGGTCATTTGGCCATACAATTTGCGGCCAAGATGGGATGTGATGTAGTAAGTTTTAGTGGGACGGATTCCAAGAAGGAGGAGGCTATGAAGTTGGGCGCGAAAGAATTCTTTGCGACAAAGGGCGTGAAGGAGCTGAACATTGGGAAGAAGGTGGACTGCTTATTGGTCACGACGAGCGCGCAGCCTGGTACTTATCTCTCCTCCCCAACTCTATTTCTCACTTTTTTACCAACATCTATTGTCTAGACTGGAATCTCTACCTACCTCTCATGGCTCCCGACAGCGTGATCTTCCCTCTCTCCGTCGCGGGCGGTGATTTCAAAGTCCCGTACATGCCGTTGATCTTGAGCGGCATCCGCATTCAGGGTTCGATTGTCGCGCCGCGTCTTATCCACAAGCAGATGCTGGAGTTTGCCGCGCGCAATGGCATCAAGCCTATTATGATGAAGTTTCCAATGAACGAAGCCGGTATCACGAAGGCGATGAAGACGCTAAATGATGGCGAAATGAGATATCGTGGTGTTTTGGTTCCTGAGCAGAAGGCATAAGTGCAGAGAGGCATAAGCGTGGAGCTGTTGGCTACTCGTCCTATTTCTGTAAAAGGAGATAATTTCAGGCGTTTCTGCGCTGTTTTGTATGTGTTAAAGTAGATCCACATTAGGGTTAGATGAACCTTTAAATACTCTCGTTTCCGTCCTAATGTTATCGATAAGAGCTAGCCAATAGAATCAATGGGATTAAGACTCCGCGTACTTTTAATTCTGGTCTTCGTGCACGGTCCACCTCTCGTAGGACGTCACCAGCGGAAGGGATATCGTTATATATTGTATATAACAAAATATTAGCTAGATTACATGTACGCACATGTAAAACAGTATCTAGTGTCACGCGTAAGAAAGTTTATGTAAGGGATCTTTTGGCGGCTGCCAAGGCTAGCCTTCGGCTAGCCCTTGGCACCTCCTTATAAGCTCCCTTGGGCTTACAGCCCTTCCCTCCTCATCGGTTCGTCTCTCTCAGTACTAGGGTATTGCCATACCTACTCTTTACCATATCGTCCTCTTCCATCGACTCTCCTTGTGACTCATGCTCGGCTTGCCTGCTCCCTACCGTACACCTGGGCAATAGCCTTACAGTTTACCTTCACTGCTTAACAAAAAGACCCAAAACATCTCTACAAAGCTTCTAAAAGCGTACCATAGAAGTGAAGTTAAGGTTCTATCTTAATAAAGAGCTTAAAGCCTCTAATTAACTTGGCCCAGGGTTGTCGCAAGTGCCTATTTCCTTCCTTTTTGTCTGGATTTGCTTTCTGATTGGTTCTTTCGTCAGGATTCCATATTGTCGAACGACCCGCTAATTGCGATCGTCATCCTGTTGCCCATGTGGCTATCCCTTGCAACGATAAAATTCGTCCACAACTTATTGATAAGAATCAGCCAATAGAATCAGTCGATTGCAATACAATATTATTATATATGCTCAATCTTTGGAGTTAAGTCGCTCTAGATAAGATAGCTAACACTTATTCTCTCTATATAAAACGGTATTTAGCAGACGCTGCAGCTGTATCAAGTTCTTCTAATTCCGATGTTCCGCACGGATTACCTTCTCTGTGGACCCTACCGTTGCAAGGGATAGATTAGGGGTATCTTGACTGCCTTCTTTTGGCTGTATATTGAGGCTCAAGAGCCTCCCTCAATAGAACAGAGTTCTCACCTTTGACTTGTCCGTCCGACACATGTCAATCAAGCAGGTTCTTATCTCAGAACGCCAGGATTATCTTGCATTTCATATCAAGGCGTTTTTCCTGCCAGCTCCTGTAGGACTATCCCCCGTGGTGCCATCTCTCGTGGCATAATTTCCATACGTTGGGTTTCCGGCATCTCCTGAGCTTTCCTCGCCGGCTACTGGGACATTGCTTCCAGTTCTAATACCATTTTGTGCTCACGATTATATCTCCTAAGTAACACCACGAACCCAATGGCTGTAGTAACTAAGAGAATACCCGTAAAGACTTCCAGAGCCAGCCGACTTGTCTTGCCCATGGACTCGTTAAAAATGGCGCGTTATTCTGGCTCGGCGTATCTGTGGCAATAGCAGGGATAACTGCAGCTGTCGATGTCGCTGGTAGAGGTGAGGAGTTTGGCGATGTTACCGAGGCAGTGCCAGCGGTTGAGTTAGGTACAGAGCTTAACAGACGATAGAAGTAATTACACTACTAGCATCTGATGCTGAGGACTCAGCAAGCCCCAGTCGACTAGTCCAATTAGAGTTAAGAACGGCGATGAGATAGCCTGGCTTCCAAGTAAATAGCTGATCGCTGTTATAATAGGAGCTAGAACTAATTATACAGCAAGCTGAGCTATTTAAACGGTGCACTGCTAGATCCAGATATAGCCGTTTGGACGTTCTGAGAATTAAAAAATAAAAAAACACTCAAGATCCAATCATTAACAGCATTAAGCGCAAAAATATAGCATTTAGGCTTAAAGGATATAGTAAAACTAGTGCGAGAAATGGTAGACTCACCGGATATACATTAGACCAGGTATAGTAGCTTTCCCCATCGGATCTATGCAGCTAATATTACGTTAGATGAATAATGTATAACATAAGGCATAAAGAACATGCAAGACGAGCCTCTGTCGATATATAACACCCAACCAATTCGTGGAGCATGTTTCGCTAACATAGTAAGCACCCCCCGCCACACAACACGCACTGCCGTAGCCATTCGCTGCAGTTATAGCGTTATAGACGAGACCTTTAGGATCATAAGTTCCGGCAGGGAAATAGCATTTAGCGGTAGACCTAATAATAATTACTAATAGTATTGCTAAAGAAACAAGGAAGAATAGCGGTATTACAAGAAAGTAGAAGTAGAAATATCAGTAGGAAACTCGGAAGTAAGGGGCTTAGGGAAAGACTAGAGAACAGTTCAAAGGTCGGCTCTCGCCCGGAGAAAAAGGTAGCCGATATTTATCTATGCACAACTACCAAATTTTTTCAATTTCGCTACCTACTAGTACCTAGTCATTTACCCGTCCCTCCTCTCACATTTACATAGCCTTTTAGTATACCAATTATACATACTTTCTACCTTTGCCTCATCTAATTCTTTATAAAATACCTATATTAACCTAGCTAAGGCTAACTTTTCCATAGTTATCTGTCTATAATAAAACCTTCTCTTTAAAGTAGAAGCTGTAAATTTAAAGATTAAGAAGTTGGGAGATATACTAGGTAAGGTAATAATAGAGAGATTATGCTTTTTAATCTAAGCCTTAGTTCCTTAAAATTATAGCTTAAATCTTTATTATAATAAAGGGTTAAACCCCTTTATATAAGGTTAGTAATAAGCTGTAAAAGGACCTCCTTAGTGTAGACTTTTATAGTTATCTTCCCTATATTATTATTAACTTTATATAGGATAATTTTATAATAGCTAAGGCTAAGGACGACGTAAACGTAAAGAAGCTTAAGGTGCTCGTTTTTTTTTACCTTAGCCTTTATATCTTTAAAAGAGACCTTATAGTAGACGTTTTTATTTTTATACTTATATTTAGAACTTATCTTATACTTAATTTTCTTTATAGTTTAAGGCCTAATTTTAATATAAAACTTATCCATAAAGATAACGTTATCCCTATTCTTAGAGTAAGGCTATATAGTAAGTAACTTATCCTTCCAATCTAATCTACTACCCGCTTATTTGTCTATATGGTCCCGCTCCTCCTTATATACTACATTAATTATCCCTTTATCTACCTTATAAGCCTATTATACTATTTATAGCTCTATATCTCTTAGCTTTAAAGCTTTAAGATATGTTATTTATAGCACGTTAACGCCTATAAATTTAGTAAGGTTAAGCTACAAATAGCCTTTATTATTAAATAAGGTAGAAGGGTTATCAAGGTAGAAGGGTTATCAAGGTAGAAAGCTACAGCAGCTATATTAAATCTCATAAGAGCTCTTTTTTATCTATAAGGATTTGGACTAATGTCTTATTAATTATAGAGTATTTATAGCTGCTTAAAAGCAAGGATTCATGTTTATAATTATAGTAGGACCTTAATAACTGCTGTAATTATGTCTTAATTAATAGTAAAGCCTAGATACTAACTAAAAAGCTTCTATAAAACACCGCACTATTAAGGCGTTATAAGGATACTATTATTTATAAAAAGCTTTTATGGGGGTGTATAAGGTTATATAACTAATTTATATACTTTAATTACTTTATAAGAAGGCATTATAAGGTGTAAGAGTAGTAGTAAGTGTCTTATTTATATAAAAATGGCGTTTACTTCTAGTATAGGCGCATAGACGAATATCGGCCACCTTTTTCTCTGGGTAAGAGGTCGGTTACTAGAATCCTTAGTATGTTTAACAATTGTTTTAACTAAAATTAGGCCTCCGTAGATTAATTAAATTAGCTAAAGCAAGTATAGCATATATTTACTTCTGGTGGAAAACATGCACAAATAAGCACGATATACTGTAACGGCTCAAACCATTAAACAAATGTCTTGACGAAGACTTAAACAAATGCTTCCAAGATAAAGCGAACGAATGCTATATTACGAAGATATTAAGCTAAGGAGCAAGAGAAGGTGGTAAGGCCACGTCTATATACACATGCTGAGTCTTAAGCGAGCCCCTAACTAGGTAACGCGCCCCAGCGCCATTACATTACCCCCTCCCTTTAAAAAAGCCTGCCCTTAGGCTTTATTCTCCAAGTGCTTGTCTACCTTATATACAGTTAATTAAATTTCACCCCTTTAAAACCAACGAATTTCCTTATTTATGCCTAATTCTAATTCCAATCTCTACTAGTAGAGAGTCTTTATATTAATCTGTTTCTTATATAGCTATAATAAACAGTCTATAACCTAGTGGTTATATGCACTATATTGTATGCAACGTCCTTCCAATCTATATTATTCTTAGTAAGCTAGTAATATTAATTAAGCGTAGGGCCCCGTAGGGGAGCTAGTGGATTGTAGGTAGTAATGGCAATAATTAGTTAGTTAGTTACGATTATTGTTACGGCGCTAGTGGAAAACGGTGGATTATAGTAGACGTTATAGTAGACGCCGAGTTACGTAAGTCTACGTGACTAGAGGACTGCATAAAACTTTATATGGCGCTGCTATTCTTCTCCTTTCCTTTCTCTAGCTTTGGATTCTCGTTTATAGACTACTAATTGTATAGGCTTGCGCGTCCCTTATGCCGTGCTCGTGCCTTAATTAACTGAGTCGCTAACATTATCTAAAGCTTAACTACTCTTTCTTCCTAAGAAGGAACTTAAATATATCTATAAAGGACATAGAATAGGACCCTAAGGACATTACTAGGACCATAAGGACAGGACAGACCCCTAAGAACTAAAAGAATACGAATAGAACGCGAAACCTAAGAATAGGACACGCATAGACCAGAACCCCTAGAAAATAAGCAAACATTGAAAATTACCTAATACCCCTACTACTATGCCAAGAAATATAGCAGCTGGTAAAGCTGCTGTAGGACCCGTAAATACCTTTAATGGTGAAATAGTTGCCGTCTTAACCCCCTAGGAAGAGCTCGCAGCAGCTAATGCTAAAATTAAACGGCTTTGAGAGCTGCTTGAAACTAGAGACACCCCTGTACCTAGCGAGGAGTTATTAGATACCTAGAGACTTGCTATAGTTCTTAAGACCCTAGCCTAATATATAGTATTAGTATTATTGCGGTCCGCGAAGGTTGCGAACCCCCTATTACTTACAGATGGAACTGACCCTATATTTAATAATTGGAAGCTTTAACTGCAAGATAAGCTTAAAGTTAATGCGGACCACTTCCCTACTACCTAAGCTAAAATGGCCTACGTCTTTGGCCGTACTGGTGGGGACGCATAGATATATCTACGTCTGTGATACGCCTAGGACTTAGCAGACCCCTTCCTCTTTAAAGAAGAGATGGTTAACTACCTGTTTTCTATTTACGAGGACCCCTTTAAGACACAGAACGCCCGCCTTAATTATAAAGCTCTTAATATAAAGATGATGGAGACCTTTTTAGCCTTTTAGACCTACTTTCTATACCTAGCCGGCTAAGCCCAAATTCCCTATAAAGACCTAATGCTAGACCTACAGCGCCCTGTACTGCCAGTTTTTACTACTGTATAGACGCTAAAGGTACTTATGGACTACTACCTAGCTATTAACCAAGGCCTCTGTTAAATTAAGGTATAATCTGAGTAGTATAAAGCTAGAAACTCTCTAAACTAGACTATAAGTACTTTATAAACAGCCCGTAACACCCTGGCACGATCTGCAACTCCTATAGCACCAGCCGTACAGCCTGCTATTAATTTAGCAGCTAGCCGTGTAGCTAGTCCTACTGCGGGTCCGGCGTATACTTAGCCTATATATAACGACCCCTATAAATAGGCCCTTAGTAATTAAGGAGCTTGCTTCTTATATGGCCAGAAAAACCACTTTGCAAAGAATTGCCAGACAAAGGTAAAAATGGGTGAGGTTCTGTTGATTTAGGAGAATAGTATAGAGTTAGAAAAAGAGGAACCCTAGAGGAAGACTCCTCTCTAGGGTTAAAAGGGATTGATATATTATATATTAATCTAGGTTAGCTAGTTAGTAAAAAAAGCTGCACTATCCCTTATACTTTATTCTGTAATGGATATTAAGTTTTAACCTCTACTTTAGCTGACTCTAGAGTAAATACCTTTGCCTTAATAGACACCTAGTATGCTATAAAGCTGGTTGACTTTTTAAATGCACCCCTTAAAGAACTGCCTAAACTAATTCTTATTCGCGGGTATAACGGACAAATAGGGCCACCCATTATAACTATCTTGTAGATTTACCTCCGTATTAATGGATAAAGGTAGTATAACATTCCCTTTCTTATTACGGACCTTGGGAGCCACGATATGATTATAGGGAGAAAATGGCTAGCCTATTTAGGCTTATAGCTTGATGTATGGAATAGACGGCTTATTTAGCCTAAACCCCTACCCCTAACCCCTTCCTTTATAAAAGAAATTAGCATTATAATGGAAAACCTTATACGGCCCTAGATTAATACTATTTACTAGGCCGATGCTATGCGCAGAGACTAGGCCTTTAAAAAGGATATACGTCTTAATCCTTAACGGATCCGTATACTATGCCGCCCCTAGACTATATATGTTACGCTATCCGCACTAGAGACCTAGGAAGTTAGTAGTGACCTAGCTAAGCCCCCTATAGAGAACCTAGGCCCTACGCAGCCCTAAAGAAAAACTAGGGATATTGGACGCCATACTAAGCTAATAGACAGGAAGGATAACTTATAGAAAATGGAATATAAGCTAAGGAAGACTATACACCCTATACTGTAAGATACGGCCTGATAAGCGTTTATAAAGAAACCTATAGACCTCCTACTAGTTAATATCTGCTGTATTGGCGCTATAGGATTCTACTAGAACTTGGTTTAGCCTAATACCGTTACCTTTATAACTAGCCTATACGAAATTGATTAAATGCTTAAAAAAAAGGAAAGTAAGCTTAGCGGATAGGAAAGCGAGCTTATAGATAAGGAACTAGTAGAACAAAAACTGCTTAATTAATACTGGAAATTTAAGGATATATTCTTTAAGGTAGTGTTAGATATACTTCCGCCTTACTAACTATATGACTATAAGATTAAGATTGATTAAGGTAAGGGAAGCACCCTTAGCTTTTAGCCCTCTCTACCCACAGTCTATCGCCGAATTATAGGCTATAAAGCAGTACCTTATTGACAACCTTAATAAGGGCTTTATTAAGCCTAGCCAAGCCCCTTTTAACTCGCCTATTCTCTTTGCTAAAAAGCCAAATAGAGGACTGCGCTTCTATATTAACTACTATAAGCTAAATAACATGACCCATAAGGACCGCTATCCACTACCCTTACTTAATAAGACTTTTGCCCAAATAAGTAGAGCTAGGGTCTTTATAAAGCTTAATATCCGCTAGGCCTTCTACTAAATTAGAATAGACCCTAGGTTTAAAAAGCTTACTATATTTTAAACCCGTTACGGAACGTATAAATATAAGGTACTCCCTTTTGGACTAACTAACGGACTAGCTACGTACTAGCGGTATATAAATAATATACTCTTTAACTACCTTAATAACTTCTATACAGCCTACCTAGATAATATTATGATTTACTTTAAGAATAAGCTAGAACACAAGGAGCACGTCTATAAAGTCCTATAATAGCTCCGCGAGGCTGGTCTCTAGGCTAATATTAAGAAGTTAGAATTTAGTGTTAAACGTACAAAGTACCTAGGTTTTATTATTAGTATAAATAGAATTAAGGCCAACCTAGAGAAAACGGCCGTAATTGACCAGTGGATACCCCCACGGACTGTAAAGGGGGTATAATTATTTTTAGGTTTCTGTAACTTCTACTAACGCTTTATTAAGAACTATAGCAGGATTGCCTAGCCTCTTAACTACTTTATTAGGAAAGACCAGCCATTTCACTTTAACGCTATATATATGCAGGCCTTTAATGAGCTTAAAAAGCGGCTGGTATTGGCTCCCCTACTTACCCACTTTAACCTAGAACGGCCCTTAATGCTAAAAACTAATGCCTTAGACGGTATAATAGCTGGTGTTTTTTCCTAAAAGTAATTGGACGGAGAATAGCACCCTATTACATACTATTTAAAGACTATAATAGATGCTAAGCTAAACTACTATATCCATAATAAAGAAATGCTGGCTATTATCTCTAGCTTTTAGCACTGGTGTATATAGCTAGAGGGGACCCCTAAGCCTATTAAGGTAGTTTTGGATTATAAGGCCCTAGAATACTTTATAACAATTAAGGCCCTTACGGCCCGCTAGGCACGCTGGGTGGATATCCTATCTTAGTTTAACTTCTTAATTATGTATAGACCAGGCGCTATAAACCGTGCGGATGCTTTTATAAGGTGTGAATAGGACCTAGGTAACTAGGCGGCTGTGAAGATCTTATTATAGACCTAGGCACTACTATGACTAGAGCACCTTAACCCCTAGATATAGGCAGAACTAAATATAGACCCTTTAGACGCTAAGATATACCCCATTAACTCTATGGAACTTAACCTTATTAATAAACTGCTATAGGCAAACCGTACGGCCCCTTCTCTATAGGAGTGCCGCGAAAAGGTAAAGGATGCTACTAGCCTATAGTCCCTTAAAAACGGACTGCTTAAGTATTAGGAACAGCTGGTGGTGGCAGAGGAATAGAATTTATAGACTTGGCTTATTGCCAAAGTATACACTTAGGTCTCTACGGCCCACCCTAGAAAAAATAAGACCTATAGAATTATTAGCAACCGCTACTACTAGCCTAGAATGGTTATGGATATTAACCGCTATGTATAGAACTGCGATAACCACCGTAGGTCTATAATTCCATGAGATAAAACCCTAGGGCTATTAAAGCCACTCCTGATACTAGAATGCCCCTAGCAGTATATCTCTATAGACTTCTATAAGTTACCTATAGACCGCGACGGATATAATATGGTTATAATCCTAGTTAACTGCTTTAGTAAGCGCCCGTTCTTAATCCCCTATTATAAGAATATTGATGCTAAAGAGGCGGCCTAACTGTATATCTACTATGTCTACTAAATTTATGGACTACTAGATACTATTATATCCGACTATAGGCTGTAGTTTATATCGGCCTTTTAGAACGAGTTCACCTGGATCCTAAGTATTAGGCTAAAGCTCTTTATAGTATACTACCCCCAGACAGACGGTCAGACGGAGATTATAAATTAATACTTGGACTAGAGACTCCGGCCCTTTATTAACTACTTTTAGGATAACTAGAGCGGACTACTACCTATAATAGACTACGCCCAGGCAACCCTACCCTATAACTCTACGGGGTTTGCACCTATTTAGCTAAAAATGGGATACTTACCCTATATAAGCTTTAACTAGAAGAGACTAAAAGGACCATAGACCGTACGTGAAAAACTATCTTATAAGGAAGCACAGCAGTATGCTAGACGCTTAGAAGAAGTATAGATAGTAGCCTATAAGAACCTAGAGAAGGTCCAGAAATTAATAGAACAGTAGGTAAATAAGTACAGGCGCGAGCCTAACTTTACTATAGGTAATAAGGTCTGGGTTATAATAAAGAACTAGAAGATAGAACGGCCTAGCCGTAAGCTAGACTATAAGATAGCAGGACCGTATAAGATCCTTAATAAAGAAGGCAACTTATATAAGGTTAAACTCCCAGACTTAATTAAAGTCCACCCTGTTTTCTTACTAGATAAGCTATGGAAAGCTGTAAATAACCCACTACTTAAACAAAAGAATGAGCCTCTACTACCGATTTAAGTTAATGGTAACAATAAATAGGAAGTTAATAAAATACTAGCCTATAAACTAGTATAAGAAACGCTAAAATACTATATCTAATAGAAAGGTTATAATTTAGACCTAACCTAGTACCCCACCTAAAACTTTATAGGTTGCCCCTAGAAGCTTAAAGAATTCTATAACTAATACCCTAATAAGCCAGGACCCCAAAAGTATCTAGACAAGTAGATGGAGTACTAGTATAGCAAAGATAATAAGCTACCTGTTAAGCATATAAATAAGAATACCCCACGGATATAATACGGACATATAAAGCCTAAGGGCAGGCTTTTTTGGAGGGGGGGGTAATGTTACGGCGCTGGTGGAAAACGGTGGATTATAGTAGACGTTATAGTAGACGCCAAGTTACGTAAGTCCACGTGACTAGAGGACCGCATAAAACTTTGCATAGCGCTGCTATTCTTCTCCCTTCCTTTCTCTAGCTTTGGATCCTCGTTTATAGACTACCAATTGTACAGGCTTGCGCGTCCCTTATGCCGTGCTCGTGCCTCGATTGACTGAGTCGCTAACAATTATGTTGTAACGTATTTCACGGGTGAGCTGGTCAAACGGGTAAGCTAATCACTTCAAAAACACACCAAAAAATGGAAAAATCACACTTTAATATCTTAACAACCAC
>Ga0307507_10002024_pt1 | contig 43955 bp, 13 predicted proteins | sample 7_EM_MG_FD_207223 | JGI IMG/M metagenome (GOLD analysis project Ga0307507, IMG submission 207223) | Populus trichocarpa ectomycorrhiza microbial communities from riparian zone in the Pacific Northwest, United States - 7_EM | ecosystem: Host-associated > Plants > Roots > Unclassified | place... | reverse complement strand
TATTCCGTACTAGATATGGACTATTTAAATACTTAGTGACGCCGTTTAGCCTTATAAATGCCCTAAGTTTATTCTAACACTTTATAAATAATACCTTATAACCTTACCTGGACGTTTTCTATACTGCTTATATTAACAATATTCTGGTATACAGCAATAACCTAGCTAAATATAAGAAACACGTTAACCTTGTTTTAAAAGCCCTATATGGAGCTAGACTATAATTAGATATAGATAAATATAAGTTCTATAAAACGGAAGTTCTATACCTTAGACTTATTATCTCTATAGACGGTATATAAATGGACCTAAAGAAGATTAAAGTAATTATAAACTAGCAAGAATCCAAGAACGTTAAAGATGTAAGAGCCTTTATAGGATTTGCTAATTTCTATTAACGGTTTATTAATAACTTCTTTGCCCTAGTTTTACCTCTTATAGCTCTAACCTAAAAGGATAAAGCCTTTATCTTTAATAAGGAATATAAGAAGGCCTTTGCCTATCTAAAAGTTATATTTACTACCGCACCTATACTCTAACACTTTAACCTAAACCGAAAGAGTATTATAGAAGCTAACTCATCTAACTATGTCACTAGAGGCATTCTATCTTAGTATAATAAAAAAGGGGTACTATACCCTATAGTATACTTCTTAAAACGACTAAGTCTAGCCAAATATAACTACAAGATCTATAATAAAGAATTATTAGCTATTATTAGATGTTTTAAATAATAACAACCTAAACTAAAAGGCGCTAGATTTCTAATTAAGGTCCTTAGCAACTATAAGAATCTATAGTACTTTATAACCATAAAATAGGTAAGTTATTGTTAAGCCCACTAGTTAGAATATCTGTCTTATTTCTAATTCTTAATTATATACCGCTTAGGCGTTTAAGGTTAAAAACCTAATACCCTAACTTAACATTTACAAGACATAACAGTATAGAAAGAAGCGTGTACCTACCGTAATTAAACCCTACTTTATCCTAAATTATTTAATCCCCTAGCTAAAGACCTTATGGTATACGTCCTTAAAATAACTAATTAATTAATTAAATAGATTATAATTAATAAATACCCAAACAATAAGTTTATCTAAGAGACACTTAAGCTAATTTAAGATAGTATTAGACGCTCTAAAAAGATCTCTTTAAGTAAATATAAAGTTTGCGGAGACCGCTTATACTACTAGAACTGCCTAGTTGTCCCTAATTATAATAAGCTTAAGCTTAAGCTCCTTAAACACGTATATAACCTACTAGTAGCCGGCCACCTAGGCTAAGAAAAAACCCTAGAACTACTCTAACAGGAGTACTACTAGCCAAACATATATAATATAACACAAAGGTACGTCTCTAGCTGCTATACCTGCCGACGAGCCAAAGCTTTATATAAGACGTATAACGGCTTTCTAAAGCCACTACCTGTTCCGGACTAAAGATAAAAGGACATCTTAATTAACTTTATTATTAATCTCCCTAAAAGTAAAGGCTGCATGAATATTATAGTAGTTATAGACCGACTATCTAAGATAAGACACTTAATCGCCTGCCCTAATATATTAGCACCTGCCGTTGCCTAACTGTTTCTAGATTATATATAGAAACTCTATAGACTCCCTAAAACAATCATCTCTAATAGAGGCCGCTAGTTCGTCTTAGTGTTTTAGAAAAAACTAACTACCTAACTCTATATTAAAGCACTGTTGTCTACAGTATATTGCCTAGAAATAGATGGTTAAACGGAATATGCAAATGCTATAATAGAACAATATATTTAGATATATACGTCGTATCTATAGGACGACTGGATAGACTAGCTTACATTTACCAAGTTTACCGTAAATAACTCCATCTTAAAAACTATAAAGGTCTCCCCGTTTCTGGCTAATTACAGCTAGCACCTGCGAATGGGTTTTAAACCCTTTAGTAATATTCCTTGTCTAGCTTATTAGGCCTTATAATTTACAGAAGCAAATAAATTTATAAAGAAGATAAAAGAACTACAGGAGTTTCTTACTAATAAAATAATATGGGCCCAATCTATCTATAAAGCTATAGTAAATAAGAACTAAACCCTAGCACTAGCTTACCAAATTAGTAACTTTGTCTAGCTAGATATAAGAAATCTAAACATAAAACAACCTACTAAAAAACTTAATTAGAAGAACACCGGCCCTTATAAGGTTAAAAAAGTTATCTCTCCTTATACCTACCGACTAAAGCTCCCTAATACGGTTAAAATCCACCCTATATTCTATACGTCAGTCCTCCGCCCTACTGCCCCTATATTGGACGCCCTGCCTGGACAGATCCAGGACCCTCCCCCACCAGTTAAGGTAGATAGTGAAGATAAGTACTTTGTTAAAAGAATTAACAATATTAATTACAACAAATAGAAACGCTAGTATATATACCTTATAAAGTGGAGAGGCTTTACTAAACCCTTATAGGAACCTATTGACTCCGTAGGACTTATATAAGCTGTAGAAGACTTTTATAAACTCTACCTTAAACTACCACAGCCCTATCTTGCAGAAGCTCGAGTTTAAAGGGGGGGTACTATTATAGAATACCTCCGTGACACCTTATACACATCTACCTGTTTCCACCGTCTTAACCTCTATGTTAATGACTTAGTTAATTAAGACACATAACGGCAATCTAAGGCAATTTACCATTACGTAACAGCAATCTACGGCAATTTACCGTCCTCTACTATATTCCGCTATATTCTGCTAAGATCCGCTAGGACTATAACCCAAAGCCTATTCCGCCCTATGTACGTGTTAACCAAGCAACCAAGTTAACGATATATACCCCTTTCCTCCCGTTTCCTTACCTTCTTTCCTTACGCAACGTCTTGACTTCATTACACAGTTTATATACATAGCTTAATAATATCTACTTCGCTATATATTATCATCGCTTGTGCTTACTCCGTGACACGCCTTTTATAAGGGCTATACAGCCTCACTAGTAGAAAACAGTTCTATTATCTTTAATATTATATATTGCCCCCTAATATAGCGCTACTTAGCTCGCCAATACTTCTATTTAAAAGCTTATCTCTTACTTTACATATTATATCTATAATAGAGCCCAATTGTTCCCCTAATGGGCGTCTATCCAGGCAGGACACTTAAAGTCCTCTATTTAGCCTTTTTAGCCTACCTACTCTTTCTAGCCCGCTAGAACACTTTATTAATATGTCTAAGGCATCCTTTAATAGTAATAACTAGATAGATAATAACAGCTAACCTAATACTAGCGAGCCTAAACCTCCCTTATTGGATCAATGCATATAGTAGTAGAGGCGCGCGAGGAAGTTATAAGCCGTGGTTAATACTCTAAAACAAGAGGGTTGGAGCTTTGCATAATTCCTATCTACCTAGGTTAGAGCAGACGATGTAAATAATAGGGGGATTATAATTAGGCACCATTAGTACAGTCGCGTGAAAAGACGACGGCGAGTATTATTAAATGCAGTTGTAAAAAATCCGTAACTTAGCTATATTTAAGGGGCAGTTCTGCTAGTAGGGTCTTTTACTATAGAGCTAGACCGCCTTATCTAGGAGCTATACTTTAATATATTTAATAAGACGTCGAATATAAAGAACTTGGACTTTAAAGTCGCCTTCTATACTATACGAGACATCGCCCTAATATAGTATGCAATTTTACTATAGCTGCTTGGAAACTAGCGCGCCTATAAAGCAAGTTATTAGGTAGGAGGTTAGAAGGCGAAGGGTTAGGACACTTTAGTTAGGCAGGTATATGCTATTACTAGTATAATCTATTCTTCTAGAGCTAAGAAGCGGTCTAATTTCTTTACTTTGCTTATAGATATCTATCTTATGGGCTCTGAGGTAAAAAGGAGGGTGTTTAAAACGCTATCCGGCTTTGGGCTATGTTATAGCTATTATTCGGCAAATTGTATTATAAATAGTATTGCTAAGGAGGCAGAGGTATATTAACTATCTTATATTTATCTCCTGCGAACTCCTAGGCTAATTAGAAGAGGTCTAATAAACTTTTATAAGCTCCTATAAACTTTTATAAACTCCTGAGTTAATTAAAAGGGCTCCTACGGACTCCTTTAGGGGCTAATATTTATAGAGGCATCTTAAGACCCTAGCGCACAACCCATAAACAGTGGTTGTATATAATAATGTAAACTGTAAGGACATAAAACGCAATAAATTGCTTAGTTATACGTCTGTTATGTATTTACTAACAACCGCTGCTATTATATTCTATCCAGAATTACCTTTATCTAAGCTACGCCAATTAATATATAATTTAATAAAACCGCTATAACTTGATAATATCTTCTAGTTACCTAGCTTTATTAGAGACAAACTAATAATAAAGATTAGCTATTACCTTATCGCTAACGTAATAAAGGGGGTTTATCTATATAGGGTAGAGCGCATCTTTGCTAAAAGTAATCTTTTCCCTTAAATGCTAAGTATATACTATATTAGCACTAGAAAGACTAAGTTCTAGCAGTTTGGTACTATAATAGAAGACAAGGGTACTATCTAGGGTATATACAGCGTCTACAAGAATATCTTCCTTAACTAGCTTAGACTTTAGGCTCTAGATAACCCCTATAGCTCTATATATAACGACTTTACTAATTGGCTTTGGCTTGCCTATAGTGACCAGCTTACTGCGTATTATATTAGGTTAGTAAAATAGGAACAGGCCTACGTGGGTCATCCTTTTAACCGTTAGGACTGGCTCCTTAGTATACCTATATAGTTCCATATTAAGATGAATCTATATAACACTATTATACGCACGTATTTGGCGCCTAAGGACTATTAATTGGAGGCGCACCATTATCTAAGATCTAACGTTACTCTATAAAATTATGTACTATTTACACGGGAGAACACTAAGTACTATTAAGTGGTACCAATTGTTAAGTAGGGCTTTATAGCGCGCATAACAGCCCTCTTCTATACAGCTATGTAGCGCTGAGGTCTCCTTACTATAATACCTAAATTGTCTAACCTATCTAATCCGTTATCATTAGAATGTATAGAGAATATTACTTAGGTAATTAGTTGCCTTACACTAAAGCAGTTTCTAGAAATAGTTAAGGATATTTGGTTTACTGCTTTTACTATTAAAGCATAGAGTGGCGTAGACTTAAGTGGGCACGTGCACGGCAATATTAAGTTTTAGATAATGTGTTGCCTGCTTTAAGAAGCCGAGCTACTTTTTACTATTTAGTATACCATTAAACATGCTAATATGGGTATGCTATAACGGCTTATTAACTCCCTTATTATCTACTTCTTTAGCACGTTACAGTATAATTATAGCCGCGAGATGCTGTTCTATTAGTAGAATCTTACTTTAGTAAATTCGCCTAAACTCTAGCATATAATACTAGCTTTAGGGGTTATAAACTGGCTTAGGTCTCCTAACACGTATAAGGCCATTAATCTTAAACTAGAGCACTTAAATAATAGCTATAAAATTGAAATAAAGTGTTATAAGAACTCTACCCATGATACTAATATTATATTTAATTAAGTATGTCTATTAAACGCGACGGTTATATAATGGGACTAGCCTAGTTACAGTAGGAATATCTCGGTGAAACACTTAATATACGAATTCCGACGCTTTGACCAAATTCTGCCGAATTCTGCTAGCTTGATCGACTTCTGCCAAGTTCTGCCAGATTAATTGAATTCTACCGAAGTCCGTTAAAGACCACGTGCGTATATGCGTACGCATTGACCACTAAGACCCCTAACTACTTAATTATAGGATTCTCTTGTTATTCCTTTCTCTTTTTTACGCAACGTCTTGTTCCTAGCAAGAGCTATATACCCTTAGATTTAGATGGAATTTATACTATGCCTTCAAATCTTCCCTAAAGTCTCTTCGCACCCTTACATTACGTTGCGTTAATACCACTACCCTTAAAATAGCAAACGAACTTAAATCCGCTACGTTAACCATTATGGCCCTAGTTAGGGAACAAATGACTATAATATAACAGTCCTTTATAGATGCCTTAGCCTAGCAACAAACTATACTAGAAGCCCAGTATTAGCAATTAATTAAAGTAATATATAAAGAACTCTACGACGCCAAAGTACTTGCGTTAGAGACCCTAATAGTAATACCCGTAAACAAGATTAAGATAACTATATATAAACCCGGCCCGTTAAATATAAACCCTAAACTAGTAATAGTAGCTTAACCTATACCTATAACGAACCTAGTACCTGCCGCGAAATTAGAAAAGCTTCCTAACCCTCTAATATTTAATGGAAATTAAAATAACCTACGTCCCTTTATAACCAAGCTCCGTCTTAAACTTTTAATAAACTATAACTAATACCCTACTAAAGCTAGCAAAGTTAGTTATAGAATGTTTTGTTTAAGCAAAGATGCTACATAAACTATAGACCTATTCTTTTGTAACGGCACCTTTATTAATTTCAAAACCTTTATCTCTCTGCTAGAACGAATATATAATAATACTAGCCGCGAACACACCGCTATTACTAAACTTAAAAACCTATAATAACGGAACCGAGACTTTACAAGCTTCTTTTCGGAATTTTTAGGCCTTATTAGTAAACTAGATTGGAATAAAGCCGCTAGAGTTGCTGCTCTTTAATAAGCTATTTTGGATAAAATTAGAGCATAGTTAGTAGATAGGGAATTACCAAAGGACCTACCTAAATTTGCTATAATGTGTTAACGAATTAATAAGGACCTTTAATATAACAAATAGACTTGTTCTCTAAAGCCAACCACACCTCGTGTTTAAAGCTTTACGAAACCGATATATACCCCAAAGCGCGACCCTTCTCTAAAACCTACGCACGACCCTATGGACCTTGACGCCACTTAATCCTATATACCCTTAGGAACCGATAAACAAAGAACTCAAGCCATAAATAGAGAATGCTTTGGATGTGGTAAAAAAGGATATATCTAAAGGAATTGCCGAACTTACCCTTTTAAAAAAGTCCGCCGTAGTTCCTCCCGGTCTTTAAATCGCACCCACTCCTTAAATCACACTTATTCTTTAAGCCGTACTCGCTCCTTAACTTATACTTATTCTATAAATTATACCTGGTTGTTATAAATTATTTTACCTTTGGTTAACTTGGAAAACGAATTATCCTAGGGCTAAGTTACGCCTTAAGATAAGAAGTGGAAGAGTATAAGTGTCTAGGCTCTTCTAGCGCTAATACACAATATAACTCTCTTAATGTACTTAGCAAAATTTAAATACTTAAAAAATAGAAGAAGGTACAAATCCTAATAGATAGCAGAGCTACTAGCATGGGCTTTATTAATACGAACTACGCGAAAACTTAACGCCTAAATTTAAAGAAACTTAATAAGCCTTAAGGCTTATAAGGCTTTAATGGCAAGCCCTTAATATATAGTAAACTAACGCACTATACTCTTATAAAGATGCGGATAGGCAAATACCTTAAATATGTTTCCTTATTTGTAATACCGCTAAAGCATTATAAGGTAATACTTGGACATAGATAGCTAAAATAATATAACCCTTTAATTAGCTGGGTTAAAGAAATACTAAAGTTTTGTATAACCTACTGCCGAAGTTATTACTTAAAACACTACCTGCCCTACAAATATGCACAAGATTATTTAAATTTAATATAATATAAACTGCCCCTGCTATGGACCCTAAACCAAAATAATAAGGCTATAACTGCTGATTGTAGTAAAGAATGTAAAGATGTTACGCCAAAACTTCTTAAAATTTGTATAATACAAGCCGCACCTTTTATTTTGTTAGCACGAAAATAAGACCATGAAATCTTCGCTGTAACTATAGAAGATATTAAGAAAGCACTAAAACTAAAGCAATATATTAACCCTTAACCTTTTATACCTAAAGAGTACTATAATCTAATTAATAAGTTTAAGAAAAGATTCGTAGACCAACTATCCCTATATTAGGATATATATGATTTTAAGATAGAACTTAAACCTAGTATAATACTAAATTTCGGTCCGCTATATGGTATATTATAAAAAGAACTGCTTGTAATGTGATAGTACCTTAATAAGCATCTAGAAAAAGGATTTATTTACCCTAGTTAATCTCTATTTACCTTACCTATACTATTTATTAAAAAGCTAGGAGGAGGCTTAAGATTCTGTGTTAATTATTAAGCTCTAAATGCAATTATGATTTGAAACCGATATCCTATTCCCCTAATTTAAGAAACGCTCGACCGCTTATTAAAGGCATAGTACTTTACAAAGCTTAATATAGTCGCTGCCTTTAACCGAATCCGTGTCCGTGAAGGAGACTAGAAGTATATAGCTTTTTGTATATAATGGGGACTCTTTAAATACCTAGTAATGCTATTTAGTGTAAAGAATGGTCCTGGTATGTTTTAGTAATACATTAATAATACGCTTTAAGAATTTCTTAATGTATTTGTTACCGCGTATATTAATAATATCTTAATCTACTTGTCTTCGCTTTCTAAACACCGGAAGCACGTCTAAATAGTCCTTAAACGCCTATAAGACGCGGGTTTGTAATGCGATATTAAGAAATATAAGTTCTACGCGTCTAAAGTTACGTACCTAGGCCTGATTATATCCCGTAATGGAATTAAAATGGACCCTAAGAAGGTCGCTGCGATTATAAACTAGGAAAGCCCTGGTAGCGTATAAGATATTTAAGGATTTCTAGGATTTATAAATTTCTATTATTAATTTATTAATTAGTTCTTAAAAATTGCCTAACCGTTAGTAAACCTAATAAGGAAGAATATAAAATTTAAATGGACTGCCAAATGCGAACAAGCTTTTAATAACTTAAAATAATGTTTTATAACCGCTCTAATTCTTGCCCACTTTAACCCTAACCTTAAATGTGTCGTTAAAATAAACTTGTCTAATTATGCCCTAGGGGGAGTGTTATCGCAATATAATAAGAACGGTAAGCTGCGCCTAGTAGTCTTTCTCTCCTAAAAGCTCGCCCCTACCAAATTAAACTATAAGATATATAATAAGGAACTGCTTATAATTGTTAAATGCTTTAAACAATGGCGCCTAGAACTTAAAGGATTGTTATTTCTAATACGCGTATTAATGGACCACTAAAACCTGTAGTACTTTATAATTATAAAACAGTTAATGCAGCGCTAAATTCGTTGGGCTAAATACCTCTTACGATTTAATTTTAAGATTATGTACTAACCAGGTAAACTTAATTAGAAGCCTAATATATTAATATAATAATTATAAGATTTACCTGCGAACGCCTTGGATAAATGAATTATAAATTAATTATGGATCTTATTACCCCCTAAACGTTTTAAGAAACTATGTCCCGTGTTTTTAGATACAGAACTTAATAAAAATGAATTAGAAATTGATAAATGGGAAATAGAAATTAATAAGGTAATAGAATACGAATATAAGAGCAACGTATAGATAGTAGATATAATAAAAGCGATTTAAATAGGGAAACGATAGTATAAAGATATTACACTCGCCGAATGCGAAATTTGTAATAATTGACTATACTATTAACAGAAGATAGTAGTTCCGAATTTTAAACCCTTACAATTTAAGATACTTAAATTCGTACACGATTCCCCTATAGTAGGACATCCTAGCCATGCAAAGACTTATAATATTTTTTAATAAGTATACTACTAGCCTATAATGCACGACTACGTATAAAAATACGTTTAAGTATACAGAATGTGCGTATATAGGAAGACCTCTTATGTGAAGAAATAAGGAGTACTTTAACCGTTGCCAATTTTAATATAAAGATGGTAAGATATCTTAATTAACTTTGTAGTTGACTTGCCTAATAGTAACGGGTTTATAAATATTATAGTAGTTGTTAACCGTCTTATAAAAATGCGATATATGATTCCTATGGACTTAATTAATGCGATATTAGTAGCCAAATGTTGTATTAAATATATCTTTAAGCTACATAGACTTTCTAATTTAATAATATCCGACTGTGGAAGCTAGTTTGTTTTAGACTTCTAGCAAGCCCTATATAAATAATTAGATATTTAAACACGACTCTTAACTGCATTTTATCTAGAGATAGATGGCTAAACTGAAATTGCGAACGCGATTATAGAATAATACCTACGAATATACTGCTCCTACCTGCAAGACGACTGGGAAAAGTGGCTGCCCTTAGCTAAGTTTACTGCAAATAATATAATAAACGAATTAATAGGCGTAACGCCGTTTTATGCGACCTATGGATAAAATCCCCAACTTAAATTTAAACTATAACCCGAAATTAATACAATAGGACCTACAATTAAACAAATCTAGTTAATCAACGCGTATAACTTCGCTAATTAAATAAAGTAGTTAACGGAACTATTACGAAGTAAATTAGCGTACGCTTAAATGGTATAAGAATGGATATAAATAAAGGATAAGCTCTCGCATGGGACTTTAAGGAAGATAATATAGTTTACCTAAATATACGAAACCTAAAGACTTAACGGCCCTTAAAGAAACTTAACTAGAAGTTTATAGGCCTATACTAAATTAAGAAGAAATTAAGCCTATATACTTATAAGCTCGAACTACCAACTAAGATGAAAATATATCTGACGTTTTATATAAGCTTGCTGCAACCTTTAAAGGGTAAACATATAACTTGCGAAGTGCCGCCGCCACCTCCTATAATTATTAACAACGGTAACGGTTCTTACTTTATTAACTTAATTAACAATATACGATAGAAAACATAATCTAAACGATTTAAGCTTCTTATTAAGTAGGAAGGATATAAAACACGAACCTAGGAGCTCTATAAGCAAGTTAAGACCGATGCGCCTTCCCTAATAAAAGAATTCTATAAAGACCATCCTTCGCGGCCTGCTCTAGCTAGATGGACATGATATAAAGGCAAATAACTACTACCTAACACGAATATACGAAACACGATAGCAGGAAGCTCAAACTCAAAAAGAACTTAAAAAACATTACAATGTTTATAACACGATTATGTAATACGCAAGATGTTAAGAAACTTTAACCACCAGTTAAAGTTATCTAATTGGTTAGATTTGCCTTGCCAAGACCTACTACAAAGATATTAGTTCTGCTTACCGCCTTAACCAAGCCAATAGCGATTTTCTATCCCGGGGATGGAAAATCCTAATTGGTCTACTTAACGATAGAACTGGTAAAACTCTATACCGCTACTAACGCAACTATATGAACGCGACAAGCAATAAGTCTTAACTAAATTGAATTATTTTAAACCTTTAGCTAAAGGGGGGGTACTATAATAGGACTAGCCTAGTTATAGTAGGAATATCTTGGTGAAATACTTAATATATAAATTCCGACGCTTTAACTAAATTCTGCCGAATTCTGCTAGCTTAATTGACTTCTGCCAAGTTCTACTAAATCAATCGAATTCTACTAAAGTCCGTCGAAGACCGCGTGCACATGTGCGTACGTATTGACCACCAAGACCCCTAACTACTTAATTATAGGATTCTCTTATTATTCCTTTCTCTTCTTTACGCAATGTCTTGTTCCTAGCAAGAGCTATATACCCTTAGATTTAGATAGAATTTATACTATTCCTTTGAATCTTCCTTAAAGTCTCTTCGCACCCTTATAGGTTAGGATAGTGCGTGGCAAGATAGAGTATATGTTTGGTAAGGAAATGTTGGGTGTTTATACGCGGGCTTTTATAGAACTTAATATGTTCCTACTTGCTTATACTATCTATTTAAGTAATCTAGCTATACCGCGAGGCCCTAGGCAGCTAGCAGGCTTATAGCTATTTAACTCTTATAATATTCTCTATACTAGTATAGACGTTTTAGTGGAGAGGATTAAGTGGTTTAACTAACTCTATATATAGGACCCGTATTCGGCTACTGCTTTTTATCCTCTTTTAGATACTAATAACCTAACTAGCTTTATAGATATATAAGAGTTTACTAATATTATCGGTAATAGGTTAGATAAGGTAGATCTTACCTCTAACTAAAATATAGGCTAGGAGCTGGATATCTCTAAGCTTCTTACCTAGATATTACCTAAACTGCTATAAACTTCTAGACTAATTAGAGCGAGGCTCTTCTACCTCTAAGCTAGAAACTAACCTAAACCTAAATATTACCTAAACTACTATAAACTCCTAGGCCAATTAGAACAGATGCTGATTTTCTACTATTATTATTATTACTCCTCTTATTTCCTCCTAAACACTATAAGTAGGAGTATACTAGTCTAAGCGTAGTTAACAATATTATAGCCTTAAAGGATAGTAGGAGTGTAATAGTACTTAATAGGGATAGGAACGCCGTAGTAATAAAGGCTTATATTCTTATATATAGTAGAAGAAAGACTAACGTCATTAAACTATATAGTTTATTAGTAGTAAACTGCTATAAACTCCTAGGCTAATTAGAACGGCGCTAAGTTCCTTACTATTGTTATTATTCCCTAAGGTCTCCTAGTACACTAATATAAACTCCTAAACTAATCAGAGCGCGCGCTAGGCTATAAGCTTATACGCTTTAAGGGGGTAAGAATAGTTATAGTATATTTAAGCGGCAGAATAAAGACAATTTCTATTTTAATACTACTACTTTAAAGCAAAGGCCTGCTATACTTACTCTCTCTGTCCATCTATACTAGAGTAGAGGCCTACTATACTTGCTTTCTCTATCTATCTATACTTAAGCAGAGGCCCGCCATACTTACTTTCTTTATCTATCTATACTAGAGCAGAGGCCTGCTATGCTTACTCTCTCTATCTATCTATACTAGAGCAGAGGCCCACTATACTTACTTTCTCCACTTACCTTACCCTAGGATAAAGGCCTGCTATGCCTATCCTAACCTATAATGCTTTATAGTTGGGCCCTTCTAAGACACTAGCTTTTACTAGAATAAGGTTAAAGCTTACCTATAAAGGATACCTTGCGGTTAGGCCCGCCTAAAATACTAGTTTCTTTACCTATATAAGATCTAAACTAGCTAGAATAAGGTTAAAGCTTACCCTATAAAGAATATATTAAAGCCGCTATATCTACCCCTCTAATTTAAACCTAGATAGGAAGTAGAACAACGGCTTTTATAACGCCTTACAGTTGCCTATAAAAAATAACTTACAGTCAGGCCCGTCTAGGATACCGCTTTCTTTACCTATATAGGATCTAAACCAACCGGAATAAGGTTAAAGCTTACCCATAAAGAGATACTAGTCTCTACTGTGGCCATTAATCCTATACTATACCTTTTTATACTATTATACCTAAACCCCTAGCTCCTAGAGGAGGCGGCAGCGGCCCCTTTAAAAGAAGAGACTAAGGGAGAGGAGGCGGTAACCATAAGCCTCTCTAAGACTTACGCTACTTTAATAAACTATACCTACTAAAGCGGGCCGCTATATAATAGTAAGTATAGGCGTTACCAAGCCTACTTACCTCCTAGGAACCCTTTTTAGAGTAGGCCTAGCACTCTTTATCCCTTACTCGGCAAGCCAAGTACTGATCCTTTCTTATAAGCTACTTACCTAGCTCTATCTCTAGAATCCTCCTAATATAAAAGGTGTTTTTAGCGCCTACTAACGCTAGGAGGTCTAACTACTATTTGCCCGCAACTATAGGTATATAGTTAATAGTGGCCTTCCTATAGAGGGCCCAGTTCTATAAGAGCCGCTATTAGTCCGCCTACTAGGCGGCCGCGAAGCTAGCTTAAGTAAGGGGCAGCGGTCGGGCCGTAAGCGGCAGTGGCGGCGGCGGTAGTAGTAGTGGTAGAGAAGGAAGTAGTGGTAATAGTAATAGTAATCTATATGCTATATTAGCTAATATTTAGGATATAAGGCATTATAAAACATATAGTAGATCAGGCCACTAGCCAACACCATTTTTATTATTATTGTTGTTGTCGCTGCCAAGAGGTAATATGGGAGAGAGATTAGGGACGGGGATAGGGGCAGGGATAAGAATAGGGGGAGCGCGAGCGCGGCAAGGGCGAAGAAGGCTATAGAATTGGTTAGTAAACGGCCTCTCTAAGTAGGGAAGTAGTTAGAAGCTTAGGTTGATTTGCTAAAGCTTTAATTAACCTCTTAGTATAGGAAAATACTTATAGAGGACACTAGACGCGACCTAAATATAGGGCTCCGCAATAGAGCGTAGAGGCAGTGGCAAAAATGGCCTCCTTACTAATTAGAAAGGTTACTAGGTATAAAAGTACCTAGGCTATAGGGGGAGTTATTATAAACAATTTTTAAAAAAAATTGTTAGTGTTAGTATTATAGAGAGAAATTAGGGGCGTAGATAACTATAAGTACTAGCTTATCTACTTTACCTTTATAAATATTTACCGCAATCTAATACTTATTTACCTTATATTATTAAGTTATTAGCGTAAAACTTCTAAAGACTCCTATAAACTCCTAAACCAATTAAAAGACTCTTATAAACTCCTAAACTAATTAAAAGACTCCTATAAACTCCTAGGCTAATTAAAACACGTTATAACATTTTAAGCAGAGGTTATGGGTTTATATATAAGATTCTATATAAAATCTACTATATAAACTCCTGCTAACTCTTACTAACTCTTACCAACTCCTACTAACTCCTGCCAACTCCTACTAACTCCTACTAACTCCTAAACTAAGCTATCTCTATCTATAATTTTATAAGGAAATTCTCTTTACCCCTTAGTATTACTATCCTAATACGCCTAGATCTAGTTTTTGGAGTAAATATAAGTACTATATTTATATTTATATCCCTCTTCTATATAACTATCTAACGTTTAGCAGGCGAGTCCCTTTAGTTACTAGTTTATCTTTTCTAGCTAGGCATTAAGACTACCTATAACTAGGATATAACTAAAATAGCGGGCTAAGAATTAAGAATAGCTACAACTTAAGAATTAAGACTGGCCGTATCCTAGGAGTTAGGGACTGCGGCATCCTAAGCATTAGGAGCAGCAATATCCTAAGAGTCTATAGTAGACGTATTATATATTATAGGCGTAGAAATTAGTCTCTAAACATCCTTAAGTACCTACACCGCGCGGTTAATACCCTCTGGTATAGCTGGAAGCAAAATACTAGATAGAGAGCCTAGTGCGCTAATCCTACTAGTAACCCAACTTCTAAGTGACGAAGCTAGCATGTTTACTACGCTCCATGCTACCTCCTGTATAGCAACTTGGACGGCAAGGCTATTATCCTATTGCTAAACATGCGCAGTATACTCCGCTAGCATGGATAGCTGCTCTAGCAACTCGCGTACTACTAAGGCCTCAGCTTTTGCTCGTCTCTTCTACGCTAGATTGCTCTTATAAGTAGTTCTAACTATTTTAACTATACTTCTTAATTACTTAATTAACTAATTGCTATAGGTATTATAATATCGCCATAGGATAAGTAGGGGAGCCGCACTTTCTAGTAAACCCACCATAAGTGTCTCTCAGAAGGTATTAGGCGTGGTCCTATTATATAGATACATAAGCTGCCAGCAATATTTCTCGCCTATAAATACAGACAATGGTATAGGGAAGCGTTAATATTTACTAGCGTATATTAACTCTGCCTGCTTAACCGCCCACTTATTAATAAACCCTAATGCAATATTAGGCTGGGTGCTAGCCTTTAGCCAATAAAGTAGTACTAAAGTATTAGGGGCTAATGTAAACGTAGGAAATAATAAGGGATTATATTAATTATAGTACTAATTAGTTGGGGCGCGAATAACATGGTTTAAAACTGCTAGTAGTAACCTATCTTCTTCTAAAAAGGTAAGAAAGGCCTTTTAATAACAGCTACTGTTTACTATTTCCTTCTATTTAGTTAATATCTTCTTATAACTAGCTATCTTAGCCTTTAACCAAAATAGAAGGTTGCTATTAGCTATAAAATTGTAACTTATAGCTAATACCTCTAAAGTAACACTCTCTGCATTACTAATGTCGCTAGGCATATAACTCTAGATAAGTTAACTCCGTCTATATTTAGCAGGTAGGCTATTACGTCCTCTTTAAGGCGCTTAAGTGGGCTGCGGCTTTATATATAGTGGTAGTAGCTTCCATCCTAGCTTATTTACTCCCTCTATATTAAACGCCTAGTACAGTAAGAAGATAAAGCCTATACTAGTGCAGTTCTTCCCTTATCTGCCTTAACTAATCCGCTGCCACGTGTTACCTAGGCTCTTTATAATTAGAAACCCCTAAATAATTATACGCTTAATATCTGCGATATTTATGCCTATGCTAAAAGAGGTTATAGCTATTATAATTTAGATAATAGAAGAAGGCTTCTTAAACTCTATATACCGTTAGTTGCGATTATACTCTTATATAATAGCGGTAAACTCCTAGATTACGCTACTAATATAAAAGGCCTTGCTATTATTATCGGCCCCTTTTATATACGCCTTAGACTTCTAGAGTAGTATATTTTAAAGGTACTTTACTACGGCCTAAATAGAAATTTAACTATTAATAAAGACTATTGTCTTTGGTATATATGCAGGTGTTAGTGTTCCGTTGCCGTCCATATAGTTATCTAATAGAAAATATAGGTTCTCTTATAGGTCTACCTTTCGCCTAGAAATCGGCTATATATATATATAGATACATCTAAACAATTAATAGATGTTCTTATAACCTTAGTCTAGTATAGATAAACGCCAACTACTTAGAACCTAGCATATAATAGGACTAATCTCTCTACCTTTTTATTAAGTGTCGCAGAATAAGTAAACCAGATAATACTTAAACGGAGAATTATCCGCAGCTTACCTAGTATTAAGTAGGCCGGTTAGAAGCTTTCCCAATCCTTTACCAGATAACATTTATTAATTATAACTAGTCTAATCCAAGACTGCAGCTCTGGCCACTTTAAGGCGTCCTAGAACAACTTTGTTAACGCCTACTTAGGTCTAAGAAGTATATGCATATACACCCCTTCCTAAATCTTTGTAATTAGATCCTTCTCTTAACTTCTTATCTTAGTATTAACAAGAACCAGATTAGACCTATTTATCTTCTTAATATTATCTAACTGCTTATCTCTAAGCTTGTTTAACGGTATAATCTAGATAATAATATTACTGGTAAGGACAGAATACGTGTAGAAGATTAGACTTTTACTAAAGCCTATACAGGCAATAAGAAGAGTGTCGCCTTTCCCAAATATAAGCCGACGTAGAGTGCGCACCTGCTTATTGCGCGACTTAAAGTCTTTAAGCCATAGATAGGTTTAAAGAAGAATTTGCTAAAGGCAAAGGCTAACAACCTTATGCTAGAATAGTACATTCTCTATACACCCTGCCTATTGGATAACTAATGGTAATTGCTTTACGCTTAGACTCTAAATTAACTATAAAGTCTCTAAGATAGAACTACAATTAGCTAATAGTTGTGGTGTAGGAAACTCTACTGCCCTACCCTAAGATATATGCCATTGACCCTAATGGTCGGTGCCCTTCTCCTCCTTTAGTTTAAACCCGTATCTTAGTATCTACCTAGCCAGCCTAGGGGCTCGTATAAGCTTATCTAATTAGCCTAAGAGTTTATAGGAGTTCGTAAAAGCTCTTCTAATTGGCCTAGGAGTTTATAGAAGTTTGTAGGAGCTCTTCTAATAGGCCTAGGAGTTTACAGAAGCTTATAAGAGTCCCTAAAAGAGCATACCCAACTAATAACACGCCACAAATGTTATATATATATAGTGTAATTAGGCGAGCTATTTATAATAGGGTATAAGAAGCGCCTTATAAAGTTTAATAGTAAATAGAGTTATAGTGGTGGAGTACGGTCGCTATATTAATAAGACTAGTTGGGTATAACCGGGTTTAAAAACGCGTCTTAAAACTTTAAGGCTATACTTCGCCCCCTAATACGTTAGTTAGCTAGTTAAATTTACTAGAATCTACTAATAGAAGATATTACAATTTAATTACATCGCGAACTATAGCTGTATCTCCTATATTAACCCCGTTAAAGTTGCTTAAAGTTAGTATATATTAAGAATCGCGCCTAGTTTATAGCAAACGCATACCTATAATCTCTTAAACGCTTTATAGAGGAATTTTTGGGGTGGCAGGGGTAGTAGGGTTATCGCGACGTTCTATTGGCTCAGGAGTTCGCAGGAGTTAGTGCGCGCCACTAATTGGCTTAGGAGTTCGCACAAGTTGGCAGAGTGGGGCTATGGTAAGAGAGTAGGGCCGTGCAACGCCAAAAATTCCTTAGAGAAGCGGCTAAGGCACCTAAGATAATATAAGACGTAGAGTATGCAATAATAAACCTATAATTAGAAACTATAAAGTGGTGAACTAAAGCTAATAAACCTAAGCGGTACTAAAGAATTTAGGAAATAAAATAAAAAACTATAGAAACCTAGGAGTTAAGGATTAAGTAATTATAGGACTAAGAAGCAGATGCCAAACTAGGGATCTTAATAGTAGAAGATGTTTAGGCGGACTCTATAGTAAGATAAGTAGTTTAAAGAATGAGCTTATATAAATTGCGGAAAGTAGGATTATTTTACTAGAGATTATAGAGGTAGTTAGAGTAGCTATATAGTAAAAGGCACCAAATTGTTAAAGAACAATAATGCGGATATAAGTATATTGTGTAGGACTAAAGAGTATTTAATTAAGTACTTTGCGTTTTATTATAATAACGCATACTAAATTTATAAAGACGCTAAGTATAGTGTAAGCTATTGGCTATAGGAACTAGAGTTATAAGAACTTAAAAGAATATAAGAGCTAGACAAAAAAAAAGGTTCGACTCTATAAGCTAGATTAAGATATTATAGTAATATACGGATAATAATTAGTAGAAATGGTAATAGAGTTAAAGTCCTTATTAACCAATAGTGATAAGGAAGAAGAAAAAGCTAACTAGTAGCACTTAAACCTTAGATATGTAATAAAGTAGAGACCGAAATCACTATAAAACACGGTTTAGTAATGGGCATTATAACTTTATTAGATACGGCATCCATTACTTTATAAGATAAAAGGAGAAATATCCAAAAAGAATTAAGTAAGTAGATAACTGCTAGTACTAGCTTACTGCTTAATAAAGGTGAAAGGCCATAGCTTTAAGATTTTTAGAAAGAGATAAAAGAGACCTAAGAACCTATAACGGATAAAAACTAATAGAAAAGGATAATAGCTTAATTTAGGAATATACGAATAAGTACAAGACAGAGATTTCTAAAAAGCTAAGATTTTAATAAATAAGGCTTATAGTAATCCTTAGCAAATAAAGTGTTTAACCTAAAGGTTAAAAAGGTAATATAACAATTAAGAAGTAGGAGGACTTTAAGGATCTAGCTATAAGACGTAGGCAATAAAAAACTATAGACGAATTTAGGGAGAGAATTATTATATAGTAAGAATAGAAACTAAACTAGAGATCTAGCCTATTAGGTTACCTATAGGACAGAGTACTTATATAAAAAGTTACTTATAGGCTAAGGGTAGGGACGCTAAAACCTAAATAGCTAAATTAACTAGAATAAGAAAGGGATTTAGAGATTTTAACTAGATTTATAGAGTGGTATATAAAAGGTTGCAATAATATAGCAATAAAGAGATACTTCTTTATAGATAGATTATATATACTTATAGAGCTATACTAAAAGTGGTATAGGCAATAAAGAAATAATAAGTAAGAAGATTTCTGTATATAGCTAAAAAAAAAAAGAGCTATACTAGATTAAGCAATATTTAAAAGACAAAAAAGCTATATAAAGGGGGCACTAATTATAATATTAAAGAATCTGGAGGAATAAGCTATAGACTAAAAAGAAATAATATAGATATTAGTAACGTATATAATAGGCAAGCTACCTAGGTAGGCGAGCTGCCCACCCTAAAAACTCACTAAAACCCAGAAAAACCACACTTTAATATCTTAATAACCACTTAATAATAAATTCTAATAATTTAGATTTGGACTTTTATATATACTTTATAGTTTCTATTAAAGTTGCATCGTAAATAGATTAGTATTTTTTAAGATATAGTAATTTAGCCTTATTTGGAGGCCAAAACGAGGCCAAAATACTATATTTTAAAAACTACTAAACCATTTACGATGCAACTTTAATAGAAGCTGTAGAGCATATATAAAAGTCCAAATCCAAATCATTAAAATTTATTATTAAGTGGTTGTTGAGATATTAAGGTGTGATTTTTCCAATTTTTGGTAAGTTTTAAGGTGGGCAGCTCGCCTATCTGGACAGCTTGCCTATTATATACGTTACTAGTAAATAAGATAGTAATACTTAGATTAACGCGATAAAGGTTTAAATTTAAGGATAAAGAGGAGCTAAGAGTTAATTTAAGACACCTAGCGCATTATATATTAGCGTAGATCGCATATATAGATAATACGTATAATATATATAGAGTACTAAAGAATAAGAATCGTAAGTACCTAACTAGGATATATTAGACACTAGATAAAAAGAGGTATAGAAATGCTAAGTATATATATAGATAGCACCTAGTAGAAGTCTAAAAGTTAAATAACTTATTACTTTAATAGGAAGATTCTCGATTAAAAAAATGCCTAGATAGATAATAGTAGTAGAAGTACCTATAGAATACGTGTCTATAGTATATAAAGAAAAAAGCGAACTAAGTATTGGCTAAAAGTGAACTAAGTATAATTAGTGTTATGGGACTCCTCCGTAACACCTTATACACGTCTACCTGTTTCCACCTATTTCCACCTACGCAATAAGAAGAGACCGACCATGAGATAGCAATCTGACGGTAATCTACGGCAATCTAATGGCAATCTGCCGCATTCTGCTATATTCTGCCAAGTCCACCAAATCCTGCCAAGTTTTGCTAGGACCGCTACTCGAATCCTATTCTGCTCTATATACGTGTTGACTAAGCAACTAAACTAGCGATATATACCCTTTCTTCCCGTTTCCTTACCTTCTCTTCTTACGCAACGTCTTAACTTTATCACACAGTTTATATATATAGCTTAACAATATCTACTTCGCTATATATTATCACCACTTATACTTACTCTGTAACACTATATTGCGTCAAAACCTATACTCCGCCCCGCTTTGTTTAAAATACAGAACAACCTCAAAGCCCCTATAACGGCCGCCGACATTATGTCCGTACTCTGGGAACAACTAGCAGATATACAAAAGTCCTTTATAGACGCCCTCGTACAAAACTAAGCTGCTATAGCTTAATAGCAAGCCGAATAAGAAGCACGGCACTAGAAAACAATTAAGGCCCTCTAAAAAGAAATCCGCACCCTTAAGACGCCTACGCTAAGCCCTTAAGACTAGTCGCTATTACTAGAAGCCAATACGCGGAACGCGAGCCCTAAACCAGTAATAGTCATCCTACCGGTAGAACCGACTACTGCGCTATAATAATCTAAACGATTACTAGACCCCCCAATATTTACTAGTAAATAATAAGAACTCTAATTATTTCTAAGCCGGCTTAAAAATAAGCTAACTGGTAACGCTAACTGCTACCTAACTAAAGCCAACTGACTTTATTATGCCTTAAGTTAACTAGGAGGAGATATAGCTAACCTTATTAAACCTCTTTAACCAAACTTAGTACTAAGCCTAATTATACTTCTTAAAGCTATATATGGTAACCCAAACTGCTAAGCTACTGCTTAGAGAAAGATAAACTATATAACTTAAGAAATAAAAGCTTTCTAGTATACTTCTCCAAATTCAACCGTTATGTAAAAGAAACAGGCTGGAACAACTCTACACTAATTAACAGCCTTATTAAATCCCTAAGTCCTAAACTAAAAACCTCCCTAATAGGTATAGACCTACTGGGAGCCCTTAACGCCTGCGCAAACATTATTAATAAATGGTATAATAATATACTACGCCTGACACCGAAGTTCACTCCTTAATACAATATAACAGCTCCGTAAATGTCTACTAAGTTATTATCCTAGCCTAAGCACCCTAACGCTATAGATATTAACATAGGGACCCTAGGATACGCTCCGCTAGGGTCCCCTAAATAAGAATAACGCATTAAGCTAGGCCTTTGCTTTAAATGCGGAAGCAAAGATTATATCTTAAGATACTGCTCCGTCCCTATACCCCAACACGACTTATAAACGGCCAACACTAATAACCGTTTACCATATTAATCCCCTAGTTACCGTCCCTAATCTTTACCTGGTTCCAGCCCCGCATTTAGTAAACACTACTTATGAGGACAAAGTTATAACTAATATTCTATAGGAACCCCTTCCCGCTCGCCACCAAAAGGTATATTTTAGAGTTAAGTCGCTTTCCAGGACAGCTATATTATAGGATCTTGTTAAACGCATTAAATGTTATAAACCCTAACTCTTAGGATCGTAGTATAACCGTTAACTACTATCTTTGGTAGAAAGGTTAATAGGCTAACGCTTAAGTCCTAATTAACACAGGGGCTAGCGGCATAGGATTTATTAACAAGACCTTTATATAAGACAATAAGTTTACCCTAACACCCCTTAACCGGTATATTAACATATTTGGATTTAATGGCAAACAAACTGTTTTAGGCCGTATTACTTATATAGCGGCCCTAAGACTCTAATACCTAAACTATAAAGAATTAATTAAGCTCTTTATAACTACCCTAGGTTACCTAGTAATCCTTAAACAACCCTAGATGAAGCTATATAAGGTAACCATTAATTAGGACAACCTTAAGCTTCTATTTACCACCTCCCATTATAAGCAGAAGTGCCTTATAACTTACTACTTAGACCCTAAACCAAAATCTAAAAAATCCACCAGGATCTACTAGTTTAAAATTTCCACTAACGTCTACCCTATACCTAAAAAGTCCACCCAATTCCACCAACCCAAGAATTCCACCAAATTCCACTAATATAAGAATTCCACCAACATCCACCAAGAACCCGGAAATTATACTAAACTATATAAACTAACTCTAACCGCTGCACCCCAAACTAAGCAGAAGCTTAAGCTTAACATATAAAGGTACTAGAAGAACTAGTATTCCACTATAAAAAGGATACTTAAAGAACCTAAACCTGAATTTAATACCAACTCTGTACCTAACACCGAACCCAAAACTATGTAAGAAACTAAGGATAATCCAAGCCTACTTAATACCTTAGATATCTACATAATTAGAGCTACCCCGTTAGTACAACTCGCTAGGAAACCTAAATATACAATCTTCGCCGTTATAATGGCCGATATTAAGAAGGCCTTAGCACTAAAGAAGCACACTAACCCCGCTATGAAAGTACTAGTAGAATACTATGATTATCTAAATATATTCTTATAAAAGAAAGCCAATAAGCTACCAGAACGCCGTCTATATAATTATAAGATTATAGTTAAAGAAGGAAAACATCCCGGATTTGGACCCTTATACGGAATGTCCTAAAACGAACTCTAGGTATTATGGAAGTACTTAGACGAACATCTAGACAAAGGATTTATTAGAGCAAGTTCTTTACCTATAGCCGTACTAGTAATCTTTGTTAAGAAATCTAGCGGTAGTCTACGCTTTTACGTAGACTACCAAGCTCTTAACGCTGTTACTATTAAGAACCAATACCTAATCCCATTAATCCAAGAGACACTGAACCGATTAAGTAAGGCTCGCTACTATATAAAGCTTGATATTATCCACGCATTCAACTGTCTCCATATCGCGAAAGGAGACGAATGGCTCACTGCATTTTATACTCAATACGGATTATTCAAATACTTAGTAATGCCATTTGGCCTTATAAACGCCCCAAGTTTATTCTAACACTTTATAAATAACACCCTGCGTCTATACCTGGACGTCTTTTATACTGCTTATATTGACAACATCTTGATATACAGTAATAATCTAGCTAAATACCAAAAACATATTAAACTGGTCTTGCAAGCCTTGCGTGGAGCCGGCCTATAATTAGATATAGATAAATACGAGTTCCATAAAACGGAAGTCCTATACCTTAGACTTATTATTTCTATAGATGGCGTACAAATAGACCCTAAGAAAGTTAAAGTAATTATAAACTAGCAAGAACCTAAGAACGTTAAGGACGTAAGGGCCTTTATAGGCTTCGCCAACTTCTACTAATGGTTTATTAATAACTTCTCCGCCTTAGTTTTACCCCTTATGGCCTTAACCCAAAAGGACAAAGCCTTTATCTTTAATAAAGAATATAAGAAGGCCTTTGCTTATCTAAAGGTTATATTTACCACTGCACCTATGCTTTAACACTTTAACCCAGACCAAATAAGTGTTATAGAAGCTGACTTATCCGATTACGTTACTAGAGGCATTCTGTCTTAATATAATAAGGAAGGAGTATTGCACCCTATAGTATACTTCTTAAAATGACTAAGCCCAGCCAAATACAATTACAAAATCTATAATAAGGAATTGCTGGCTATTATTAGATACTTTAAGCAATAGCAACTAGAACTAGAAGGAACTGGATTCCTAATTAAAGTTCTTAGCGATTATAAGAACCTATAGTACTTTATAACTACGAAATAGCTAAGCCACTGTTAAGCCCGCTGGTTAGAATATCTATCTTGATTCTAATTCTCAATTACGTACCACCTAGGCGTTTAAGGCTAGAAGCCCAATACTCTAACCTAATGTTCGCAAGACGCACCGGTTTAAGAAGAAGCACGTTCCTACTATAATTAGACTCTGCTCCGTCCTAAGCTATTTAATCCCCTTATTAAAGACCTTATAGTATACGTCCTTAAAATAACTAATTAATTAATTAAATAGATTATAATTAACAAATACCTAAATAACGAGTTTATCTAAGAGATACTTAAGCTAATTTAAAATGGCGTTAGACGCTCTAAAAAGGTCTCTCTAAGTAAATGTGAAGCTTGCGGAGACTACTTATACTACTAGAACCGCCTAGTTATACCTAACTATAACGAACTTAAGCTCAAGCTTCTTAAACACATATATAACCTACTAGTAGCCGGCCACCTAGGCCAAGGAAAAACCCTAGAACTACTCTAACGGGAGTACTACTAGCCAAATATATATAATATAATACAAAAGTACGTCTCTAGCTGCCATACCTGCCGACGAGCCAAAGCTTCGCATAAGACGTACAACGGCTTCCTAAAGCCACTACCTATTCCGGACCGAAGATGGAAGGACATTTTAATTAACTTCATTGTTGACCTCCCCGTAAGTAAAGGCTGTACGAACATTATAGTAGTTATAAACCGACTATCTAAAATAAGATACCTAATTGCCTGTCCTAATATGTCAATACCTGCCATCGCCCAACTGTTCCTGGATTACGTATGGAAACTCTACAGACTCCCTAAAACGATTATCTCTAATAGAGGCCGCCAGTTTGTCTTTGCGTTCTGGAAAAAACTAACTACCCGACTCTATATTAAAGCACTATTGTCTATAGTATACTACCCGGAAACGGATGGTCAAACGGAACGTGCAAATGCCATAATGGAACAATATATTCGGATATACACGTCGTATCTGCAGGATAACTAGATGGACTGGCTTACATTCGCCAAGTTTACTACAAATAACTCTATCTTGGAAACCACAAAGGTCTCCCTGTTCCTGGCCAACTACGGCCAGCATCCACAAATGGGTTTTGAACCCTTTAGTAATGTTCCTTACCTAGCTTATTAAGCCTTACAAGTTGCAGAAGTAAATAAGTTTGTAAAGGAGATAGAAGAACTACAAGAGTTCCTTACTAATAAAATAACATGGGCCCAGTCTGTCTATAAAGCCGCAGCAAATAAGAACCGAACCCTAGCACTAGCTTACTAAATTAGTAACTTTATCTAGCTAGACATAAGAAATCTAAATACAAAACAACCTATTAAGAAACTTAACTGGAAGAACGCCGGCCCTTATAAGGTTAAAAAAGTTGTCTCTTCTTATACCTACCAACTAAAGCTCCCTAATATGGTTAAAATCCACCCTGTATTCTATACGTCAGTCCTCTACCCTGCTACCCCTGTATTAGACGCCCTGCCCGGACAGATCCAAGACCCTCCCCCACTAGTTAAAGTGGATGGTAAGGATGAATACCTCGTTAAAAGAGTTGATGACATTAAGTATAACAAACGGAAACGCAAATATATATACCTTACAAAATGGAGAGGCTTTACTGAGCCCTTATGGGAACCCGTTAACTCTGTAGGACTTATATAAGCCGTAGAAGACTTTTATAAACTCTACCCAGAACTACCTCAGCCCCATCTCGCAGAAGCTCGAGTTTAAAGGGGGGGTACTGTTATAGGACTCCTCCGTGACACCTTACATATGTCCACCTATTTCCACCTGTTTCTACCTACGCAATAAGAAGAGATTAACTATAAGACGGCAATCTGATGGTAATCTATGGCAATCTAATAGTAATCTGCTGCATTCTGCTATATTCTGCCAAGTCTACCAAATCCTGCCAAGTTCTGCTAGGACCGCTACTCAAATCCTATTCTGCTCCGTGTATGTGTCAACCAAGCAACCAAACTAGCGATATATACCCTTTCTTCCCGTTTCCTTACCTTCTCTCCTTACGCAACGTCTTGACTTTATTACATAGTTTATGTACATAGCTTAACAATATCTACTTCGCTATATATTATCACCACTTATACTTACTCCGTGACAATTAGGATCTACTAGCTAATAGTTAGGAAAAGGAGAGGCCTATAAAACTAGAGAGAGCTAGTAGTAGAGCCTTAGACTCTTAAAGGAATTTAAGAACAATATATAAATTTATAAGTAAATTAATAAGATTAAAAATTCAAAGCACTAGTAGATAGTGGATTGATAAGGAACTATATATTACTAATAATAGTTAATAAAATGGGCCTACCTTATAGATAGACAAAGCATCTATACCTGTTAATAATAATTTTAGGAGATTAAATAGCCTATGGAGGAGGTATTATTAATCTTAAAATAGGACCTATGTAAGTAACTATTAAGGGAGATAGATTAAGATGTCTTTTAATATCCTACTATTAGGATAGGATAAGGTAGTTTTAAGAATAACTTAGTTATAGAAATATAATTTAAGGATTAATTAGGTTATAGGCTAGGTTAATATTAGGAATGCTTAATAACACCAAATATAATTGTCGGGAATATATTACGTATGGTCACGTATTGCCGCGGCACTAGCGTGGCGAGGAGCTTTAAGCTCCTCACCCTTTCTCATTATTAAGAAAATATATTAACAATTATCATACTATCTACGAACCGTAGCTATGTGATATTACCTTATATAACCAACACTGATTAGTGGTTAACTTTACAGTTATACTATAGAACAGCTAGGTATTACTAAAAAGAGACAAGCCACTGTACCAGTGCTACTCGTGCTAGAGGAAGCTGTCTTTTGAGGTTAGAACTGGTTCTAAACCTTAAATAGAACTCTTCCACAAATCTAAGGATCTAAAAGGCCAGAACTGGTCCTAAGCCTTTCCCAGATTACGGATTCTTGCGTCCATTACGCAGAATAACATGCTTTATAAGTCTTCGCGATTTAAGGCTAAAACTAGTCCTAAGCCCCATAATCGCAAATACACGTCACGAACGCGCACTAAACAATAATCCCTACACCAATAACACTTCCCTCCCTCTGAAAATATGGCTACGCCTACTTTAAATAACTGGAAAGACTCCTTACCACTAGAGGTAGCTAAGCACGCAAAACTTATTAATAAAGATTGGGACAAATTCGCCTTTAATATAACAACTTATACCACAAAACAAGTTAACAGCTTTCTCCTACACCATATTGTATTCTACCGAAATAGATACTACGCCGATTCACAACTATGGGAGTATTTTAGGGAGGATTTTGTAGGATAGACTACTGATACCTAGGCACTTAGCAACGTTAATATTATTTAGGATTTTCAAAACTTCCTCTATAGGAATAGGATATATATTGCTAAGAACAGTAACCCAATTACTAGTAATATTTAGGCCGTTATTATTAGTACAGAAGAACCAATATGGATAGAAACTAAAATTATATATTAACTATGGAAACCTAAAAACAACCTATATTCTTTAGAAGGCAACTTTAATTTATATTAAAACCCCTAGAACGCTAATCTTCTACCTAGAGCTGCTCTTCCACCTAAAGGTGCTCTTCTACTTAGAGTTGCTCTACCTCTACCTCCTTTACTCTAGCTAACCGGTAAGCCTTTACTATAAGAAGTTACAAATCTAATAAAGGTATATTCGGATAAAGAGAAGAAGTTTAGAGGAGAACTATACAACATACTTAGAGTAAAACTATAGGTCTTTTATAACTGTTGTAATAAGGTCAAAATTTAACGCCACTAGTACTATTACGCTTTCTCTGTCATGTTAAAGGGACGGGCAGCAATATTCTATTACGACTATATTATAGGTAAAAACTATAGCTTTAATATAATGCTTTAGCTTATTAGAGCCCACTTTAAGACTAATAAGAATTGCTAACTTTATATATCCGAATAGCGGGAGACTATGTTCTAGAGAGTTATTGCTTTTAACCTAATAAAGACTTATTTAAAGTGCCTTTAACTACTCTTTAATAAACTCTAGAAAATCTCACGTGGCTTTACCAAAACTTACTAAAATAAGAACAGCCTAAGGGACCAAGTTATCTTAGCCTACCATGGCGTTCCCAAGTGCAATTTAGCGCTATATAAACCTATAGATATGTTTAAAGGAGTATATGCCGAGCTACGCTCTGCTATAGGTACTACAATGCAAACACAAGAATCTTAATAGTTCTATACCAAAAACCCTACCTAACTAAGTATTCCTAACTAATATGATTATAACTGGACTGACCAAACATATGGTAGCCGTAGTAGGGAATACGGCAAAGGCTATAATTAACGTCAACTATAAGGCAATCATGGAGGCCCTTATAGAGGTTCATTTTAAAGTAATCGCCAGAAGAAGTGCTATATTTGTAAGAAGCCAAATTGCTAGTTAACTAGACACTCCCTTAATAAGCAAAAGGAGGTATATAATAAGTTTCATTAGAGTGCAAGAAATGTTAGAAACTATAAGGTTACTATAGCCTACTTCTAAAGCTTCCTAGTTCAATATAAAGGCGTAGAAGATCTTAAGGGTAAGGTTAATAAGGTTAAACAGCTTCTTATAGATATAGAAATTAAGGACTACTCTCCTAACCAATACTTTACTAAGTATAGTAAGGTAGATGGTATATAAACCGTTACTATTCTTAATAACTAATCTACGCTCTATTCTATTACAAGATTAGATATCTTTAATGAGCTAAAGAAGAGTCCCGCGTTTTCCTTTAATAATAGATACTTAGCGAACGTCTTCCACGGTATTATACCGGATATAGGAGCCGCAGGAGTATCTATAGTAGGAGAACCTTAAGTTTAAGCTCTCTAGTAGCTTAATAGCTCTATTTAGATTAACTAATTAATGGCAGGCCAACATACAATTCATTTTAGTAAAGGTATTATAATCTCTCTTAGCACAATTAGGGTCCAAACCCCCTTAGGATATATTACTTTCTATATTATTCCCGCAAATACTCCGTTTCTATTCTATATTAGGGACATAGATAAATTAGGCGTTAAGCTCAATAACCTTAAAAATATACTTGTGTAGGGAGATAATTGGGTGCCTATTATATGTAAATAGGGTTACCCTTAGTTGCTCCTTTAATAACCAAAAAAGAGTGTTACTTAGAGCTATTTAACCAAGTCAAAGTTACGCCAACTATACCGTTATTTTAGTTACCCATTAGTTTACCAATTACTTAGGGTTCTCCAGGGAGCAGGCTATAAGGTTAAAATTAAGGCAACTAAACATCTTATAAAGTACTACTATTACTACTAAATAAACCAGAAGTCCCCTAGCCAATTTAAGTTCACCCTTAAAGATAACTATAACTTTAACTTCTGTATTATCGTTAACGTTATGTATCTTAGCGGCAAGCTAGTACTCTAAGTTATTAACTTCTCAACCTCCTTCTAAGCTGCACGGTTCTTAAAGGATATATCAGCTAGGAACATATAGGATACCCTTTAATTATGCTAGATTAATATCTACCTAGGACCCCCTAATTAAATCATCTATAATATAGAAAAGAACTTTTTATCTATAGAGTTTTGACAATAAATAAAGGCAATGGCAATTAAGGTTAAGGAAGTCCCTATTAAGGTATATAATAGTATCGGAAAAGTGGAGCGATATCACGCGCCATTACGCCGCGTATATAAGATTATCTCTTTAGAACTAAAGGACGCTAGCGAAGAACTTACCTTATAAATAGCTGTTAAAGCTATTAATAATTCCGCTAGCCTAGATAGACTCGTACCTATATTACTAGTCTTTAGCGCCTACCCTTAAATAACAGATAATTCTCCACTATCTCCCTCCGTTATATAACGAGCTAAGGCAATTCGCAAGGCAATAAAGGAGGTGCAATATCTCTATGCTATACGCCAGGTCAATAACGCACTAGGAATAAGAAATGGCCTAAATACCTTAACTACGCTTAATCTGCCACTCCAGTCTAAGGTACGCGTATAGCGTAAAAAGGGAGGATAGTTAGGCCCACATTAACTTATTACAATTAATAGTTAAACTTGTACTATTTAGATGCCTTACAGACCCACTTAATTCCATTTAACTGTTGTTAAGCCTTATTATAAAGATAACAATTTTAAGCCTTTGCAGGATGCCCTAGAAGATGCCCTAGAGAAGAACCATAATTAACGTGCTCTAGAAGGCGACTATGATCCCAATACAATTGTAGTAGATATGCCACAACCACGACACAGTAGAGGCCGCCTAAAGGGATTATAAAATTGCTAACATCTTGTTGATTTTAAAGAGCAATTTATTACTGCCATTAAGAATAGAGTTGAGTTATTAATAGCTTTTATAATAGCCAAAGAGAAGGCTGACTTTAAGCTCGCAAAACAGCTTTAAAAGGAAGGTCGTATTATAACCCTAGGAGCTCCTTTTTAAGCATCTAATAAGCAGGAGATCAACGGTCTTATCGTAAGAGGAGTTTTTAAATTTAAGAAGTATGACCCTACTAAGTTTAATAAAGTTCGCATCTTTAAGTCAAGGATGGTTAATAAGATTAAGGGCAAAGCTACTAACACCCTATTTAAGAAATTAAGGCTTGTTATCTAAGGTTACAATAACAATAGTAAGGAGATAATTCTTATATAATTTCCAATAATTCAACGAGCTAGTCAGCGAGTTATTGTTATATTAGCTCCCTCCTTAATAAAGAATAGAATAGCGGTCTATTTATAAGATATTACTTAGGCCTATACCTAATTAGAGACGTACCTTTAGCGCTTAATATTAGCATACCTTCTAGAGTAAATTCGCCACTAATATCCCGAAGATACAATTATGGTTATACTTAAGCCATTATATGGAATTGCAGAGGCAGGAACCCATTGGTGGGCTACCTATAGTAAGTACTATAAAGAGAAGCTTTTAATAACTACTTCTATATTTAATCCCTGCTTCCTTATCACAACTACGGGAACTCTATTCGGAATTATCGGCATATAAACTAATAATATAATTATCTTAGGAGACGACCAATTCTCAGCTCTTAAAGAAGACGAGCTAGTAAAGGCAAACCTTATAGCAAAGCTAAAGGAAAAGCTTAATTTAACAATACCATTACTCTTTAATGGATGCATCCTCTCCCTAAACAAGGATTCCATTACTTTACGCCAGAAGGGTTAAGGCAAGAAGATTAACGTTATTAACATTAATTCTCTAAAGCAAGGATATATGGAGTAACGCGCTTATAGAGCTTATATTGCTTCTATCTGCCAACCCAAGGCTTTATTTAATCTCTCTATTGCCGCTTAACACCAGGAACTAACTAAGGACGACGTTCTTGCCCCAAATAAGCGTCTTTCCTAGCAAATAAACTATCTTAATTAGGGACTACTCTACGTGCCTATTAATCTTCCTACCGCTAAGCTCTTTGTATTTGTTAATAGATCGTTCGCAAATAATAAAGATTTTAGCTCCCAGCTAGGATATAAAATTATTATCGCGAATAAATCTACTAGAGAGAATAACTTTATAATCCACAGCAATCTTATCTATTGGAGCTTAACCAAGAGTAAGTGCGTCACTTAAAGCGTTCTAGTATTAGAGATATATGGAATAGTTAGTGGAGTTAACATAGTAATTGCAATTGGAACTACCCTAAAGATAATTATAGATTGACTTAAACTTCCTATTATCCCTATAATTGTGTGCACCAACTTATATTCCCTCTATAAGTGTTTAGTCAAGCTTGGTACCACAAAGGAGAAGCGCCTTATAATTAATATTATGGCACTTCGGCAATCCTATAAACGGCAAGAACTCTTTAAGATTTAATAGATTAATGGCTAAGATAACCCAGCAGATGTAATGATAAAGGCAAACCTAAATAAGGCTCTTAAAACGTTTGTTAACACAAATACTCTGCGTGTACGAGTTAAAGGTTGGGTTAAGAGGGAGTAGGAATTCTGCCATATTCTGCCAACCCTAACTTTAACTAGCTAATCAGGATTTTCCATCCCCAGGATAGAAAATCGCTATTGGCTCGCTTACCACTAGCGCCTTGGCGGCCCTTATAAGATAACTACCTCTAACCCCTAAACGGTTCCTCTTTTTCTTCTTCTCTTTAGCTTAGCATCTCTGCAAGATAGCATTCCATAGACTTTAGTTTAGAGACATTTAATAGCGAGACGTATATTATAATAGCAATAGTAAGTAACAAGGATTGGTGTTTCTCACGCTTAATTACGTTATTTGTATATAGATGGCATCTATAAAAGAAGAATTGCTAGTATTGGGAATATATTATATGTGGTTATATATTGCCGCGGCACTAGCGTAGCGAGGAGCTTTAAGCTCCTCGCCCTTTCTTATTATTAAGAAAATATATTAACAATTATTATACTATCTACGAACCGTAGCTACATGATATTACCTTGTGTAACCAACAGTAATAAAAGACTAAGGTAGTATAGTACTAAGTTAGAGTAATATATAAAGAGACTAAATAAGGCTTAAGTTATATACTAAAAAGATACTATAAGTATGGCAAATAGCTATAGAGCCTAGAAAGTAAAAAGCTATTAAAGTATATAGTATAGAACTATAAGATAAAATTAGAACTAGAAATAAGTCTAAGGTTCTTTCTAATCTATAAGCGTACCAAAGAAGAGTTAAAAGTACTTAAGGAGTTTATTTAAGAAAACTTACCAAAAGGATATATCTAACTATTATAGTTATTAGCGGGATATCCAATACTGTTTATATCGAAGAAAAACCGAAAACTCTGGCTATATATTAACTATAGATAGTTAAATAGCATTACTAGAAAGGATAGATATCCTTTACCCTCAATTAGCGAAATCTAGGATAGGATTGGTAATATATAAATCTTTACAAAGATAGATCTAAGATAGGTATATTATTAGATTAGGATTAATAAAGGCGATAAATAATAGGCAGTCTTTAGGTTAAAGAAAGGACTCTATAAACTATTAGTTATACAATTTAGACTTATAAATGCACCAGTAATATTTTAAAAATAAATTAATAGTGTATTAAGAAAGTATTAGCATTTTATTAGGATGCTAAGATCCTAAAGGTCTCCTAGAGGTCCTAGTCGTCCTAATAGGACTCTAGTAAGCGTGGTTATAAGTCGGTCAGACCACGCTAAAGAGTGGGTCTACTATAAGCGCTAATGCACAATCCCTATATAGGGCAGTCTTAGCTAAAAATATAAGATTACGTGGTTAACCAAGCCTAAATTACTTATTCTACTATATAACTTACCTCTTAGCTCTAAAATAGAACTAACTATTATAGGTAACTAGTTATAATGTATTTGGAATATATTTGGAATATATTATAATTTAAATAGATCTGTTTAATAATTACTAGCTACTAAGTTCCTCTAGTAATAATAAAAATTAATTTAAAATTAATTTAGAAGATAGTGTTCTTAGATTAGAAGATTATATACTAGAAGAAAGTTAAATATAGCTATAAAATTAGATTAAGGTAAGTTTTTAATACGTTCTTAATAGGTTCTAAATATATTTAGCCCAAAGTTCCTTATATTATATTTCTTACTAAGGCATCTACTAATCCTCTTACTATACTTATAATTAAGAATTGTTTAAGTCTTTTAAAGTACCTATAGACGCTAAATAAAGGCTATACTTACCGTATTAACTTAAGAGGTATAGATGCATAAAAAGCTATATAGGTAAGTTAATAAAAATCCAAATTATACTCTAACTATATTTGTAACTAGTTTATAATACGTTTAAATCTAATACAGAACTAGATAAGTATATACTCTTAAGCCTATAACGTCCGCTCTCTTAAATATAAGGGGTAAAAAATATAAAATATATTGTTTAGGAGTAAAACATTACAAATATCTTTAAAGTTGGTTACGATCTTTAAGCTATACTATAATTACTAAAGAAATGCGGGGTCTAATATAGAGAGAGCGGGTAGCCCTAGATAGAAGCAATTTAGATATTTATAAATATAATATAAATAGGTATAGAACTAGTTCTAAATATATTTAGTACTTAAGTTAATATATATGCTTATTTTTAGCATCTTAAAGATAATTTTAAGCTGGAAATATATGCAGCTCTTATATTAAGGCTTATATACTAACAATTAAGCAACAAAGATACTCTATATATGTTACGGGACTCCTCCGTAACACCTTACACACGTCTATCTGTTTCCACCTACGCAGTAAGAAGAGACCGACCACGAGATGGCAATTTAACGGTAATCTATGGCAATCTGACGGCAATCTGCTGCATTCTGCTATATTCTGCCAAGTCCACCAAATCCTGCCAAGTTCTGCTAGGACCGCTACTCAAATCCTATTCTACTCCGTGTATGTGTTAACCAAGCAACCAAACTAGCAATATATACCCTTTCTTCCCGTTTCCTTACCTTCTCTCCTTACGCAACGTCTTAACTTCATCACATAGTTTATATATATAGCTTAATAATATCTACTTTGCTATATATTATCACCACTTGTACTTACTCTGTGACACTATATTGCGTTAAAACCTACACTCTGCCCCGCCCTATTTAAAATGCAGAACAACCTCAAAGCCCCTATAACGGCCGCTAATATTATATCCGCACTCTGGGAACAATTGGCAGATATACAAAAGTCCTTTATAGACGCCCTCGCATAAAACTAAGCTGCTATAGCTTAATAGCAAGCCAAACAAGAAGCACAGCACTAGAAAACAATTAAGGCCCTCTAAGAAGAAATCCGCACTCTTAAGATGTCTATGCTAAGCCCTTAAAACTGGTCGCTATTACTAGAAGCTAATACGCGGAACGCGAGCCCTAAACCAGTAATAGTTATTCTACTAGTAGAACCGACTACTGTACCGCAACGATCTAAACGATTACTAGACCCTTTAATATTTACTAGTAAATAATAAGAACTCTAATTATTCCTAAGCCGGCTTAAAAATAAGCTAACTGGTAACATTAACCGCTACCTAACTAAAGCCAACTAACTCTATTATGCCCTAAGTTAACTAGGAGGAGATATAGCTAACCTTATTAAACCTCTTTAACCAAACTTAGTACTAAGCCTAATTGTACTTCTTAAAGCCATATATGGTAACCTAAACCGCCAAGCTACTGCTTAGAGAAAGATAAACCACATAACTTAAAGAATAAAAAGCTTTCTAGTATACTTCTCTAAATTTAACTATTACGCAAAAGAAATAGGCTAGAACGACTCTGCACTAATTAATAGCCTTATTAAATCCCTAAGTCCTAAACTAAAAACCTCCCTAATAGGTATAGACCTACTAGGAGCCCTTAACGCCTACGCAAACATTATTAATAAATGGTACAATAATATACTACGTCTGATACCAAAGTCCGCTCCTTAATACAATACGATAACCCCGCGAATGTCTACTAAGCTATTATCTTAGCCTAAGCACCCCAATGCCATGGATATCGACACTGGAACCCTAGGATACGCCCCACTAGGGTCCTCTAAACGAGAATGACGCACTAAGCTAGGCCTCTGTTTTAAGTGTAAAAGTAGCTTCTACCTCTCTAACTACTGCTCCATCCCCCTACCCCAACGCGAATTACGAACGGCTAATACTAGCAGCTGTTTACCGCATTAATCCTCTAGTCACCATCCCCAATCTCTACCTGGTTCCAGCCCCACATCCAGTAAGCACCACTTATAAGGACGAAGCTATAACCAACATGCTATAAAAACTCCACCCCAATTGCCTCTAAAAGGAAGGTCCTGGAGCTAAGTCGCTCTCCAGGACGGCGCTGCCTCAGGATCTCATTAAATGCTTTGGATGTTATGAACTCTGACTCTTAGGATCGCAATATAACCGTTAACTGTCGTCTTCGGTAGAATAATTAATAGGTTAATGCTTAAGTCCTAATTAATATAGGAGCCAGCGGCACAGGATTTATTAACAAGATCTTTGTGTAAGATAATAGTTTTACTCTAACCCCCCTTAACCAGCATATTAACGTATTTAGATTTAATAGCAAACGCACTATCTTAGGCCGTATTACCTATGTAGTATTCCTAAGACTCTAATACCTAAACCATAAAGAACTAATTAGGCTTTTCATTACCACCCTAGGTTACTTAGTAATCCTTAGATAACCCTAGATAAAGCTATATAAGGTAACTATTAATTAGGATAACCTTAAGCTTCTATTTACCGCCTCCCATTATAAGTAGAAGTATCTTACGACCCGCTGCTTAGACCCCAAACCAAAATCTAGAAAATCTACCAAGATCTACTAGTCTAAGATTTCCACCAACATCTACTAAGAACCCAGAAATAATATATAACTATACAAACCGACTCTAACTGCTACACCCCAAACCAAGCAGAAGCTTAAGCTTAATATATAAAAGTACCAAAAGAACTAGTACTCTACTATAAAAAGGATACTTAAAGAACCCGAACCTAAATCTAACACCAACTCTATATCTAATACTGAACTTAAACCTAAATAAGAAACTATATAAGAAACTAAAGACAATCTAAGTTCGCTCAACACCTTAGATATCTATATAATTAGAGCTACCCTATTAGCACAACTCGCTAAGAAACCTAAACATACGATCTTCGCTGTTATAATGGCTGATATTAAAAAGGCCTTAGCACCAAAGAAACACACTAACCCTGCTATAAAAGTACTAGTATGCCACTATAACAACCTGGAAGTATTTTCACGAAAGGAAGCTGATAAACTAGCAGAACACCAACTATATGACCATAAGATCGTACTCAAAGAAGGAAAACAGCCAGGATTTGGACCCTTATACGGAATGTCCCAAAACGAACTCTAAGTGCTGCGGAAGTACTTGGACGAACACCTAAGTAAAGGATTTATTAGAGCAAGCTCTTCGCCTATAGCTGCACCTATAATCTTCGTTAAGAAACCTGGCGGCGGTCTGCGCTTCTATATAGACTACCGAGCTTTTAACGCTATTACCATTAAGAATCGGTACCCGCTCCCGTTAATTTAAGAGACACTAAACCGATTAAGTAAGGCTCGCTACTATACAAAACTCGACCTTATCTACGCATTTAACCGCCTCCGTATCATAAAAGGAGATAAATGGCTTACCGTATTCTATACTAGATATAGACTGTTTAAATACTTAGTGACGCCGTTTGGCCTTGCAAATGCCCCAAGTTCATTCTAATACTTTATAAATAATACCTTATGACCTTACCTGGACGTTTTCTATACTGCTTATATTGATGATATCCTGGTATATAGCAATAACCTGGCTGAATATAAGAAACACGTTGACCTTGTCCTAGAAGCCCTACGTGGAGCTAGACTATAATTAGATGTAGATAAATGCGAGTTCCATAAAACGGAAGTTCTATACCTTGGACTTATCATCTCTATAGACGGTATATAAATAGACCCAAAGAAGATTAAAGTAATTGTAAACTGGCAAGAACCCAAGAACGTCAAGGACGTAAGAGCCTTTATAGGATTTGCTAATTTCTACCAACGGTTTATTAATAACTTCTCCGCCCTAGTTTTACCTCTTGTGGCTCTAACACAAAAGGATAAAGCCTTTATCTTTAACAAGGAATGTAAGAAGGCCTTTACCTATCTAAAAGTTATGTTTACTACCGCACCTATACTCTAACACTTTAACCCAAACCAAAAGAGTGTTGTAGAAGCTGATTTATCTAACTACGTTACTAGAGGCATTCTGTCTTAGTATAATGAGGAAGGAGTACTATATCCAGTAGCATACTTCTTAAAACGATTAAGTCTAGCTAAATATAACTACGAGATCTATAATAAGGAATTGTTGGCCATTATTAGATGTTTTAAACAATGGCGACCCAAACTAGAAGGCGCCGGATTTCTAATTAAGGTTCTTAGCGACCATAAGAATCTACAGTACTTTACGACTATAAAATAGCTAAGTTATCGTTAAGCCCGCTGGTTAGAATATCTATCTTGTTTCTAATTCTCAATCACGTACTGCCTAGGTGTTTAAGGTTAAAAACCTAATGCCCTAACTTAACGTTTATAAGACATAACAGCATAGGAAGAAGCGCGCACCTACCACAATTAAACGCTGCTTCGCCCTAAATTATTTGATCCCCTAGCTAAAGACCTTATAGTATATATCCTTGAAATAACTGATCGATCAATTAAGCAGATTATAGTTAATGAATACCCAAATGACGAGTTTATCTAAGAGACACTTAAGTTAATTTAAGATGGCGTTAGACGCTCTAAAAAGATCTCTCTGAGTAAATATAAAGCTTGTGGAGAACGCTTGTACTACTAGAACCGCCTAGTTGTACCTAACTATGACAAACTTAAGCTCAAGCTCCTTAAACACGTACACGATCTACCGGTAGCCGGCCACCTAGGCTAAGGAAAAACCCTAGAGCTGCTCTAATGGGAGTACTACTGGCCAAACATACACGATATAATACGAAGGTACGTCTCTAGCTGTTACACCTACCGACGAGCTAAAGCCTTGTATAAGAAGTACAACGGCTTTCTAAAGCCACTGCCTGTTCCAGACTAAAGATGGAAGGATATCTTAATCGACTTCGTTGTTGATCTCCCTGTAAGTAAAGGCTATGCGAATATTATAGTAGTTATAGACCGACTATCTAAAATGAGACACTTGATCGCCTGCCCTAATATATCAACACCTGCCATTACCCAACTGTTCCTGGATTATGTATGGAAACTCCATAGACTTCCCAAAACGATCGTCTCTAATAAAGGCCGCCAGTTCGTCTTGGCGTTTTGGGAAAAACTAACTACCCGACTCTATATTAAAGCGCTGTTATCTACAGCATATTACCCGGAAATGGACGGTTAAACGGAACGTGCAAATGCTATAATGGAATAGTATATTCGGATATACACGTCGTATTTACAGGACGACTGGATAGACTGGCTTGCATTTGCCGAGTTTACTGCAAATAACTCCGTTTTAGAAACCACAAAGGTCTCCCTATTCCTGGCTAATTACGGCTAGTACCCGCGAATGGGTTTTAAACCCTTTAGTAATGTTCCTCGCCTAGCTTATTAGGCCTTATAAGTTGCAGAAGTAAACGAATTTGTAAAGAAGATAGAAGAACTATAAGAGTTCCTTACTAACGAAATGATATAGGCCCAGTCTGTCTATAAAGCCGCAGCAAATAAGAACCGAACCCTAGCACCAGCTTACCAAATTAGTGACTTCATCTGGCTAGACGCAAGAAATCTAAATACGAAACGACCTACTAAGAAACTTAACTGGAAGAACGCCGGCCCTTATAAGGTTGAAAAAGTTGTCTCTCCTTATGCCTACTAACTAAAGCTCCCTAATACGGTTAAAATCCACCCTATATTCTATACGTCAGTCCTCTACCCTGCCGCCCCTGTATTAAACGCCCTACCTGGATAGATCCAAGACCCTCCCCTACTAGTTAAAGTGGATGGTGAGGATGAATACCTTATTAAAAGAGTTAACGATATTAAGTACAACAAACAGAAACGCAAATATATATATTTTATAAAATGGAGAGGCTTTACTGAGCCCTTATAGGAACCCGTTAACTCTATAGGACTTATATAAGCCGTAGAAGACTTTTATAAACTCCACTTAGAACTACCTTAGCCCTATCTCGCAGAAGCTCGAGTTTAAAGGGGGGGTACTATTATGGGACTCCTCTATAATACCTTATACACGTCCACCTGTTTCCACCTACGCAGCAAGAAGAGACCGACTATAAGACGGCAATCTGACGGTAATCTACGGCAATCTAACGGCAATCTGCCGCATTTTGCTATATTCTGCTAAGTCTACTAAATTCTGCCAAGTTCTGCTAGGACCGCTACTTGAATCCTATTCTACTCCGTGTACGTGTCGACCAAGTAACTAAACTAGCGATATATACCCTTTCTTCCCGTTTCCTTACCTTCTCTCCTTACGCAACGTCTTAACTTCATTATATAGTTTATGTACATAGCTTAATAATATCTACTTCGCTATATATTATCACCACTTGTACTTACTCCGTGATAATATATAATTACTTTACCTAAATATGTTTAGAACCCAACTAGATTACATTTAGAACTAATTATATTAGGATATTACTAACATTCTGCATTTATTTCCTACCTATATATAGGCTACTACGGAAATATATTTAGAGTACTTCTAAAAAGTATTACTAGCAAATAAAAAATATAATACTGCGTATTTAACATCTTTTATTTAACTAGGCAATATAGGTGCTAATATAGCAGAGAAATGCGCAGTTATTAAATTAAATCTCTATAGGAGGGTAAACTGTAGTAAAAAAAAATAACCTACTTAGAACGCATTTTGGTTACGTTTATAATATATTTATAATATATTTTTAGAAATTAACTACCCCTAGGGACTAGGGAAACTTCTCTATTAGGACTACAAGGTTACTTTTTATATTTTTATTCTAGACGACTTAGAAGAGACTCCTTATATTTATTTTGCCTCGCATAGAGGATATAGTTATACACCCCCCCCCCCTCCCCCCCCCCCCTAAATAATCCGTCTCTAGAGATACTAAACAAGGTAATTAAGTTAGTTTGTTAAATATATAATCTAAATATTACTCCTAATAAACATATTTTAAACTAATTACGAATAAATATCTAATGTCTTTATAGGAAAGTTTCTTTAGAGTCCTGCCCTTAAATAGTTTTATATATAGCATAGAAAGGCTTTTTTAGTATAGATCCACGCAAGCTTTGCTACTATATATTATATTACTAGAATAATTTAAAAAGAGAAGCTTACTCTATACCTAGAAGGGAAAGAACTAAACTAAATTAGAATATATTTAGAACGTATTAAGAACGTATTAAAAACTTACCTTAATCTAATCTTATAGCTATATTTAACTCTCTTTAAGTATATAATCTTCTAACCTAAGAACACTGTCTTCTAAGTTAATTTTAAACTTATTTTTATTACTACTAGAGAAATTTAGTAGCTAATGTAGGTAATAGGATTATAACGGCGTAATATAGAGGACGGCCTAGAAAGAGATTTCTCTTTCCTATTTAGGAAAAGCGTGGGTTTAAGCACCAAAACCCCACCAAAATTAACTTAATTAGCTTGATTAAAGCTTTTAATACTAGTACATTGTCTATATAGCCTCCAAAATGTAGTGTTTTAGTGTCTAGCATTTACCTAATTGACCTTATTTTACCACGCCTTATATTTTATAGGCTTTTAGGGTTTTGAAGGCCTTAATTACCTCTATTATTCTTGGCTCTCTACCTATATTAGGAAAAAATTTACCAGCATTTAATTTTACTTTTCTGCCATTTTAGCATTTGCTAGCATTTGTAGCATTTTTTAGCATTTAGTAGCTAAATACGGCATTTATAATTAAGTATTAGAATTTAGTAGCTAAATACAACATTTATAACTAAGTACTAGAATTTAGCCACCAAATACAGCATTTATAATTAAGTATTAGCGTTTAGTTACTAAGTGCTATATAAGCTTTACAGTGTAAAGAATTGTATAAATAACTTAATTCTAAATTTATGGAAATTAGGCAGAATGTATATATAAAAGGCGCAGGTAATAAAGGGGTAATTAATTAAGTTAGTAAGCGGGTCGGTAAGCGAGTCAATATATAGGCAAGTCAAAGTGATATTTTGGCGGTGCACTAGTAGTTGGTTAAGCTTGGGCCCCTAAAACTCGGCGACCTCCTAAACTCGCTCGCCTTACCAAAATTGGTGCCCTCTATTTAAATTTACGCACATCTACCAAATCTAGACATTTTACTATGCAATTTTAGGATCTTATATTTTTACCCTTTCTGCTACTTATACCGCCTATTTTATTTTATTTTTTAACCTCTTAGCTTTAATATATACCTTTTACTCTACTATTTCCTCCTAAGCTCTCTTAATTAAATTCATTATAATCTATTTTTGAGTTTTTAGCTTTAGAATATATTAAGCTATAATTATAAGCTATAAATTTAGCTTTTATATATCGTACCCCATATAGATACTTAATTAAATTTCTTACTTACTTCTTTTAAGTACGCTTATAAGTATACACTATATATTCCCATGGCGTTCGACTTATAGTCGACTCATAGTCAACCCACAGTCGACTTATAGGCGACTTATAGGAGGGTCTTAATAGGCGTAGTGCTCGCAACCTAATGTATACATATAGGGGAGGCTATAGGGGAAACACAAGCCAGTTAGACAAGGACTCAACAGTTAGAGATACAGGCCAGCTTATAAAAGGGGGGGACATAAGCTTGGTTAGTAGGAGAGGGGAGAGTAGGTTGTCTGGTATGGGACCTAGTATCTCTACAGCCCCTCTCCTACAAGACACGGTCGGCCTATTATAAGGAGACTCTTATAGGCAACGCAAAACGGGAACTGGCAGTAGTATAGGGTGTTGCGCCCCTATATTACTACTAGCCTCCTATGGGGCGTAGTGCGTAGTAGCTACTGCTGGCTTTAAGGACCTTACCCCTTAGCTAGGCCCTGACCCTTAGTGCACCTGGTAGGCAGGCAGGATTACGTCCTAGCCAGAGAGACTACTACGTAGCTTAAGAGAACAGATGCGCGTGTTGGTATACCAATAGACGGAACCGTTCGCCTCTAGGGCGGTACGCCAGTGAGGTATACTTAAGGAGCAAACAGGAGTTACTTAGGTAGGGGAGGCTTTTGGTCCGGGCCTTAACTATAGAAGGTACCCAAGGCTTCTATATTACAGGATGTAGCCACGACGCCCTCGTAGAATTACGCCAGTAGGCATATAAGAAGGGAGTTACGACCCCTAGAAGCGGCAGCTTATGCCTATACCGGCGGAAATAATGAAGAAAGGCGTAAAACTAGAGGCTATGGAAGGCTCCCAAGCCGTACAAAAGCATACCAACTCTGGGAGGAGATTCTTATATAAACCGCTAGGGGGTAGTCTAGTACTTAGGTTAACCCCATTATAAGATATCTAAAAGAATGGTGAAACCCCCTATTAATTAGTAGTGGCAGCCAACTGCTTATAGAAAGCCCCCTAGGCCTTTAGGCCTAGGTAACTAGGACTAAATACTAGAAAACTGGGGTAGAGGCCTGGATAAGCAGGTATATCGAACTCTACTATATAACTACCTGCTTAATAGGCGTAGTGCACGCAACCTAATGCGCATATATATAAGGCGACTTATAGGAGGGTCTTAATAGGCGTAGTGCTCGCAACCTAATGCATATATATAGGGGAGGCTATAGGGGAAACATAGGCCAGTTAGATAAGGACTTGACAGTTAGAGA
>Ga0307507_10002023_pt1 | contig 43968 bp, 14 predicted proteins | sample 7_EM_MG_FD_207223 | JGI IMG/M metagenome (GOLD analysis project Ga0307507, IMG submission 207223) | Populus trichocarpa ectomycorrhiza microbial communities from riparian zone in the Pacific Northwest, United States - 7_EM | ecosystem: Host-associated > Plants > Roots > Unclassified | place... | reverse complement strand
ATATTTGCTCGTTCGCTGTTCGTTCGCGTTCGTTCGTTCGTCGATGTGAGGTCGTCGATGCTTTCAATTGTGGGTCAGGGGGATGTTATCGAATACTGCGCATCCATGCTGGATCGTACAGGTGCCCTGGATAGAACAGTGTAGTAGTCGTCGTATTGTAGAGGGCCAACAGTAGTGGTTTTCAAGATCTCACCATCCGAAAATTTTTCACCACCGCCCTCAACGCCCACAACCACCACCAGGTCCTGTCCGCACGCTGTGCGACGTCTCTGCGTTGGCTCTGGATCTGAACTTCGAAGACCAGGTTCGTAGCCGTCACCACGTACAGGTGCAGAGTCCGATTTCAACGGCCTCAACGCAGAATTACTACCCCCCTTTAGGCTTCTTGGCAAATAGGACCAAAGCTATAAAGGGTGCGTTACTTAGTACTATAAACCCCTTCTATAAGTGCTCCTATAGGTAGACCTTAACAAGCTCTAGCTACTCTAGCGATATATTATATAGTGGGCTAGGGGCTAGATTGCGGCTATTGCCTTTAAGAATAATATCGTGGTCCACTCCCTTGCGATATAGTAGTAGCGTATTAGATATAGCCTTTAAGAAGCTATCAGTATATTCTTAGTAGGGCTGTGGTAGCTTTTTATAGATAAGCTGGCGAAGTTCCTCCTTATTATTAGGTAGGGCGTTTTATCCCTTCCTATCCTCTATTAACTGGTCTATCTTATAGAGACTAGTATATCCAATTACTACGTCCTTACGCTTTACTCCTTATAAGAAGTTTCTTACCTTAAGTAGCGTAATATCTACTGCCCTAAACTCCCTAGTAAATAAAGGCCTCCTCTTTCTTAGCTTTAACAGTAGAGCTAGCCTAGGGTAGAGCTAGTCTTCTATTTTCCTAATTATATCTTAGGTATTAATCTTCCAAGTATACTTATAGTCATACAAGGCCCGCTTAGCTTGATTTGGCTTAGCCTATCCCTCTAGCTTAATTTTAGTAGAGGACTTCTTCTCTTAGAGTTAACTAATCGCGACTATACGTTTAAAAATACGTTAGGGGGTAGGCCTAGGCTCTAGGTCTAGTAGTACGTCCCTTTAATCTGCATCTTTTTAGTAATCCTTGTTAATTAGTAGGGGTAGGAGCTCCTTTCTTAATATAATTACGTCCTACCTACTATGGTAGTTTTTTTTAGTTTGCTATACTAAGACCTAGTGTTTGTAATTAATAAGGGCCCTAGTTTTCTTAAACCACCTATGGCTAATAAGAAGATTATAGCGACTAGTATTACAGAATAGGAACTATATAGGGACTTATTAGCCATCTATAACTAGGTTAGCCTTAAAGAGCTATCTAATTATATCCATCTACTAGTTATTGTGGCCGGATATAGCAACTCCTTATCCTTTAATCTTATAGAGCTTTAGTTGCAGTTATTACTTAATAATTAGTAGTAGCTTATAGTATATAAAAGCCTCTCTGCCCGCACTAGAGCTAAGCAGGCTTATTATATTAAGAGCTACGCTGCCTAGCGCGATCCTATATAGCGTTATAAGGGCTGCGCCTTCTAAGATTTCCTTTAGCTATATGGGCGCTATGTTAATTGCTCCAATTTACTCTAGGTAGAAGACTTCTCCTAAAGCTGCTTATTTTCTAATTCTAATAAGTTAGTAACTATTTTATACTCTTTACTTTGGTTAATTGCTTTAGCTTCCGTCTTCTTTAGCGCTAGGTAGTTATTAGATGTAAAGGGCTTAGTCAACAGAACAGGATTCTATTGGTAGCTAGTAACGAGAATTCCAAGACAAGGACTAGAAGAAGGTCGAGGAAAGGACACGTCTATATATATAATGCCAAGGCTCGGCTCGGCCGAGCCCCTAACTAGGGTCTGTAACAGTGCCGTAACATTATCCCCCCCTTTAGTAAAGCCTGCCCTTAGGCTTTGTAGTTGTCCTCCCCATTAAAAAGGCTACGTTGTCCTCTATAGCATTAAATCCGTTCTAAATTATTACTACGGGTAGAGCAGCAAGGGTTAATTGGGTAGCTGTAGGCAGAGCAGCAAGTAGTTAGGAAAAAAAATTTCGGGCCGTACGGCGCCAGTCCTAACGTTAGAAGGTTGATATATATATGCAGTCCTACAGTTCTGCTGCCATATAGCCCGGCCTGGGCTAGTACTACGTATTGCTAGGGGCCTTCCGTTCTTTGTCGTTCCTCCTAGAACTCTATTATCCCCTAGCTCTCTATCCCGCCTTTTAAAAAGGCTCGCCCCGAGCCATAAGTTAAATCCCCCCCGTGGGGGCCCCCCGGGGTTGGTTGGGTCGGTCGGGTCGTATAAGTACAAAGGTTAGGAAAAAAAAAATCGGGGTAGGTATTATCTCGTTAGGTAGTCCGTAGGCTTATAACTATAGGCATATCGGCACGGTTGTCTGGTCGGGTTCGGTTCGGTCAGTAGTAGTACGGTGCCAGCGTCTTGTTCTTCCATAGGCGTATCAGCACGGGTTCTTGTTAGGTCGGTCCTTCCGTAAGCGCATCAGCAGGTTAGGTAGTACGTAGATAATCGAGCGAGATTAGACATAATGTGCTGCACTACAATCTCTATAGTAAGGGATAGGTCTGGGTCTGGTTCTCGCACTCCTCTAAGTGGCCGGCTAACTCCATTCTAGGCTCTTACTGGAACACTACGCAACGGATCGTAATATGCTTTCTCCCTTACTATCTTAAGCTGTAGGCGTATCTTTCCATCCTCTATTTTGATCGTCTAGGAATAGCTCCGGTCGGTCGGTTGGTCTGTCGGTTGGGTTAGGTCAGTAGATCGTAGGCGTATCGGCACGATCATCGTCAGGTCCTTAGCAGTACGATGCAAGCGTCTTGTCCTTAGCAGTACAGTGCCAGCGTCGGGGTCGGTCGGTCAGGGTCGGTCGGCCGGGTCGGTTCTTCCAGGCTGCAACGAACATATTGCCAATTGACTTGCCCAAGCAAGCCTCGGCGCGCTCGTCGCAAGGTAGAATTTTTTGGACGGTCTTGGAATAATGTGAAGGGCTCAGTCAACAGAACAGGATTCTATTAGTAGCTAGTAACAAGAATTCCAAGACAAGGACTGGAAGAAGGTCAAGGAAAGAACACGTCTATATACATAATACCAAGGCTCGGCTCGGCCGAGCCCCTGACTAGGGTCTGTAACAGTGCCGTAACATTAGAGTAGTATCCCTACTTACTATAGTTAAAATAGGTAACTAGCGCTTTTATAGCTAGTGCTAGAGTTAGAGGCTGCCGGGAGGGGAGGGGACCTTTAGTCTCTTTAGCGCCCCTAGTAGAAGCCCTCTTAATAGCCTAGGCTGCTCTATAGTTACTTTATTCCTTGCCTGTCTACTTTAGACCTTAGGCGTACTATTAGGCAGTCTTGTAATAGGCTTAAAAGCTATAGTCTTTATCTGCCACCTTGACTTCCATTTAGACACGTAGGTTATTGTAAAGCTTATTATAAAGCTCCTCTTTCCACTGATCTTAGGGCATCTTTAAGATATTTACCAGCTGTATAAAGTTAGATTAGAAATTGTTAAAGTCTCCTAGGTATAGCATCCTAAGGCCTTTAAGTTCCTGCTAGGCCTTAATGCGGCGATCTAGGTCCTTAAAGACGTTCTTTAGGAACTTAAGTACTTCTTTACTAGTAGGGTTGCGTCCTATATTACGCTCTACTTCTAGGTAGAGTAAAAGGTAGTTATAAGCTTTGCCGCCTACGCGTGTTTTAATATACGCTACCTTTACATCTTCTTCCTAATCTGGGTTGTCTTAATAAAACCAGTCTGCATTAAATTAAAGCTTATTTTATATATGGCCGCTTTAGGTATAATAGGTAGGCTCTTTCCTATCTATTAGCGTAGATGGGTCTAGAAACTTTGCTATACGTTTTAAACCCACAACACTGCTTATCTAAGAGAGTGGTGTCCCTTCTTATATTATCTATAATAGTGTGCTTCCTCGCTTACTATCTTTCTGATTTAGGGCTATATAGTAACCTTACGGCCCATTCTTAATATCTTCTAATTGGCTTTGTAGAGCTTGTCTATTCTATTATCTAGGTGCTCCTTAAGCTCCACTATCTTCACTTAAGCTTCCTCTTTTGCATTAAGAGCTTTATGCGCGTAATTGTTTATAAGATGCCATAGTATAGTAATCTACTGTTCCATTGCCTTCCTTTGTATTCCCTGGAGCCGCAGCTCCTTTATAAGTTCAGTTGTAGATATCTCAGATAGCTTTTAGGTAGTTGCGGCCGTATACTCTCTTTTAGTCTCTATCTTAAAGTATATAGGGTCTTCGTCGTCTTCTGATTGCGCTATAAGACGGTCCTATTTGCTCTTTATATTGTCTAAAAGCTTTGTCTCGCCATAATACGGTTGGAGCTCTAGTGGCTTAAGTGTTGCATCTACAGGTTCCTTGCGCCCTAATAGTGCTGGGTTAGTGGCTATCTCTAGTGCACTAGGCCTTAATGCACTCTTTCTCGCCATAGTGTCTCTTTTGATTTCTTGGGTTGTAGTTAGGGTAATCCTTTTAATTTAATTACTGCAGTCTCTTCTTTTAGCTACTTAATCCGCTGTTATAGTTGCCTACTTAATGCAGGGCTTTAGTAGGTTAGTTGGTCTATAGTTATGGTGGTAAAACAGCTCTCTGTTTAGCTACGCGTTTAACCATTAGACCTAGTATTATGTCGCCTCTACAGGTTAATTGAAGTGACCTTAGTCTAATATCACGGCTAGCTTCCTATAGGAGCAGTCTAATAGATCAGGCAACAATAAGGGGCTATATTATAAGTAGACTAAGGTAAGGGCTCAAAGAAAGGGGCGCGGTAGACAATTATATACATGTTCAGTTGTCGGGGCAACGTTAGGGCAACGTTGATCCGTAACCGACAACGCCTTAATGGTAGCTATATAGACAAACCGTTACAGTATAGCTAAATAAAGAATAAAAACTCTAATAAATATTTATTATAACCTCTATAGTATAGTAAAACTAGTTTTAAAAAAGAATAAAAAGGTACTATAATACTAAGAGATCTAAAGGACTAGATCGTAAGGAGGGGGATAAAGTATAACTACTATATAAAAATTTCACAAGTTAATAACTAAGTAAGAAAGTAGATTATATTAGGCTAGAACTCTTTAAAATCTTAATAAAGATTTTAGAAGTTACATATAAATTAGACTTACTAGCTAAGATAAAGATATACCCTATATAGTATATTATAATAGTAGAACTAGCATATAGGGATATAAAACTACTAGTTTATAAAGTAGATACGTATAGAGGATAAAAAGAGGACAAGTAGTAAGTATAAAGAATTATTAGTTATAAGGACATTAACAATAAAATATAGTATAAGGTTAAGTAAATAGGCTATAATAAAACTATCTAAAAACTACTATAGAACCTAAAAAACGCAATATTAATAAAAAAAAGATCGCTAAAAAACGAGTTACCTAAGGGGGACCTAAAAGAAGCAGCTACTAAGCTTCTTAGAGTTATTTCCCTCTCTATTAATAGAGATCCCTTTCTTTTATTAGCTTTAAGCTTAGCTAGACCCTAATTAATAAGCTTCTACTCCTTTAAATAACCCTTTTTATAACTCTTCTTAAGATGAGCTAGTTAAGTGTTAAATACTTACTATTTTTTAGCGTAAATACGCTCCCCATTATTCTAAAGTTTTTATATCTTAGTAAGGGCTAGGTGTGACGGTACTAGAGCGCGTTACCTACTACTTTTTAGGCGTTCTGCCAAATTCTGCCGTATTCTGCCAACACTACTTATAGAGCCAACTAATTAGGATTTTCCATCCCTAGGATATAAAATCGCTATTAGCTTGCTTATGACTAGCGCCTTAGCATCCCTTTATATCTTACCAGTCTCTAATAGACTTCTTTTTCTCCTTAGCTTAGTATTCTTATATAGTAGCAATCTATAAGCTTCGGTTTAGAAGCATTTATATAAGCCTATTATATTATACTAAGCTCTCCCTACATTGCCTAGGAAGGCCTTAATAATATCCCACCTTAAAAAAAAAGACCTTTATCTACAACGACGCGTTAATGCGTTATACTTAGACACTAAATAACTCACACTACTATGCCTGGGAAGGCCCTAACAATATCCTACTTTTATAGGTTAGACTATACTTAACCTATATCCCTAAAAAAAACCCTAGAATTAAAACCAAATTATATAATTCTAATAAACCTTAGGAAGCCAACAATAGTACCTAAAGTGAGCTTATCTAAAAGACCTGCCTCTACCTAAGAGGAACACGAGATCTAGCTAGAATTGGAAATTAAAGACAATAACGACGTTATAGAGGTACGTAAGTATATTTGTGCCCTTATAGCCAATTAAAAGGTTAATTGTCTTTAAGCCTAAAGTATATAAGAGACCTTAAAGGAGATTTTAGAAAGCCTTACTGCCTTATAAAATAGCCCAGCCTCCCCTTTATAAAGCCTTAGCTAACCCATTTACTTAACTAAATGTAATATACTAGAGAGTACAGACACAATAATAAAGTAATTAAAGTCCGTTAAGCTTTCTAACCCTTAACCACTATCTAATGGGATAGACCCTACCTTTAAGAATTGGAGGATCTAAGTATAAGGAAAGCTCTATGTTAACTATAACTATTTCCCCTCTAAAGAAGCTAAAATGCTCTACCTCTTTGGTTAAACCATTGGGGATACTTAGCGACACCTCTAAGCTAAGTTTAAAGACGAGTTACCTATTTGGTTTATATCTGTTAACGAAATAATACAGCATCTGGCTGCTATTTATATTAATCTAAATAAAGTACGGGATGCCTATTATAACTATAACCGCCTAATAGTAAAATTAAACTAATTCTTATACCTAGTAGGCAAAGGCTAGGTTCCCCCTAAGAACTACCGTTTAGACCTATACAATAAGCTAATAGTCTAACTATAAGAGAAGATTACGGCAGCTTTAAACAACCTACTAACCTACTAAAGACTTACAGTTCAATGTTTGTTACTAGATTTAGAACTAAAATAAATTAATATTTGTTCTAATTAACTAAAGCAGTCCTAAAACGACCGGAACCTACCTGCTATACTAACGGGAGCTAGCATTAGAAGACAAACCACGACCGCCCTTACACTAAAAGTAGTTATAACTACCTACCCATAAGCCTTGCCCGACTTACTATATACCACGCCTTTAGCTAATACTTATCGCAATATCTTAATTAACCCTACTATGGTTACGTACTTTAATTATAGAAAGGATAGTTACTTTGCTACGTCTTACCTAGAGCTAAAGGATATGGGTAATATTAAGGAAATAGAAGAAGAAGAAATGTCTAATAAGTTAGGAAAAAAAGAACTCTAGGGAAAGACCCCCCCTTAGGATATTCTATTAATCTTAAAGAAATTAATTTAAGTTAGCTAATAGGCAGAAAATACTTTATAGTTCTATATATAGTATCTTAAAATAGATATAGAGTTAATATAACTGCCCTTATTAATACTAGAGTAAATAGCTTTGCCTTTATAAATACTGCTTATATAAATAACGTTGCTAAGTTCTTAAATATAAATGCTACCTAACTAAAGAAGCCTGTTTAAGTAAAAGGCTATAACGGTTAAGCCGGTAAGCCAGTTACCCATATCTTAAAGCTATATATTGCTATTAATAGATAACGCTAATTTGGTATCCCCTTCTGCATCCTAGACCTAGGGTTCTATAATATAATCCTTAGCCAAAAATAAATGTCTTACTTTAATATTTAGCTAAACGTATAATAAAGAGAGTTTATCTAGCTGGAGAGTAGACCAAAATTACTCTCCTTTGTTAGAGAAATTCGGACTAACTATAAGATATTAGCCGTAAAGGCTAACCCTATCTATTAATGGAATGTTAGGGACCATAACCTAGCCTTTACTTAAGAAGATGCCCGCTATAGGGCCGGTAAGAACTCTGTACTAACGATAATACTCCCCCAAAGTACTATAGTTAAGGAAAACTCTACTTACGGAAGTAGAACGGATAGTAATATAGACAACTTCTAAATTGCGAAGATCCGGCTAATATGGAAAAGGACGTACTAACAGGACATAAAAGATAACCTTTGGAAGATGTAGTAAGAGCTAAAAGAAATAAGGACAATGCTAATATACTAAAAGCCCCTAGGGCTATAGACACCCCTACTACCATATAATACCCCTATAGTAGATATCGCGGCAATTAGTGCTATAGGTTTTTACTTTAATATATATTAAAAGGATAATAAGGTCTTTATAACTAGCTTATATAACTAGATTATTAATAAAAAGGAAAAAGGGCTAGTAGAGGAAACTGATAAAGAACTAGCTAAGCGCCTTCTCCCTACTTACCTCTTAAACTATAGGGACGCGTTCTTAAAAGCAGTTTTGGATATACTGCCTCCCTACTAAACCTACAATTATAAGATTTAATTAGAGGCCAACAACTCTCTAGGTTATAGCCCCCTTTACTAATAAACTATAGAAGAACTAAAAGCCATAAAATAGTACTTAATCAATAACCTCTATAAAGGGTTTATTAAACCAAGTTAGGCCCCTTTTACTTCCCCTATTCTATTTATAAAGAAACCTAATAAAGGCCTCCGCTTCTGCATTGACTATTAAAAACTAAACGCTATTACTTAGAAAGATCGTTACCTTCTTTCCCTAATTAATGAGACCCTTATACGTCTAAGCCAAGCTAAAATCTTTATAAAGCTTAATATCCGCTAAGCTTTTTACTAAATTAGGATGGACCCTATATTAGAGGATCTGTTAACATTTTATACCCGCTACGGTTCTTATAAATATAAAGTCCTTCCTTTTGGACTAATAAATAGGCTAGCCATATACCAACGGTATATAAATAATATTCTTTTTAACTACCTTAACAAATTCTGCACGGTATACCTAGACGACATTTATATATACTTAGATAATAAACTTAAGTACTAAGTTTATATTAAAAAGGTCCTAAAGAGGCTGCAGAATGTAGGCCTATAAGTTAATATTAAAAAATGCGAATTTAGAGTAAAACAAATAAAGTATTTTAGGTTTATTATTAGCATAAAAGAAATTAAAGTTGACCTTAAAAAGGTTAAGGCGATATATAACTAAAAAACCCCTTATACTATAAAAGGCATTTAGTCCTTTCTTAGTTTCTATAACTTCTACTATTAGTTTATTTATAACTATAGGGTTATAGCTAAGCCTCTTATATAACTAACTAAGAACGACACGCTTTTTATTTTTAATAATAGTTATATAAAAGCTTCTAAAAAGTTAAAAGACCAACTTACCTCCTCCTTAATTCTCTATTACTATAACCTAGACCTTAAATCTATGCTGGAAACGGACGCCTCTAATAAAGTAATAGTGAGGTTTCTCTTACAGTTATATCTAGATAGTAAGTGGTACCCTATTATGTTTTTTTTTAAAGATAATGGCCTTAGCTAAGTATAACTACGAGGTACATAATAAGGAAATACTGGCTATTATACAATTATTATCCCAGTAACGTGTAGAGCTTAGAAGTACAGACTCTTAAATTAAAGTCTATACTAATTATAAAGCCCTTAAGTATTTTATAACAATAAAGTAGCTTACTAGCCGATGGGCTAGGTGGGCTAAAATACTCTCCTAATTCTTCTTTATAATTATATACTGCCCTAGTAGGTAAAACTCTAAAGCTAATACCCTTACCTAGAGAGAATAGGACGTGGAACCACAGAATAAGCTAAAGGCTTAGTACTAGACATATACCCTCCTCTATCCCAAATAGCTTAACCTATATATCCTTAAAAAACTAAGCTCTAAACGGAATAAGCTAGCGCCTATAGAAGGAGAGATTCTAGATAAACTAATAGGACTAATTAACTATATCCTAATCACGAACCGTATAGCTAAATCTCTAAAAGCCCTCTATAACTAAGCTATAAAAGGCGACCCTAATTTAGAAATAAAAGACGCACTGCTCTTATATTAAGAACGGCTTATAGTTCTAGACGTTAATAACCTACAAATAGAGCTAATCCATAAAGCCTACTGTTAAGTCTCTACGGCGCACCTTGGTTAAGATAAGACCCACTAACTACTAGTGCCTTACTACTACTGGTAAGGACTCCTATCTGATATAGAACGATTTATTAGGAATTATTATGCTTATAAACGGGCAGATACCCCTAGGGATTAAACCCCTAGATGGTTATAACTACTGCCAGTTCCTAAACGCCCTTAGCAACATATTATAATAGACTTTAAATTATTTCTAAAAGATAAATATGGCTATAATATGGCCTTTATAGTAGTTAACTAACTAAATAAATAAGCTGTCTTTCTCTATTACTTTAAGACTATAACTGCGAAAGATATGGCCTGTATATATATTAATAACATTTACCAGATCTATAGCGCTCCTAAGTTAATTATCTCTAACTATAGACCCTAATTTATATTGGACTTCTGGGAAATTTTTTGCCGTATCCTTAGGATTAAGATTAAGCTATTTACTATATTTTACCCTTAGACTAATGGCTAAACCAAGACTATAAACCAATACCTCGACTAGCGACTTCGCTCCTTTATTAATTACTACTAGAATAACTAGTTGGAACTACTGCTATAATAAACTACGCACAGCTTACGCTCCCTTATAATAGTATAGGAATGTCGCCATTTAAGTTACTTTATGGATATAAGCCACGAATATTCTTTAATTAGGATAGACCTATAGAACCTATAATGGCCCGCAAACGCCTTAGCTATAAAGAGGCCTAGATATTTGCTAAAAGAATATATAGGGCCTAGGAGACTGCTAAAGCAATTATAAAAAGGGCATAAGAGAAGAAAGAGGCTGATGTAAACTAATATCGCCACAAGGTAGACTTTTAAGTAGGAGATAAGATATAGGTATTAATAAAAAACTAAAAGACCTAGAGGCCGAGCTATAAACTAGACTACTAAATAGCTGGCCCCTACAAAATCCTTAAGAAGGAAGGGCACTCTATTAGGGCTAAGTTACTAAAGTTAATAAAGATCTACCCTATCTTCTCTTTACGGAAGGCCACGGACAACCTATTGCCTAGATAGTATAACGACCCCCCACCGCCAATTTAGATTGCAGAGAACGAGGAATGAAAGGTTAAAGAGATCTTAGTAGTTAAGAAGGACCGTAGTACCCTAAAATACCATATAAGCTAGGTAGGTTACAATAAAGATCTAGAATAGTACCCCGCATCTAATTTTAAGTACTCTTCCTATAAGCTACGAGATTTCTACCTAGCCTACCTAGATCTCCCTAGACTACTATATAAACTAAACAGCTAGATTAAATGCTAGGAGGAAGGGTTAGATAACTATAATAATCTAAATAATAATAAAGAACCTAGACAAAGCCTAAGGGCAGGCTTTTTTAGGAGGGGAGGGGGTGATATAATAGTACTAGAGCGCGTTACCTACTACTTTCTAGGCATTCTACTAAATTCTACCATATTCTGCCAATACTACTTATAGAGCTGACCAATTAGGATTTTCCATCTCCGGGATAGAAAATCGCTATTGGCTTGCTTACAACTAGCGCCTTGGCGATCCCTTTACATCTTGCCAGTTTTTAACAGACTTCTTCTTCTCCTTAGCTTAGTATTCTTATATAGTAGCAATCTACAAGCTTTGGTTTAGAAGTATTTATACAAGCCCGTGACACTAGGGCAAGTTTACCTTTAAGGTAAAAGGCCTTAGATTAAATATAAGACCTTACAATAATTAGATAAAGCACTATACGATTATAAAGAATAATAAGATATATATATTTAGTATTAAAAACGGATCGAATATTATAGAACAATCGTATATTCGATCTCGTATACTTAGTATAAGAAAGAGGTTAGTAACTAGAAAGAGCCATAATCGCAATATATATTAACTTTTTCTTTATATAATAAGAATAGAACAGTATAATTTTACTAAAAATAATAATAATTAAAATAAGCTAGTTACGGCGATTAGAATATAAGGATCTAATAGAAGGTATTAAGACTTAAAAAGGTTATTAAATTAAAAACAGAAATACTATACCTCTAATTAATAACTTAGAGATATGGGATATTTTTAAAGATAAAGATAAAGAGGGGGAAGATAGTGTTATGGACCTTATATTAGTAGGAGTATAACTACTTAAAGAGGAAATAGATAATCTAATAGTAATAGCGTAAAAGGTAATAAAACCGATTAAACTATAGAACAAGGCGTAATTAAGTTATATAATAGGTTATAGGATTATAGTTTAGAATATAAAAATATAGGACGTACTAACGTACTAAACTACTAATATGCTTAGCATATTTCTTAAAAGTTAGGTTCTATATTTAAAGAATTACAGTCCCTACCTTAGATAGTTCTCTCTTTATAGTAAATCTTAGAATTAATTAAAGTTAATCTATTAGGCACTTACTCTATAGTTAGATCTTATTATTATATTTACCTATATACCTAGCCCATTAATAAGTCTACCGTAGTATCTACTATAAGACTTTATTATACCTAAGCTATGTATTAAATTTGGGTGCAAGTTCTATCGCATTCTACTCTATTAATCTAGGCTATACTAAAAGTAATATATTAAGAGTGGAAGCTCTAAAGGTTAAGTAACGGTAGTTTATTTAGTTTAGTATTATGGTAGGATTTATAACCGCCTATAATGTCACGGAACGCGGGTAAGGGCTACAAAGCGTATATATTTGGGGAGTCTACAAGACGTTGCGCAATCGATCATAAGGGTCAAGGGCGTAAGGAGGTAATATACCCTCGCGTAGCTAACATAAGCTATACGCGAGGTGTACACAAGAGCATAGGGTTCTCCTATGGAGGCCCCTACGGTCAGGTTCCGTAACACTACCCCCCCTCCTATTAAGGCGGAGCTCCAGCGACGCTGTAGTTGCTATATACATATAGGGGGAAATGCTTAGGGTATCTAGAAGAAGGAATATCGTTATAGGTGTAACGGGCTCGTATAGGTGCCTCTGACTTAAAGCTTATAGGTTACTACTATGTAAAGGTACTAGGCTATAGAGGGGAAGGAGGCTGTTAGGGACTTGGTAAGGTGCGAGGGTATTACTAAGGCACTAGTAGTAAGCAAGCCAATAGCGATTTTCTATCCTAGGGATGGAAAATCCTAATTAGTTAGCTTCTCCTTAGCGTCTAGAATCTAACCAATTAGACAACTTTAACTGGTGGTTAAAGTTCCTTAACATCTCATCAGAGTAGTTACGTGACGGTAATATACAACAATTTAGCTGTGACGGCTCCTATAGGGGATTAGGTACAAAATCTCTACTTAGGCCTAGTTTCTATGGGTTTACGTAGTGGAAATTGCTGATTAGATCTTTTACATTTTTAAAATCTTCCCATAGTTGCTATTTTGGCTGATCTATGTTAAATCCTATATAGGTAGCTTTATAGTAGAGCCGCCGTCCTCTGCCTTTACTAAAGTATTTAGAGTTAATAATTTGTTTAACAGTCCACTCCTTATAGTTCTTGTCTTTGTTCTTATCTCGGATTAGTACTAATAGGGGTTTAGGCTATATTTGTCCTGGTAGAGGGTTAGGCTAATAAAGGTATAGTAGCTATAGGTGAAATATGGGCCATATCCTATAGGTGGCTAAGGTAGGCGGGAGCTCTAGTTTATATGCAGCTCCTCTATCAATAACTTGTTTAATCTAGTAGGGGCCAAGGTTCTTATAATTAAGTGACTTTATAGGTCTCTATATAGAGATATTATATATATCTAACTATACCCAGTCGCCAACACGCATCTTAGGTGGTGGTGTTTTATAGCGGTTGGCGAAGTAAGCTTATTTCACTTAGGCCCAGGCCATCTCTCCTTTATAGTAGTTAAGTAGGTCTTTTATACGGTCTATATATTAATCAGTAAGTAGCATCTTAAGGCGTTTTCCATATAGCAGTTTCTTATTAATAGGCTCTGGTGGCTCTATACTAGATTGTGGGTAATATCCTTTATTTACAAAAAACAGGGTAAGTCCTATAGTGGCTAAGATGTGGTTATTTACTACAAATTTACTTAGCAAAAGGTGGTCTACCTAGTTGTCCTAACTATAGGCAACTACCTATCATAAGTACGCCTTTATACTAGCGTTAGCGTTTTCCAGTTGTCCCGCAGTTTTATGGTAAAAGGATGTAGACATCTTAATAGAGATACTAAGGCGTTAGTAGATCCGCCTCTATACATTAGAGTCAAATTGTGTGCCTTGGTTAGACGTAATAGAGTTAGGTAACCCGTATAGTTAGTAGACTTTACAGAAAAAGGCGTTAGCAATGTCGCTTACAGCTACGCCTTTGGTTAGGACGTAGTGGCGTTCTTTTATAAGTTGGCATATTATTATAAGGATGTTCTTATAGGTTCGGCTATATTGTTTATAAGGTAGTAGGTCGATAATGAAATCTATAGCAATATCTGCCCATTATTGTATAGGTACTGGTAGAGGGTATAGCAGTCCTTAGTACTTTGTGTAAAATGCTTTAGTATGTTTACAGCCGTGGCAGGCGCTTATAAAGTATTTAACTAAGTCTATTATTTTAGGCTAGAAGTAGTATTAGCTAAGAAGCTTATAGGTTCCTCCTTTGCCTAGGTAGCCGCTTAATTAGAGGTCATAGGCCATTTGGATTAGTTGCCGTTATAGGTCTTTTAAGTTGGGGATAAATAGACGGCCTCTATAATAGAGCCTGTTCTCTTTTACTTTTAAGGCTGCTATATTAATCTGGCCTAAGCTTTGGAGGTTAGTAGGCAGTATATAGGTGCTGGCGATCTTTGCGGCAATCAGTTAATACAGTAATGGGTTAATAGGGGTGTTATATACTGTGGTAATAAGTTTGTTAATTTTAGGGGGTAACTCTAGTTCTATGGTATAAAGCTAAGGGGCAGTTGGTTCTGTCTTAGGTAGTATACCTAGGGCTAAGTTTCGTACTTTTAGGATTATTTGTCGTTGGAATTAATTATAAGGGTTATCTTTTAATTAAGGAAGGTCTTACAAACGGCGTGTTAGGCTATTAGGCTTAGTACCTTATACTTCTAGCCTATATACAATTTTAAAGTTAAAACCGGAGAGGAACTCGTTCCAACGTGCTTAGCATCAGTTTAGTTGTTTTATAGTTATAATATACTTAAGGTTGCGATAATCTGTAAGGACCTTAGTTGGCTAGTTAGGTTCTACTAAGGAGAGTTCCAGTTAGAATTCCTTAAATGCTTATATAATTATAAGGAGTTCCTTATTATAGATCTCGTAGTTACATTTTTATAGTGTAAGCTTAGATGAGTAAAATGTAACTAGGTGGAGGAGACCGTTATCACCTATCTAGGAGAGGACGCCCGCGTTAATATAGTCTAAGGAGTTAGTCTTAAGATAGAGTTGTCATCCTAGTATAAAGTAAGCTAGGATAGGTGCTTTAGTAAACGCATCTTTTAAGTCTTAGAACGCCTTTTTGTATTTAGGTGTCCAGATAAAACATAGATATGTTTTTCTTCCTTTTGTAGAAAAGCCCTTTGTTCACATTATTGCTATAAGTAGTGCTATAACACCTAAGAAGTTATATATAAATTTCTAATAGAAGTTGGCGAAATTGAAAAAGGCTTATATATCCTTAATATAGGTAGGGGTTTGCCATCCAGTAATTATATATACTTTTTTGGGGTCTATATAGACACCCTTAGTAGTAACAATTAGTTTAAGGTATTTTACTTCTATAACTAAGAATTCGCACTTCTTTAAATTAATATAAAGTCCTATATCTCTAAGGCGCTATAGGACCTTTTAAATGTGCTTGGTATACTTAGAAGGGTCATTATTGTAAATAAGTATGTTATCTAGGTACGCGGAGTAGAAGTCGTTAAGGTAGTCCTATAAGGCATTATTAATGTAGCTTTAGAAGCTGCCTAGGCTGTTATATACGCCAAAAGGCATAATGGTATATTTAAATTGGCCGAAGCGTAATATAAATGCGGTTTTCTATTTATCACCTTCCCATATTTAGAGGCAGTTAAAGGCGGCGATGATATTAAGTTTAGTATAGATTTTAGCTTAGCTAAGCCGTTTAAGGGTCTCGCGTATAAGCGGTATAGGGTATCAGTTCTTAATCATAATAGCGTTAAGTTCTCTATAGTTAACGCAGAATTAAATACCTCCTTTTGGCTTTTTAGCAAGGAGGATAGGAGCGGCTGCTGGGGATATACTGGGATAAATAAACCCTTTGTTAAGGTACTTATTGATATACTTTTTAATAACTAGGAGTTCGTCTTTTAATATTAGGTAGAGTCTTTTATAGGGCGGTATTTTTCCTTATTTAATATTAATGGTATAGTCGTCAGGTTAATGTGGGGGTAGTATATCTACGCTCTTTTGTAAGCATATGTTAATAAAGTTATGGTATCTCTTAGGGAGGAGCTTACGGAGTTCCTTATTAGTAAGTCCTTTTTTAAGCTTTATAAACTTCTTAAAGTCTAAGGGTGAAAGTCCGTAGAGTTCTATAGGGGCATTATTTTCTGGGAGGTTAACTATATCTATCCTATTACTATAGCGGACATAGTCCTAATCTTTATTAAGCTTGTATAGTTATAATTAGGAGGCTGCGGCAACAGTCCAGCCTTTCCTATATGCTATATAGTAGAAGGCCGCGGCGCTTACATAGTAGCAGTTAATTGTGGGTAGGGTAATAAGGGTTTCCTTAGGTTAATATCCTAGGGAGTAAATAGAGGCGGCTAGGCTATGCCCTAGGCAAGTCTCTCTGCAGTATTTAGAGTTAAAGGTTACTTCTCTCTTTTACTAGTTAATGGTGGGGTTATATTATTTGAGCCAGTTCATTTTAAGGATAATAGGGTAGTTTGTAAGTGGTGTAATATAGGCCTAGAGCTCCTCCTAGTATCCGTTTATATTTAGGTAAAGTTATACTATATAGGTAATCTTTTGTGTAGTATAACTACTATTAGCAAGTTATAGGGCGCGGGCTTTAGTAAGGGGTAAGGTAGGTAGGTTATAAGTGCGTATAAATTAGGTATTTACAAATTTATTAGTAGCTCCGCAGTTAATTATAAAACGGGTTTTATATTATTTCTTAGTAGTAGTTCCCTCTATAAGTAAGACTATTTGCTTCCATTCTTCTATTCTTACTAAGCTATCTATTAAGCAAGCCAATATATAGATCCCTCTATTGTCGGAGTGTCCCAACCTGCAACTTAGGGCTAGGACTTTACGTTTTCCACTTCCACGTCTAATTCTACTACCGTTGCTGCATCTTTGTCTTATGCGGTAGCGGCATATAGTGACGTATTTGGTGTCTGGGGTATAGGGTTAGGTGTTTAACAGCAGCTGCTAAACCTAGCCATTAGGTAGTTTAGGCTATAGCTATAATAGCCTTTTTAATGGTATCTATAGCAACGCCTTAGCTTCTAGAGTAGCTTGCGCTCTCCGTCTAGTAGCTTTTTTAGGAAGGCTGGTATAGAGAGGTCGATATTAGGACCAGTGGTATTACTTAGGGTAGTGGGTGTTAGTGGTTTAGTAGGTCCGGAGGGCTTCTATAGAGAGGTCTTTAGGCAGGGGTTTATAGTAGTAATCTAGTTTAACTGTCGTTTAATCTTCCATAGGGCTGCTACCATATTATAAACATTATTATAGTTGTGGCTAGCGGCTATATAACTAAGGCGATAAGTAACTTTTTTAAGGAGATCTTCCTAGTCTTTAGCATTATCTTAGGTAAGGACTTTGGTGTATTCCTAGAATTTAACATAGAACTTATTAAATAATTTAGTAGGACTTATCTTTAGGGCGCGTAGTTTAGCTTAACTAGTGGCCACTAGGTTATAGTCGCGGTACATTTAGTTAAGGTTATTAAGGACTTCCTAGTAGAACTGCTACTTTTAGGGACTGCTAGTCTCCTATTAAGCGAAAAGCCTATTAAATAGGATGCCCTTCATTCATCTGGTGATGTAGCCAATCTTAGTATCTTCTGTAGGGAAAAGGTAGGCGCTCTGGGTCAGTTTCTCACAGGTTTATATCTTTTAGTGGCTGTATTCCTTGCGGTCACCCTTAAAAATTAGGGGATTAGGGTAGCGTATATTAGACCCTATAGTGGTAGTTTGGGTTTGATTATTGTGGCTTTTATTATCGCTGCTGCTGTGGTAGGGGTTCCTATTAGGTAAAGCTGCTTGGCGCTAACCTTCCATTAAGTGTTAAGTAGGTAAGGTTGCCAGAGGCGTAGAGACTTAGGTGGCGTTATATATAGTAAAGAGTATTTGGTATTGTTACAAATGTACTTATTAAGCTAAGATTATAGGTATTTAATTGTACCCTCTCTTTCAGTAACTGTAGCAATAAGTGTAATCTCGGCCTTCTTTAATCGTTGGACGTTGTGTTTAGACGCGCAGAGGTTATCTTTAATCTCTTAGCGTGTTATTAGCGAGCGCCTTATAAGCTTATAGGTCTTAGATAATATTATAATCTTAGGTAGTACACATTTTAGCTTGTGTAAGCTTTAGATAGTAGTTCTATAGAAGGCGGTAGTATTTATTAGGTTCTTATACTACCATTTTTATAAACATCTTGGCGTCTCATATCTTAATCTTAATAGATAGTAGCCCTTCGGCTTGTTTATCCGTGGTTATATAGTTAATAAAGGATAAAACATTGTTAATGTCCCCTTTATGGTTGTCGTAGTCTTTTAAGCCACTAGGCTTCCCTTTAGGGGTTAAGGCTAGGGCTAATAAATTAAATCCTCCTAGGACTAATTGGTGTCGTGGTTTTAATATAGGTATTGGGTTGTTCTTTAAGTTTAACATAGTGGCTAGTAAGGAATTTCGTCTTACTATTATTAATTCTTTAGGAGTACGAAGTGAGGTAATTTGTGGACACGCTGCTTCTGGCAGCGTCTGCGGTATTATGGAGACGTAGAATTGGTCGTAGGCTGAGCGTTAGTGAAGAAAAAGGCGTAACATAATGTCACGGAACGCGGGCAAGGGCTATAAAGCGTATGTATTCGGGGAGTCTACAAGACGTTGCGCGATCGATCGTAAGGGTCGAGGGCGTAAGGAGGAGATATACCCTCGCGTAGCTGACATAAGCTGTACGCGAGGTGTACGTGAGAGCACGGGGTTCTCCTATGGAGGCCCCTGCGGTCGGGTTCCGTGACATATAAATAAGTAGATTTGATTAGTTAAGCTTAGGCCATAATTTTACATACGATTTTAATAGTGTAAAGGATAATTATAAAAGGTAGTAATGAATATTAGATACTATACTAAACTTATAGACTAAAAAACAACTTATAGAATATAGAATATAAGCTAAGAAAGCCTATAACCCTTAGGCCGTAAACTATAGCCTAATAGATAACCGTAAAGAACCCTATTAGCCTCCCTCTAGTTAATATCTACTATATTAGTGTTGTAGAATTCTACTAGAACTTAGTTTAGCCTAATACTATTATCGTTATAACTAGCTTATATAAAATTAACCAAATTATTAAGAAATAAAGAAGTCCTAGCCTATAATTGGCCTAGCGGAGATAAAAGTAAGCTTATAGATAAAGAGCTAGTAGAATAAAAACCACCTTATTAATACTAGGAATTTAAAAATATATTCTCTAAGGGAGCGTCTAATATATATCCGCTATACTAACTATATAACTATAAAATTAAAATTAAGCTATATAAGAAAAGCGCCTTTAGCTATAGCTCGCTTTACTAGTAATTTACTACTAAATTATAAGCTATAAAGCAGTATCTTATTAATAACCTAAATAAGGGCTTTATTAAACCTAGCCAAGCCCCCTTTGCATTGCCTATTCTTTTTATTAAAAAGCCTAATAAAGGACCTTGTTTCTATATTAATTACTATAAGCTAAATAATATAAGCTAAAAGGATCGTTATCTATTACCCTTACTTAATAAAACTCTAGCCTAAAAAAGTATGGTTAAGGTTTTTTTAAAGCTTAATATTTGTTAGACCTAACTTAATGGTATCTATCTATATAGACCTAAATAGGGACCGTATTAGACATTAGTTAAGAATAGATAATATAGTTCTTATTTATATATTCCACTATTTCTCTAAATTTCGTTATAGTAATTACTTAAGAATTATTATCTATACTAGTTGTAACGGAACCTTGTAGTAAGAACTACGGTGGGTCCTGTTATTGGGCTAGGTATATAGGTAAGAACAAATCAACAACATAATAATAACTAGTGGAGTGGTTGCCTAATAGATTAACTCTAATTGTATTCTAAGATTTACTATAAGGAGAGAACTATCTATAGTAGGGACTAAGGTCCTTTAAATATATAACCATACTCCTAAGAAATCCTCTCTTATACGTGAGGTATGTAAGGTATATAAGGTATATAACAGACCTCGCAGACCTTATAGACCTTATAGAGCAAGTTATGTAACCTTGGTTACTATTCCTCGTTATATAGCTCTACTGGCTCCATCCTAGACCGTGCCTATATTAACCAACTAGCTTCTGCCGACTCCTCTCTAAGTAGTTATAATATTGTACTTAAAGCGTCTGTAATACTATCTCCCTTCTCTTTATCTTTGTCCTTAAAGATTCCTAATATCTCTAAGTTATTTACTAGAGGTGTAATGTCCGTCTAATTAATCTGGTTAATATCTTTACTTATTATACCTAAAGCATCTTCTTCTTCTTTATTCTAATAATGTGCCCATACTGTGGCTGCTATACTATCGCTTGGTGAAGTTATGCCGTCTCCATGTTCTTGTTGTGCGAAAGAGGGGTTAGTATATGTTGTGCTAGTAAGTCCTTTGTCCTAATAACCCTCTTCCTGCTTGGAGTGTACTAAGTCAAACGTTCGATTACTATATAACGTTTGTTTGGTTTCTAATGCTAAATATGCGTATTCTATGACTTTTAACAGTCTTTAAGTTCCCTAAGTAACTTATTATAGGGTCTTGTGTTTAATCTACCGCTGTGAAACTTAATAGTGAGCTCTTAAGTGCCTTGGATAAACTTTGTTGTTCGCGGGAAGCAGAGCAGGAGGCTATAGCTGCTTAATAGCGTGCCCTTGAAGCCTGTTTATTGGCCTCTGCCCGTCTTCTTTATCTTAAGAAAGTGCGTAAGAAGGTCCGTTCTAAGGAGTAGAGGCTTGTTTAATAGGGTCTTAACGAGTTAGGTAATAAAAGGACTAGCTCTCCTCTTGTAAGGGAAATAACTCCGAGTAGCTCGGCAATTGCTCCTTTTGGGTCCCCCTTAGGTGACTCGTTCTTTGGCGATTTTTTTTAACGCTTTTTGACCTGCTTTCTTCTGATACTCCTTTACCTTTCCTATAGCGTTCTTTAGGTTGCTTAGTGGTTCTTAGGTAGTCTTATTATAGCCTATCTACTTTACTTTATACTATGTTTTGTTATCTATATCCTTGTGACTGATGATCTTTAAAACTTGCTATTTGTCTTCCTTTTGTCCTCTATATATGTCTGCCTTATAGACTAGTGGCTTAATATTCCTATATGCTAGTTCTAGCATTATGATATGCTGTATAGGGTAGATCTTCATTTTGGCTAGTAGGTTTAACTTATACGTAACTAATAAAATTCTTTGCTTAACTTTAAAAGGTCCTAGTCTGATATGGTCTAATTTCTTGCTTAGTTATTAACTCTTGAAATTTTTATGTAGTAGCCACACTTTATCTCCCTCCTTAAGATCTGGTCCCTTAGATCTCTTAGTATTATAATACCTTTTTATTTGTTTTTATACTAGTTTAGCTGTTTCCTTAAGGTCTTTATAAAGATTTATTAGCGTCTCCATTCTTTGTTTAGCTGTGCTACTCGTCTTTTTTGGTTACTGTGGCAATAACGATGTTCTTGGTTCGTATCCGTAATTTGCCTTAAATAGTAATGTTCCTATTCCTTCTTGTGGTGTTATATTGTATATAAACTGTGTAACTGGTAATAATAATACCTAATTGTTCTATACGTAATTGATATAGTGCCTTAGATACTATTCTAGTGTTTAGTTTAGTCTTTCCGTTTATCCGTCCGTCTACGGATAATATGCTGTAGATGTTGCTGCGCGAACTCCTTGTTCTGCCAGAAATACTTCCTAAAATGCTACTATAAATCTTGGATCTCTGTTTAATATAATCTTGTCTAGTACTTTGTGTCTTGCAAATACTTCCTTTATATAGATTCTAGCGATATCTTCTACTGATATCTCTTTAGTATATGCTATAAAGTATCCCCACTTTATTAGCTTATCCACTATTACTAAGATCGCGTTATAATCTTATCCTGTAATAGGATCTCTTAACTTTGGTAACTTAATAATAAAGTCCTATAATATGACTTCCTATGGTCTTCCTGGTATTTTGATAGGTTGTAGCTCTCTATATGGCTTATATCTTGTTGGTTTGTTTTTTTAGCAATCTAGATACTTCTTTATAACTTATCTTGCTAGTCCCCAGATTCCTTAAATAATGTATTCCTTCTAAAGTCTTGATACTAAGCCTATAGCTCTATTATGTCCTTGTGATATTCCCTTGTGGAATTCCTTTATAAATTCTTCTGTAATAGACTTAGGTATATACGTTGCTTCTCTGTTTTTGTATTACTCTAAGTCTGGATCTTTGGCCTATATTTCTTAGATCTTCTATATCTAATTACTTTTTAGTAACTTATGGATCTGACTTTCTTTGGTTGCTGTAATCTTTGGATAATTATACCTGATTAATCTGTTTTAATCCTTTTGTAATAAAGCTCCTAATAGCTTTTTATCACTTTGTAGTTTAGCTTTTCTGCTTAGAGTATCTGCTTGTGCATTGTCTATACCCTTGGTATGCTGAATTTCGAAATAGTATTTTATAAGCATTTCCGCCTATCTAACCTGTCTTTGGTTGAGTTCCTTTGTTGTTAGGAATCCTATAAGGTTCTTATGGTCTGTTTTAACTATAAATGGTTTCTTTATGCCTTGTAAGAATACTCTCTATTCCTTAAGTGCTATAACTATACCTAATAACTCCTTGTTGTAGATGTTATAGTTTAACTCTAGTGGTGTTATTTTCTGACTATAATACGCTACTAGATGCTATGCGTCCTGATGCTTCTGTAGCAAATATACTCTTAGTATAAAGTCTAATACGTTTGTCTTAATAACTGTTTCTAACTTTGGTTAATAGATCTTGAGGATTAGTTCTTAGGTAAATAACTCTTTTAGTTTCTAGAATAGTTTCCTCTATTTTCTACCCTAAACCTATAGTTCCTCTTTCTTTGTTAGTTTTGTGAATGGCTTAATACTTTTTAACTACTATGCTATGAACCTCCTATAGTAGTTACAAAACCCTAGAAACGATCTTAACTATGTAATATTCTCTGGTTCTTGCTAACTTACTATAGCTTTAACTTTCTTTGGGTCTATGCTAATTTTTCCTAGTTTGATAATAAATCCTATAAAATCGGTTTTTCTTGTAAAGAACTTGTATTTTTTAATTGCTACTGGCATCTGTTTTTCTTGTAGTCTCTTTAAGACCTATTTGACGTGTTTTCTATGTTCTTCCTTACTCTCTAAGTAGATGATAATGTCGTTAAGGTATGCTATAATAAATTCATCTAGGTGTTCTCCTAATATACTATTAATTCGCTTCTGGAATGTTACTAGTATGTTTATAAGCCCAAATTGTATAACTAATGGTTTATATAGTCCTTCCTTTAACCTAAAGGCTGCCTTTTATTTATTGCCTTCCTTGATCCTGATTTGATGGTACGCCTATCTTAGATCTATCTTTGTAAAGATCTTTGCGTTGCCTATTTTATCTTAGATTTCGCTAATTAAGGGTAAAGGATACCTATTCTTTCTAGTGATGCTGTTTAACTGTTTGTAGTCTATATATATCCTAAGTTTTCCGTTTTTCTTTGGGATGAATAGTACTGGATATTCTGCTGATAACTATGACGGTCTAATGTATCCCTTGCGTAAGTTCTCCTAAATAAACTCCTTAAGTGCTACTAACTCCGTTTTAGTAAGCTTGTAGATTAGAAAGAACTTTAGACTTATTTTTTTTTCTAATTCTATCTTGTGATCCCATGCTGTATACTCTAACAGCTTTTTACTTTCTAGTAACCACAACTTTTTACTATACTTGTGGTATCTCTTTGGTATATAACTTAAGCCTTGCTTAGTCTCTTTATATATTACTCTGACTTGGTACTATATTAACTTAGTTTGCTATCGCACCTTATATTATTAAGTATCCTTAATATTGACCTAACCTATAACCTAATTAATCTTTGGATTGTACTTCTGTAACTAAGGTATTTCTAGTATTGCCTTGTCCTGTCCTAATAGTAGGATATTAAAAGATATTCTGACTGGTCTCCCCTTAATAGTTATTTGAATAGGTCCTGTTTTAAGATTAATAATGCCTCCTCTATAGGCTATCTAATCTCCTAAAATTGTTATAAGTGGATATAGGTATTTCTTTTGTCTATATGGTAACCCCATTCTTTTTACTGCCTTTAGTAATATATGGTTCCTAGTTGCTCTACTGTCTACTAACGCTTTAAACTGCTGATTTTGCTATTTAGCTTGTAAATTTAGGTATTAACCTTAAATTTCTTTAAGGGTCTAAGGCTCTAATACTAGTTCCCTTTAGTTCTATACGCCTCCCCTTTTTCTAACTATTAGCTGCTAGATCCTGTTTATACTTAGTCCTACTTAGGCTAATACTTAGTTTATTTCTTTTCCTTTATATACTATAGATAAGTATTCTCTAGGTACTTTTACTACTATTATCCATCTAGGTATTTTTCCGTAAGGAATCTTCCTGGTTAAAGTGTTAAGTCTCCTTGACCTTATACTTCTACTGGGTGCTATCTATGTATATACTTAGCATTCCTGAACCGCTTTTCCTTGGGTGCCTAATATATCCTTACTAGGTACTTTTAGTTCTTGTCTTTTAGTGCTCTATGTATGTTATATATGTTATCCATATAAGCTATCTATAATAGTGTATAATGCGCTGCATGTTTTAGGTTAACTCTTAGTTTGTCTTTATTTTTAAGTTTAAACCTATACCTAGTTGACCTGACCACTGGTATCTCTGCTATAGGTACTAAGATTTATTGCTTACTTCTCTAGTCCCTAGATCCTTCTTTTAGGTTCCTTAACGTTATAATTAATGCTCCTTTGATATGACTTATACGTTTTTCTATAATAGGTTAGTCTTGGATAACTTTTTTGTCCAGCTATATATAAAAATCTGCCTATTTATTGTTATGTCGTTGCCTATACCACTTTCCGTATAACTGATTTAGTGTGTATAGTCTATCTGTTAAAAAGTACCTTGTTATTGCTGCATTATGATATCCTTTAGTATGTCTTTCTTTGAACCTAGTTGGAATGTCTAGATCCTCTTCTTGTTCTAGTTTGTTTAACTATTTTACCCTAGGTGTCCCTGCACTTGGCCTATTAGTAACTCTTTATATGGGTGCTCTGTCCCTTATATGACCTAGTATAGCTAACCTCTTATCTAGCTTTTGCTCTTGCTATGTGATGATTCTCGTCCTAAACTTATCTATAGTTTCTTATTTTCTGCGTTTTGTAACTGGATCTTTATAGTTGTCTTGCTTTTTAATCCTTGTATTAACTGTTTAATCTTTAGGCTAAATACTACGTTTACCTAGGATTGCTAACGTTCTTATTTGTTCCCTGAACTCGTAGTTTATAAACTTGCGTCCTGTACTTATTTGTTTATTATTAAACTAAGTTGCTATTCTTTCCCATTAGTTGTCGTCCGTTGTGGGTCCTTAGGTATGTCTTATCTTGTCTTAAGAATTTTAAGCTTCTTATATCTTGTCTTAAGAATCTTAAGCCTGTGGCCTTTTGCCTTTATTAAGTGATGAGCTAGCACTAGTAGTTGTCTACTTACTTAGTTTCTTTTAAACGTTACTCCTATTGTCTTATAAAGCGATGGAAATTGTATTTAATGGTGTTATAATATCTATTACTGAACCCTATTCTGTAATGGTCTTAGTCTCTACTTTTGTTTTAACTTCTTTAAGGTCTGTATGCTTTTAGTAAGCTGCCTTTATTACCTTATTATTGGTAAATGCTTCGCCTTTGTTAAATTTATTATTATTAATGTCTAATCTATAAGCTGGTTCGTTGGTTCCTTTAAACTTAGATAATAATAGCTCCTATAGTTAATAGCTTACGCCGTACTTAGCGTTCTTATAAATTCGGTATACGTTGTTATAATAATACGCAAAACTGTTAATTGAACATTCTTTTGTTCCTTATAGTGCACTATCGTCCCTCTATATATACGTGCTATCTGCTAGTCTGGTTCCCTTTACCGTATAGTTACTCTAACCACCTCTATAGTCTCTGGCGAAATGACCTTGTTTTCTATAATTTATGTAAGCCTTATCTTTAAACTATTTTTCTTGCTGTAAAGTCCGCCTAAATGTCTTCTGCTGCTAAGATTCCTGGTTTGGCCTCTGCTCTTAGGTCCTTTAATTACTTAATCCTTAATCTCTGGGTTTCTATGGTTTCTTTTCCTATTTTTGGGTTTCTTTGGTACCGCTTAGGTCTATTGGCTCTGCGCCATTCTATGGTTTTTAACTCTATGTTTGTTGTTGCGTACTCTATGCCTTATATAACTATAGAACTCTATCTTGCCCTCTCTTAGCTTGTTCCCTTTAATAGATCCTATTATTAATCTTTATTAACTAGTCTATTAACTCTCTTAGAGTATCCGCATCTTTTATTAGGATAATTGCGTCCTAGACTTTAGCCTTAAGTCCCTATTTATACTGTGCTATAAGCGCCCTATTATTCCACTTAACCTATATAGCTAGTGTTTAAAACTGCGTTGTATACTTAATTGCTAAAGTGCGTTATACTAAGTTCTGAAGCTTTTGTTCCGCTATAGTTGTGGCCTCTAGGTCTTTAAATATCTACGTTAGTTGTTCCGCGAACCTATTCTAACTAGTAAATATATACCGCACGTTCTGGTTAGTAGTTGTTATGCCATTAGCCTATATCTCTATAAGATACGGTTTAAACCACTTAAGTGCCCTCTCTATTAGGAATAATCCTGCATAGGCTACTTAATCTAATGATGTTGCTAACTTTGCTCCTTCCTGTATAACCTTAAAGTGTATCTGCGTAAGAAATCCCTTAAGCTTTAACTTCTCTCCTAAGAACCGTTTAATTAAAGGTAGCTTAATTTTTGCTGCTCTAATTCTATTAATACGTTCTTTAAGTATTCTATTATTGTTTTATAAGTAATTAACCATTTTCTGTAACTAACCTCGTGTAACCACTTGAGAATCCCTATTGTCTATACTGGTATTACCTGGCCCTAAGGTTATGGCTGCCGTTGACGTCGTTATAACTGGTGCTTTGGGTGGCATGTTGTTTAATCTTGTTTAATACTGTAACCTTAATAGTGAATGTATAACGGAACCTTGTAGTAAGAACTATGGTAGGTCCTGTTATTGGGCTGGGTATATAGGTAAGAACAAATTAACAATGTAATAATAACTGGTAGAGTGGTTGCCTAATAGATTAACTCTAATTGTATTCTAAAATTCACTATAAGGAGAGAACTATCTATGGTAGGGACTGAGGTCCTTTAAATACACAACCGTACTCCTAAGAAATCCTCTCTTGTACGTGAGGTACGTAAGGTACGTAAGGTACGTGACAGACCTTATAGACCTTACAGACCTTATAGAGCAAGTCACGTGACCTTGGTTACTATTCCTCGTTATATGGCTCTACTGGCTCTATCCTGGACCGTGCCTATATTAACCAACTAGCTTCCGCCGACTCCTTTCTAAGTAGTCGTAATATCGTACTTAAAGCGTCTGTAACACTAGTATCTCTTTCTATATTTAAGGTTATCGCCCTAAATTTCGTTATAGTAATTACTTAAGAATTATTATCTATACTAGTATCGCTTTCTATATTTAAGGTTATCGCCCTAAATAGCGTTATAGCTAATACCTTTAGTAGTATACTATTGAATTAAATACTATAACCTCCGTAGGAAATATATAATAATAGCCTATAGCAGGGACTACGATTACTATATATAGATTAGATATATAGGTAATAAGTTATAATATTAAACTGTAGAGTATATGCCTAATATATTTACTATAAAGAGGAAACAATCTATAGTAGAGACTGCAGGTTCTTAAATATGCAATTGTACTTTTAAAAAATCTCTCCTATATATGCTATACGCGCTATATATACTATATAGTTACCTTTAGGAAACAATTAATCGGTGTATATTTCCTTAGCAAAACTTGCTAACTTTAATGCATAATAATAATAAGCTAACTTATATATATTAGTATTATATCATTCTAAATTTAAATAAAACAATGCTTTGGTATTAATTTAAAAAAAAATCTCTTATAATATAGCTTTGAAATTATTATATTTATAAAAAAGATTATCTTAAATTTTAAATATAAGAAATAAAGAAATTTTTATTAAAAAATTAAAAATATTATATAGATTTAAATAAAAACGCTTTTTACTGTAATTTAAGCAGTAGATAGTATAAATTTAATTTCAATAAAAAGTTATAACTAGTTACAGTTATAGTGGTTACGCACTGGCCGATCATTTCCTGAAGGTGACTGTACGTACGTACATCGTACACTGCGTACACCTCGCACAACATTATTTGACTCGCTCACCACTCTTCACATGGTTCTACTGAGTCCGTTATGGCACATGCCACCGCCCGTAGCTCGCACAGCTCCTCTCTGCAGCCGTGACACTTCATTTATAAGGTCCATAACAATTCCTGTGGTGTAGCATAAATGTAGTTAGTTAGCTTGCGAACCAATTGAAAATCCGCACCAACGGAATCAGGTAACGTCACAGGAGTCAACTGCAACGTGATACAGTAGAGGCGTCCAGCACCAACATGCTAAAATTTGACGTTTGATTCGTGAAATGCGAGCTGTTTCGATACATGCAAGTGCACACGCGCAATATTACGTGCCGACCGGACGTTTGGATCCCCGGCTGGGTGCCTGGTGCATCAAACTTGCTATTCCATAGTTACCTTCTATAAGCGGTGTGAATGGCGCAACCACCTATGCCGCTACAAACACACGATATGGCGTTGCTGATTTTCATAGGGAGATGAGCTATACAAATGTGTCTTAGCTTGCAACGTGCACCTTCTGCTCAAGCCCACGGCACCCACGCCTCTCAAGTTGATGCGCTCCATCCTCATGGATCCTCTAAGCTCCATTTCCATAGCGCTTGTCTTTGGTTTTCTGCTATGCCTCTCTAGCATCCACCGTCTGTGGACCACCTATGGAGGCACAAGGATTTCCCAGAGCAGGCATGCGCTAATTGTGCAGGCTAACAGTTGCTTGCGACGACGCGATGAGAAGTGCCAGCTGCATGCCTCTGAGCCTCGTATCTACACACCACTTTTGCGACACTACCAAATGCTCTATTTCCATCTCCACAATCTCGAAGAGCATTCCGAAATATTGCCACAGTGCAGAAAAACGCTCCTCCAACTTTTCTCAGCAGCCATCTCCAAGGCACGGCCGAATGCGGCCTCTCCGATGAAAAGAAGTATTCTCAACATCGATACTTACAGCTTGGACGCTCTTGGAGCCTTCGTTCGGGATCAAAACGATAGAATAGGCCAAGACTGGGAAGCATATCTTATGAAGAGGCGAAATGGCGCCCCCAGGGAGCTATTTCAAACTTTCGAAGAGGCAGTTCTTTGGCTCAAGCAAGCGACCCCTGTCAAGCTGGTGGACGGCGCCTGGCTGGGCCACGTCAATGCGGCCACAACACCCTACGTGCTCCGGAGTATCACGAAGGACGCTTGGCAAGTCCTATCTGAAGAGCTGGGTGACGGAGACGTCGCCAAAAACCACGTTTCACTCTTTATGCAGTTGCTCAGGGATGTCGGCATCGCTCTTCCTCCAAGCTACAGCAGGGGCTTCATCGACGAACATCTCAGCATGAATGATACAGAAATCTGGGAATCTGCTGTGGGCCTGCTGTTGGTATCGCTTTTCCCGCACGAATTCCTTCCCGAGATTCTTGGTTTCAACTTGCAATTCGAACTCATCACAATGGACACGCTGAGAGCATCCAAAGAGCTTCGAGAGCTCGGCATTAATCCATACTATTTCACATTACACGTCACGATTGATAATATCGATTCGGGTCATGGTGCCATAGCTATGCATGCCGTGGGGAAGTACTTAGAGCATATCAGAGCGACTAAGGGAGACAAGGCCGTCCAGCCAGTGTGGAGGCGCATTCAAGTGGGATACTTGCTTTCGGAAAGTCTGTCAACAAGCCCTCGGACGAGTGGAATACATCGACCTACGCTTCTTAAAGCTCCTAGAAGTGCATTGGAGGCGGAACTTATGAACGTATTCGTCTCCAAAGCGCGCGTGTCCCAAAAGATTCATTGCGGCAGTCGCGTCAGATTTGGTGGTCGGGCTTTGGTTGACTGGCTTGAACCTAGCCTCCTCTACTCAGAGCGTGGACGGCAGGAGTTTCTGGGCGCTTTACGCAACGCAAAGCCGTGGGTCCAGAATGGCAACAGCAAGGCAAGCAGGCTCGTTCAGGAGCTCTCTTGGGGTGGAAGAATGTTCGGGTCTTTTACTCGCGCCGAGACGACCATACTAGAACAGTGGATTGACTCTCTCAAAGAGTCGCCGACGGACGCCTACTGGGGCTTTATCGGACAATCCGGCGACCATAGCGAGACCCTGTCTCATAAACGGGATATCCTTGTCGACTACCCTGTGTTTGATCAGCCGTCCATCTCCCTGCCCGAGCTAGAAGCGCTATGTGAAATAGAAGAGCGGAGGCTTCAAGCCAACGGTAGCGTCAATACCAAGCTTCTGCTACCTCTCTGGCTCTCGCACCCCTGCCTTCTGGAAGCCTTTGTTCACATTCCCTCCAGAGCTGCATCAAAAAGTGGCTGTGCAATCACACGTCTCCTACGCGCTCAAACTGGCTTCTGCATTGAAGGAGACTTCGTGGAGGGCATGGACGAAGTTCGGCAGTCCAAACAACGAGGTCTCATAGAAATTGGTCTCGAGATGGCACAACTTTATGAGAATTGGAGGCCAGAGTCCCTTGCACAAGCGTTGGAGAGATGGCCCTCGGAGTGTGCAGTGCAGATGTTGCAACTCTCCATGAGACCTATCAGATATGCTAACGTACTTTTGGGCATGGCGAGAACTTTTACCGAGCTACATGCGACGATTATAGAGACGGGTGTCTTGTCTAATATCAATTGCACTGCCTTGAAGCAGATAGTAACAAGGGAGAATGCTGCACTGGATGACTGTCTCCTTGGTATTGAGGCATGTGAGAAGGCGAAATCTGAGGTTTGCATTGGTCGAAACATGACGATTACATGGATTGAGAGCTGCTTCACTTCAGGAGAAAACTATTAGGTATCAATCTTTTCCGTGTCCACTGATGACTTCAAAAGTGGTCCATCTTTGATAGCTACTAGGCAATCACTACCCTTCTATTCTGCCAGGCTCCCCTCACAAATCTTTAAATGGTTCATTAGATGCTCGTTGGTGAGCTTCTCTTATTCGATGGCCGAAGATAATAAAGCACACAAATCCTTTCTCCAGCCCCAGGAACCGGCTGACCAACCCGATGCAAACAACTCATAAATTGGCCATCCGAAAATCGCTGCAGTGCATCCCCAACGTTAACAATCGCGCACCTATCCTTCGGTACAATGAATTTCCACTCCCCAGTCTCCAGCACGTAGAGCTCAGTAGTGAACATGTTACAGAATAGCAGCGTCAGAGTACCACGATCCGTGTGTTCTGAAGACAGCACATCTTCCAGGCGCTCCTTCATAGGGACAGACTCGAGCTTCAGGCCTGAGTCACTGGGGCTGTTGTTGTCGTGGTTTGTTACTAACTGGGAGTCTGGCGGGAGGTTGAGGGCGGTGGCGAGCCGGTCCAGAAGGACCTTGGCCACCGCATGTGAATTTTCAATGAATTGCCGAATTAGCTTTGTTTCACCACCTGGTAGGATTTCCAGCGAAGGGCCTTGAGCTTTCACGTCATCGCGACAGAACTATGGCCACATATATATTTAGTTATGCTGGCCAGTATTCAGCGATAACTTACTTCAAATGTCTGAACATCGCCGTCTTCTTGCTTGTATCTTCTCTGTTATCAGAAGTGAACTTACCATCACACCGTACCAACTCACCCTTTCTCTTCCCCAGGGTAGAAGTACTTGAGCCTCTCTTCAGTGGGTAGCTCGAAAAACTGTTTTGCAAGCCTATACATTGGCTCTGGATTTCTTAGAACATCTCCAGGGTCATAGTCGGCCAAATCTAGATAAAAGAACCCAGGAGACTGTGTTGTGAGCAGCAACTTGATTTCTTCTTCTCTATTTCTGTTCAAAAGCTTCTGAAGGTTCACAGTTGCGAGGTTTGCGAAAGCCATCTTGATCTTTCTCCGGGTCTCTCGGGGGGGTGAAAAAGTGAATAGGTTGAATTAGTCGAAACTATAATTTAGTGGGCATAGGGATGTTTCTGACATGGAGTGAGATGTGGGAGTAGCAGCTTGCCACAGCTAAAACTTTTATTACCTTTCACCCGTTGGTAGTCGCTTACGTTCTCGTCATATGGGGCGTGCATGGGCTGTAAAGCGCTTCAATTAATTAAGGTTGCTAACTAAACACATGTGATGCACCTAAAGATCAAAAAGTCATAAAGCAATTTCAGCTACCGTAGACTTGGGGCCGTGACACCCCCCAAAGAATCTCCTAGACCGGCGGCATCCCATAACACTCTGGCCTTGTAACCCTAAGCCTATGGTGATTAGCCACGCTGCTCACCGCTCCTTCGAGGGCACCCAATATTAGGTAATTGAAACTTCATGCCTTCAGCTTAGCAATTTCGCTATTGACAGGAATGATCCTCCTTTTTGGAGCTCCGCTTTGTGGCACATCCACGCTTGCCTCAGCAACCCACTCGAGCTCTGTCTCCTTTCTAAACAGCATGCAGAAGGTGGACCCACCATAGTGGAATAAACCCAATTGGTCACCCATAGCAATTCTCTGCCTGTATCTAACCGTTACTTCGCATGTAGAGACTTCGGCCATCCCGACGGGCATAACACACATAAGGCCGATAGCAGGGTTTTCCGCTTCGATGAAGATAATGGCTCGAGTGGCAACTTCGGCTAGATAGCCCTGAGACGGACTTAGAGAGGTATGAATGGAGCCAAAGCCCTGGGATGCGGCCTTGGAATAATATGTCCCTGGCTGAATGTAGGTTTTGACAATAGTGCCCGTAACCGGACTATGCCAACGATGGTAACTGAGGCCACTGAGGAAGGCCTGATAGACTGTGCCCCCGACGAATGCGTCAGCGAGGGTATCACCAGCGAGCATATCGATCACGGAATACGGCTGGTCTTTGCACCAGAATGTATCTCGGCGTCTGACTCCAACAGAGAGTCGGTATGGTCGAGACTCGCACGGATTGGCGATGGCGCGATTAGAAACCGCGGGATCGGACCGGTTGCTATCGCCCGAAGCGATAGGGCGTAAACCGGGGCGGAATTGTCTCGTAAAGAAATCATCCCAGGAGGAGAATCCGTAATATGGTTGGCGGGGATCACAGATGAAGACATCTTCGAAGGCAAGCCGATCGCCTGACAAATTGGCCTCAGTCATAGCAGCAGCCAGAGCAGGAGGGCTCAGCCATCCATCTTCGGTGCTAAGAACGTTGGCAGATTCGGTGGAGCTGAGATACTCTGCCCAACTATCCAAGATGCCCTTCAGCGCGGCATTAACCTCTTTGTTAAGGAAAAATGCCTTCCCGCTCGGAGTTGACATGGGCCAGGTCAGAATTGCATTTAGGGGAAAGCCGACCCAGCCGATCTTGTGGACAGCAGTGTCCCATTTCGGTGCACTTCTAGCTACGTGGTTCAGAACTTGCAGCATATGGTTGTAATCGCGAAGTTGCGGTCGACCAAGAGGATCTCGATTGAAGGGTTCGATTTGGGGTACCTGTTCAAACATGGCGGACACATGCATGAACAAGGTCGTGTCTGACTCAATCAGCTCCTGAAGGGCTTGAACAGCAGGAATGAAACCCAGAGGGTTCTCATTCGCTTGTATAACAGTATTTCCAAGCCACTGCTTGAGAACCTCAGGATCGTAAGGCAACCATCTTCCGGTTCTCTTGAGGTATTTTTCGGTAGAAGATTTATCTCCTGATTCGGAGACCTCAGAGAAGTTTACCATAGTTTGTGGGAATAGAGTGCCGTTGGTAAGGCAATGGAGGATTGGATAGGTGGTCACAACGGCTACATGACGTAAAAGCTCAAATTAATACATCAGAGGCAGTGAAACCATTTCCTCGGGATCTCAATTCCGATGTTTTTGTACGAAGATTGCTCGCCGGGGTGTGCGGACTACTGCGTCTCTCTTGGGTCAGCAAAGGTCGACACAGGCAGGGTTATGGGCCGGTCTATAGGATTCTGAGCGTTTCCATAATAGGCAAGTTAGGTTTGACGTAGTATTACATCAATTCACGATCACTATACAAGTCTTAGTTTCCTTCTAATTTTTTTTGGTAGTTTATTGATTTCCACGCTTCTAGTAAGCGTACGAATCAGCTACTAGCGCTATCTACCGTCAGCTATCATGTATTACCCGATTAGCGATAGATCAAACCTTTCTCCGCCTTTGCGGATCTTTGGGGGTTGAGGCTTATGCTGCATATGACCCCTTCATAGCCGACCGTATTAGGGCTGGGCAAGCTTGGAACTTTAGCGGAGGACCGCTAATCCTGGGCTTCCGACGAAGTGGGCTGATATAGTTTGCCTTATTTTGCTTGGTCGTACAACGCGAAGCGTTCACTGTAAGCTGACAGTGTAACATAACCTCACGTTCATATTCAGCCTTAGCTATGTGAAAAGCCCTGGGTAGAACTTCCACCATTTAAAAGGATATACATTATAAGCCAGAAGGCTTCGGTATAAATTCGTTCAGGGCATAATCTCTGGGCTCACCAAGATCACCACGTGTTGGAATTGTCTCTACAAGCAAACAATGGCAGCTAGCCCGAATTCGGACTCAGGGGCACGATGGGAGGTGGTCACTCGAAGACTCAGCAAGATTGAGGGATGTGAAGCAGTTTTTGAAAAGATTCGGGACGAAAAAGTGCCGAAATGCTTCTGGGGTCAGTTCGGCAACTTCATTATTATTGATGCTTGATCTGAACTTACGATTCATAAAGCCACTGCCCCCACCGGAAGACGTAAGCTTTATCCAACCCAGAGTACTCAGGCCCTCTCTAAATCGGACTAGCACACATAGGCTATTTTGTGCCCTTGCCCCTACGGTCCACTCTTATCCGCATTATGTATTAAAAAAGTACGCATTTTATAATAAAATATATATTTTGCGTATTATTTCTGGCTTCCTGTAGGTGTATTTTGTGTATATAAATTAAGCTAGTTATACAAATACCTAAAATAATATGCATTTTACATATAAATACTTAAAATGCATATATTTTGAATGGGCGATGCCCCGCACCATAAGCGAGCCATATGATTTATATGGCGCCTACTAAGAAAAATGATGCATTTTGTATGGAATCGACCATTCTTGAAAGAATACCGAGGCATCGCGAACTAGCTACCTAACAAATTCAACCTGACAAATTCAACCTCACCTCCGCCATTACTACCCTACGGCCGCCCACCCTACCTATGTGCTCTTATCTGACGCAAATAACCGATCAAGCTCCTCTCTAGCCTGCGAGGCTGCTAATTTTTGGCTCTTTCTGATGGTTGTCTTGGTCTTCTTAGTGGCCTTCTGTCGTATTTGTGCTGTGTGTACTTGACGGTTCTCTACCACCTTCTGTAACTCTACTACCTTTCGCTTCTGCGTCGTCTTCAAAGTACCTACTACTCCAGTAGTATGAGGATTAGCAGCCTTTTGAGTGACTGGCGGTGACTGACAAGCCGCGCACCTTTGCGTTGGCTCCCATTCGTCCTTGTCGTCGGGTATATTATAAGGCTTGAAGTCAACTGTTGGCTTTATTGCCTTATAGGTGCTATAATAGAGCTCTCCTGCGTATGTGGGCTTAGGGCTTTTACGTCCTAATCTAGTATTGGCCTGATGACAACGCGGCTGCTCTTGAAGACCTCTAATGGTAATGCCTTTCTTATCTAACTTAATTATAGTAGCGACTTCTAATTTATTGGATTAGCTACTATGGTAGATACACACTATAAGCAGATATACTATCCGTACGCGTAGTAATATAAGCAGACTCCTTTGCTCTTTTACGACTCTGGGTAATCTTCCGATTAATATACAGGCTTAAGAACACCTTAGCCGCCCAGCTGCGTTTAAATTTGGCCATCTATGGATATTTCTCTACCAGAGCGTTGACTATAGAAACCTTCTTTCGCTCCTCTTCTTTTGCCTAGGTATATATTGGGTATTCTTTATTATCTATAGAGGCAAGCGTGCTGACGACTGTTCGAACTTTAGCCTAAATAATAAGAATATTACTATCTATATTATGCACGGCTTGGTCTCTGAGCTTCTATATATTTATAAGTTGCTTAATCTTATTTGGACTTGAGTAATGTCCTTTCTTGCCGTCCTTAGTGCTATACTGTCCTCGCTCTAAAAGGGAAACAAAGCCAGGCCTTAAAGCTTTAAAAGATTTAGAAGACATAGGTAACGAGTAGAAGGGCTTAGAAGATCTAGAGGATAAAAATGGTAAGTAGAATTTGTATATAGGAGACGGTCTTTTATCTATAATCTGTGGATTTGTAATAGTTTAACTTACTAATTAGTAATTGCTTTCTAGCGGAACCTACGGAGGCCTTTTTTTGCTACCTATTAACGAACACCTACCTCCATCTTATCCTTACTTGCATACTATACGTTTGCTTACTATGCCGAGAATTACAACCTGCTACTGCGCGAACTGCATTGCAGTTCAGCTAGGAGGAAGGCCTATATTATAGGCTACTTTCTATAGGCACCGTAAACCGTAAGGCCACTAGTGGCGTCCTTAAGGCTCTTATATATGCACTTCCTGCCCTAAATACCCAGACGGACACCCTATTTAATAAGCGGCTTATTACAAACATATTACCCGCGTACAACAGTTACAGACTAGGGCGGCAAATATATTAAATTCAACTAGAACGAATACCTCGACCACTCTAGATGTTAATAATAGTGAGCCTACCGACCTCTCTAATAAGTTTGATATTGAGTAGAGCGGCAGCAGTGAGCAGGAAGAAGATGGTGAGGATAGTGGCTATGCGTTAAGCAACTACAGCGTTGATATACCACCTACTGTTCGCCCTATTAAGGTCTTAAATGAGGAACACCTATTTCTAAAGCTTGCAGCTTGGTCAGAAGGCGTGCCCTATAAAAAGCTTGACTCCCTTACCCGCATACTCTGCCTCTATAAAGGTATAAATCTGCCGAATCAGCGTAATAAGGAAAAAAGACTCCGGAAAATAACTAGGATCGTGCCCTACTAAATTGACTGCTGTATTGGAGGCTGCATGGCGTACATAGGAGTGAATTCGGAGCTCGATTACTGTCTCTATTGCCTTAAAGCAAGGCTTAATTTGGTTACTAAACAGCCCCATAAGACTTTTATATATATACCGCTTACCTTGCGGTTACGGATATAGTACAATAATCCAGAACGGTTAGCTATATTGAAGTCATATTGGCAGAGGCTTTTAAGCTTAAATATAAAGAACGGCCAGCGCCTATTTTGAGACGTCTTTAACGGTGATTTATTCCTTAACTTCTATAGGCAGGAGCTTAACTTATTTAGTGATAAGCATGATATTGCCCTTCAGCTGTCGCTTGACGGTGTTTGACTAGATAATAGGAAGACCTATAAGGTAAGCAAAATAAGCAAATTAATCAAGGTTACTAATATATATAGGTAACTCCGGTCGTTCTCTACAACCTTAATCTCCCACCTGATAAGCGCTATAAGGTTAAGAATATACTTACGAGCTTTATTTTACCCGGTCCTAATGCGGCTAAGGACCTTGATTCCTTTCTACGGCCACTAGTTGACGAGCTTCTAGAGTTAGAGAATGGTGTTTAGGCCTTTAATGGCTATACCAATACGACATTCCAAATGCGAGTATAGGTGACTCTAGTTACTGGTAGGCGCTGCATGCTTATTGAATTTAGCAGCTAACGCCTCTATAGGTGACGGTCCAGCTCTTGTAGACATTATAGGCATAAAGCGTCCTGGCAATGCGATTAGGCTATACCGTATATGTTCTGTCAAAGCAGAGCGACGTGCTGATACATAAGGTTCCTATTATGTCCCTTATATATAATACAACTACGAGAACTAGCCGCTACGCTAAAATCTTCGGCTTGTAATTAATTTAGTTAATTAAACTGTGGATGATAAGTATAGAATAAAGTACGGAATTACTTACAGTAGTATACTACTAGAGCTCTAATTGATATATTTTCCACAGTTATTTCCTGCCGATATTATGCACTGCGTTCTCTTAAATATTACGCCCTTTTTATATCGCTTATAGAACAGTATAAAGCTAAAGATTGATAATGCCAAAACCAGAGGTGAATATATGGATAGGTTTCCAGAATTACCTTTCTACTGTTTAAGAGATACCGAGCTTAGGATGATTGGCTTAGCGTTAACTAAATTAAGATCTTAAATACTGGTATCTATTACCTATACACCTCGTTGAATTGATAGAGACTATACAGGATTTAAAGCTAAGGAATGGGAGGCCTAGTTGCTCTGATTTAGAAACTTTCTACTTAACGGAATCCTCCCTAACGAGTACCTTGCGAACTTCCGTATACTTAGCAGGTTCTATTTACTGGCTACTTAATATAAGCTTACTAAAAGCGATATACCTTACATCTAGGAGCTTGTAGAGGAATTTGTTTGAATATACAAGAAGCTATATTACCGTGGCAAACCTGAACGACTGCAAGTATGTACCGTTTAAATTCACTACCTACTATACTACTCCGGCTATATTCAAGATCTAGGCTTGGCTTAACTATTCTAGCAGTTCTTTATAGAACGAATGAATGGTATTATTAAGCTAAAGGCTCGCTTAAAGTCCCAGATGTATGCTAGTATTAGCAATGGAGTCCTAGTTACTAAGCACTTGAATTACCTTACCTTTATTGTTTTACCGGATGAACCAACCTTAAAGGACGACATGCCACTACCACGTCTATTAGGCATATTTAATGCAAGCCTAACTATAATATAGCGGGCTCAAATTAAATACGCAGTAAATTACCGGCTTGGTAAGCCCCTCTTCTTTAAATGCTGCCACCTATAAAGCGACCTCACTATTGGATCAAGAAAGTCACAAAGACATAACAATATTAATTGGGCAAGCTACCGTATCTGCTATCGCGAACCCGGTATATAAGAGTGGCAATTTAGCGAGGTTGAATTCTTTATTAACGCTGCTAGCTCCAGGCGCTGGGCATATATTAAAAGCTTTACTAATATTAATATTAATAGAGGCCCCAGGATTGCGACTTATAACGGTATAGGCATAGCTAGATGGATTAGAATTAAGTAGATTAAGTTGTTAATCGGCATACTGTATAAAGGCAGTACAGGCGGCGTCAACTGTATTATTACTAACATCAATATATTTAGCTAGTAAATGACTATTCCTAAATAGGAAATCATATACTGGCTTAGAGGTAAGCGGAGACTACGCCATTTGATTTGGTTTACTGACTTTAGAGCAGCACAACGTCTTAGGCCGAAAATCCCTTTTACTATCTCCCACCTACTACTGATGAAGTTGCCGCTATACGTGCTGTTTAATATATATATAATGATGTATAGGGAGCTTTTATATAATCGCTAGATCTATATTATTGCCGTCTTGGTAAGCAAATTGGATTTTTAGGGTTTTTTTCCCATCTTAATTCGTGGCTGATATAATTGCCAAGATTTTAGTTATATAACACCCTCTAAAAACGCATATTGGCGACGACGATATATCAACACTATAGTAAGATATTTATATATTTCGCATGAGCAGCTTCTTGCAATAACTAATATCAGTAGATCTGCCGTTTTGAATTTCTAAATTCGGGTGTTGCTGGGGCTGCGTGTGGAGGCTGTTGATCGCGCTCCCATTGCAAAATCGCGATTCGGAAAAGCTTAATGCAACACCATGCCAAGCATCACCAGAATTTGCATATCTTGGATTTCCAACTAGCTCTTTTTTAAAGTCAGCAAGCCCGTTGATATATGTAGATTAGTTAAACCAAGCTAAATATTAAGCCTCTCTGCAGCCTCAATTGTATACATGAGATTTGTGCCTAATATGCGTGAAATATACGTGCAATATGTATCAAAAACCACTGCATTTTGTATACAAAGTCTACGGATAAGTCTATGGATGAGACTCTCCATTTTGCATTCAAATTCAGCTCTATATACACCAAAAATTTGCCTAATATGCACGTAAAACTTGATCCAAAATGCATTAATTTTATATGCATATTACAGAGCATAAAGACCGTAGGGTGCTGAAGCTGGCTAAATTTGTAAAGGCAGGTGTAGATATAAGTTTTCTAAGTAAACGAGCTTTGCACATAAGGACTGTAACTATTTATTAGGTAACTGTCTTATTCTATAGTACGTCAATAGGTCTAGAACTGGTTACAGTGGTCTACTTAGACTGGACTGGACTGGATCTAGGCTCAAATCCAGTCCACTTTGGTTCTATCGCGATTTGGCTCCAGAAGCGCCATACAATCCATATACTATTTATAGTAAGTCTTGGCATCCTTTAGTGTTGCAGTAGGAAGTTATACGGACTACCAAATTCGGCCCAAATTGTTTATATTACTCCTCATATATTACTCCTCAAAGGCCTTAATCGTCTTAAATACGTCCTCATCGTTGCCCTTATCCTTATTATCGCCCCCACCCTTACCGCTAGCACGCTCTATTATCACCAGAACCTCCTTATTATCCTCCTCTGCATCCTCTTCCTCCACCTGGGTAGCGGCGGCGGCGGCCACATCCGCAGTTTGGCGCTCCTTAATATACTCCCTAAGCTGCTCTGGTGTAGGGTTATACAGAAGTGATAGCTAAGGCTCTCCTTCCACTAATCCAACGCCCTTATTATTAAATATATTACTTCTTAGGGGCCCATAGCTATAGCGAAGCCATTTATTTGCCTCAATTATATCCATCTTTAGGCGCGAGCATTGGTCCTTAAGGAGTATCTTACAACTGCTAAATAGGCGTTCGCATTCGTCACTTATAGGTAGAGGAGTAAGTACGTTAAGGGCAAAGCGGGCGAGGTTAGGTTAACTATAATAGAGCCTTTGCCAATAGTTAATTATATCAAAATCTTCATTATTAGCGACTTTAAAAGGGCCCTCTTTTAGATACTTATCTAAAGCACTATCCTTCTTTACTGCGGAGGTTTGGTGGGTGCGTTTAATGCGCTTATAATTATAAGCAAAGGTATAGTCCTTTTCCTTCTTAATAGAATAAATTAATGGATCTTAAGGCTGTAATCCGAAGCTCTTACCTTTATAGTCTTTAAATATGTCCTAAACCTTCTTTTTAACCTTATTAATTTAGGCCTTTTTATTTTTATCTAACCCCTATTTCTAGTAAAACCATTCCATCTTAAGCGTTGGATTCATTATAATGGCGGCGTAGTAGGCAGGTATCTCATCAGCCTTCTTAAAGTACTTCTTACACTTCTCCTATGCAGCGCTCGCGCAGCCAGATAGCAGCTTATAGTTTTAATTATTAGGTCAACGTGGAGCCGCAAGCTTAAGGAACCAATCTTTAGTAGTATAAAGTTTATCAATAAGCCAATCTAGCGTCTGGAAATGATTAGTAAGGCCTATACAATTACCCTCTACTATAATAGTTGCCTCGTAAAAAGATTTTAGGTGCGTATAAAGGTGTTTAAGCTCTTTCCATTAGTAGGGCTTAAGGTGGTCCTCCTTAGTAAGAGGCTTTAACTTAGTAGATAGAATATAGTTATTGCAGAACCGAGTTATATGTTCGCAGCAATTTAGAAACTGGGTAATTACTATAAAGAGCAAGTTCTAGCGAGTTTGATTATTTTAAATAAGCTAGTAAATTATTAGTATCGCTTTTAGTAGAGTATAAGAAAATAGAAGATTGCGACTATAGGGCGGCTAGATACGGTAGAACTAAATCCTAATAATCTAATTGGTCCGGTAATGGACTAGGTGGCGAATATTACCACTTTTAAAAATATTACTTACCTCTAAGCAGTTATACTTTGCCAGATCCCCTTTAATTTTGATACTCTTAAAGAACCCACGCCTCTGGGGAGTTATTTAAATGTACTAGATAAGATTATAAAGTAATCTAATAGACCCTTGCTTCTTCCAGAGCTCCTAAACCCTCTTAAAGTCCATCTCACAGTATACAGATGCTATTTCCTTGCAAATCTTCTTAGCGTCCTTTCCAATTATAAAGGCTTGCGCGCAGAGGTTAATAATATGGCCAAAGCAGCATAGCTAACAAGCTTTTCGTTTCTTTACTAACATCTTTAGATATAGAACTTAAAGAACCGTATTAACGCATATATTATTTAACTCTGCATTATCGCCTATAAAATAGCCAACATTGCCTTTAAATCTATACTCCTTAATCAGCTTTAGTAGAATAGCCGCTATATACTTACTAGAGTGTTTACTAATAACCTCACAAAGCCCTAGAACTACATGTCGTCGCCTTCTATATTAGTTAATAAAATAACCAACAATACCAAGAATTGCGTGGGAGTTTGGCAATATCTATAAATTAAAGGATATAGATATAGAGCTATAAGCAGAGGCTAGCTCCTTCTTTAGGTTATCCTTCTTCTGCTTAAATTCTGCTATAACCTAGCCCTGGATTATCTTTCTAGCTTTTAGTAGGAATTTTAGAAGGGCTAGATAGAGGTAATAAAGAAGGCTTTAGAAGTACTTATTTTCAAATTGGAAGAAGGTAATATAACAGCAGCTTAAACGCCTTAAAGTTTAACCTCTGCTTAAGCACCCGCTGCTTAGGATAGTCCTTAATTGTTAGCTAGTTAGAGTTACTTAGTTTAGGAGGCTTAAGAAAGCCAGTATATTAGTTTATCTAGTAATTATTAATGAGGTAATCTAAAGCAGTAGTACGTTTTAATAAGATTATTATAAGCTCCTACTAACGCCTCGCCCTCTCATAGATATAGTAGTAGTAGTATACCTTCTTCCTATCGCCAACCGCGCCCTTAAGCTAAACGTCCTCCCCCCATTTCCATATTGGTGACGTGTAAGGCTTGGTGTTTTTAACACTAAGCGTAAGGGACTTGCACCGGATATACTGCCTACCGCTATATTTAAACTCCTCCACCTCCGGGCGGCCTTTAGCTGTAGAGTTAATAGATTCTAAGGCAAGAATAACATCGTTAAATAGGGGTGTAGCTAAGTAATTAGGCAAGAAGCGCGCAATACTAGATTAATTCGTCGCTAGTAGGCGAGTTTATTTAGCGGCTATAGTGGAAACAAAACACCAAATTAATGAGTAGTATGCGTAGTAGGAGCGACGGGAGGGTAACTCCTTAATTCTACGGGCAATTAACCGTCTTTTAAGACGGTATAATACTATAAAAGTCACTAATTGGCCGCCACTACCTGCACTAACTCCTTAGCGTCCTGTCCTTCTCAGCCTCACGTCTAAATAAGGAATGGAACTGGAGCGCCAGGAGCCTCCATAAGCACAGATCCAGTCCAGTCCACCAATAAAATCAAGCGATCCAGCTCCAGAAGTTTAGGCGATCCATATGGCGCTCCAAGATAGCT
>Ga0307507_10002022_pt1 | contig 43976 bp, 25 predicted proteins | sample 7_EM_MG_FD_207223 | JGI IMG/M metagenome (GOLD analysis project Ga0307507, IMG submission 207223) | Populus trichocarpa ectomycorrhiza microbial communities from riparian zone in the Pacific Northwest, United States - 7_EM | ecosystem: Host-associated > Plants > Roots > Unclassified | place... | reverse complement strand
TTACCTTTTAAAGTTGCTAAGTAGGTTAATTGCGTGTTAAGAAATATATAGTTAGCTTTTAAAGTTATTAAGTTAGTTAATTGCATATTAAGTTAGTTAAATTGCGTGTTAAGTTAGTTAATTATATATTAAGTTAGTTAAATTGCGTGTCAAGTTAGTTAATTGCGTGTTAAGTTAGTTAAATTGCGTGTTAAGTTAGTTAATTGCATGTTAAGTTAGTTAAATTGCGTGTTAAGTTAGTCAATTGTGTATTAAGTTGGTTAATTGCGTGTCGAGTTGGTCAAATTGCATGTTAATTACGCGAAACGCGAAAATCAAAGTCTACTTAAATCTTATCCTGCGAATATTTTCCCAATGTACCAGCTAATCCACTTTATAAGAAAACGCAACTAATCTACAGATCTCTAGTATGCAATTTATATTTAAGGCTTTAGGGGTTAACCAGTTTAAGGCCTAAGGGTATTAGGAGTATAGGTAGATAGTAAGCTCTAGTAGAGCGCATATACGTTATAAGCGGCCCATAAGGGCTAAGCACAGTACATCGCAATATTTAGGATTGTTAATTCTATATAGGGTCTATGCTTCTAGAGGTTACGCCTACTATATATAGCAGTTATCCGGCCAACCATAACGTATAGATCTAGTATTTGGGCCATAGGAGAATCTAAAAAAGGCCCCCCTAAATTACTCCTTAAACTACTTTAAAAGGTCTAAATAGCTTATCTCTAGAGTATAATAAGCAGGTATAAGCAAACGGCTATAGTACTGCTTAAGAAGGAAGCTAATATCCCCCCCCTATAATTATATATTAAAGCCGCTATAATGTAAAGGGTGTAAAGGAAGCGTAACTCTAATATTATAAAGTATATTAAGACACGCCTAAACAAACTATAGAGTAACTTTAGGGTGCCCCGCAGGAGAACAAACTAATAACCCTAAAGTAGAGAAGATATGTTAGAGAAACAGGTAAAGAAAGTAGAAGAAGAATAGTGCCGTATTAGGGCCTAGGCCTATATAGAGAAGAAAGGGAGACGCGTAAGAGATTAGTAAAGACAATAGTAAAAGAGAGAAAGAAGCTAAAGTAAAGCATAAAAGAGTACTAGAAAACTATCTACTGTAATATAACACTATTTGGACTAATACTAGAGAGGTATATAGGAGTTAAAGGTACAGAGGCTGTCTTAAGTGTTACAGACACTTTAAGTACAATATTACAACTACTTAGAGAAGAGTCGCAGGAAGCTAGTTAGTTAATATAGGCACAGTCCAGGATAGATCTAGTAGAACTATATAACAAGGAATAGTAACTAAGGTCATATGGCATTAAACGTATTAACTATATTAAATGGAAGGGATATTATGTTTAATATAGACAACACATACCTTACATACAAGAGAGGATTTATTAGGAGTATAGTTATATATTTAAAGGACCTTAGTTCCTACCATAGATAGTTCTCTCCTTATAGTAAATCTCAGAATACAATTAGAGTTAATCTATTAGGCAACCACTCCACTAATTATTATTATATTGTTAATTTGTTCTTACCTATATACCTAGCCCAATAATAGGACCCACCATAGTTCCTACTACAAGATTCCGTTACACATTCACTACTAAGGTTACGGTATTAAATAAAATTAAACAATATGCCACCTAAAGCACTAGTTATAACAGCGTTAATAATAGCCACAACCTCAGGACCAGGAGATGTTAGTATAGCAGATATAGATTCTCAAGTAGTTACGCAAGGTTAGTTATAGGAAATAGTTAATCACTTATAAAACAATAATAGGATACTTAAAGAACGTATTAATAAAATTGGAGTAGTAAAAATTAAGCTACCTTTAATCAAATAGTTCTTAGGAGAGAAGTTAAAGCTTAAGGGATTTCTTACGTAGATGCACTTTAAGGTAATATAGGAAGGAGCGAAGTTAGCAATATTATTAGATCAAGTAGCCTATGCAGGATTATTCCTAATAGGGAGGGCACTTAAGTGGTTTAAACTATATCTCACGGAGATATAGGCCAATGGCATAACAACTACTAACCAGGACATACGGTATATATTTACCAGTTAAAACGAGTTTATAGAACAATTAATATAGATATTTAGAGACCTAGAGGCCACAACTATAGCAGAACAAAAGCTTCAGAACTTAGTACAACGCACTTTAGCAATTAAGTATATAACACAGTTTCAAATACTAGCTATATAGGTTAAGTGGAATAATAGGGCGCTTATAGTACAGTATAAATAGGGACTTAAGGCTAAAGTCCAAGACGCAATTATCCTAATAGAAGATGCGGATACTTTAAAAGAGTTAATAAACCAGTTAATAAAGATTAATAATAGAATCTATTAAAGGGAATAAGCTAAGAGAGGGTAAGACAGAGTTCCATAGTTATATAAGGCATAAAGTACGCAACAACAGACACAAAGTTAAAAACTATAGAATAGCACAGAGCTAATAGACCTAAGCGGTACTAAAGAAACCTAAAGGTAGGAAAAGAAACTATAGAAACCTAAAGGTTAAGGATCTAGTAATTAAAGAACCTAAGAGCAGAGGCCAAACTAGGGATCTTAGCAGCAGAAGACATTTAGGCAAACTCTACAGCAAGAAAAATAGTTTAAAAATAGGGCTTATATAAATTGTAGAAAACAAGGTTATTTCGCTAGAGACTATAGAGATAGTTAAAGTAACTACACAGTAAAGGGAACTAGGCTAGCAGACAGCATATATATATAGAGGGACAATAGTGCACTACAAGAAATAAAAGAATGTTCAATTAACAGTTTTATATATTATTACAATAACATATACCAAATTTATAAGAACGCCAAGTACGGCGCAAGCTATTGGCTATAGGAGCTATTATTATCTAAGTTTAGAGAAACTAACAAACCAGCTTATAGATCGGACATTAAAGATAATAAGTTTAACACAGGCGAAGCATTTACCAACAATAAGGCAATAAAGGCAGCTTATTAGGAGCATATAAACCTCAAAGAAGTTAAAACAGAAGTAGAGATTAAAACTATTACAAAACAAGGTTTAGTAACGGGTATTATAATACCATTAGATACAATTTCTATCGCTTTATAAGATAATAGGAGCAACGTTTAGAAGAAACTAAGTAAGTAGATAACTACTAGTACTAGCTTATTACTCAATAAAGGCAAAAGGCCACAGGCTTAAGACTCTTAAAAAGAGATAAAAGAAGCTTAAAATTCTTAAGATAAGATAAGACATACCTAAGGACCCACAACGGACGAAAACTAATAGAAAAGGGTAGTGACTTAATTTAATAACAAACAAATAAGTATAGGACGCAAGTTTAAGAACTACAAGTTTAGGGAATAAGTAAGAACATTAGCAATCCTAGGTAAACATAGTATTTAGCCTAAAGATTAAATAGTTAATACTAGGATTAAAAAGTAAAACGACTATAAAAATCCAGCTATAAGACGCAGAAAATAAGAAACTATAGATAAGTTCAGAACAAGAATTATTATATAGTAAGAGTAGAAGCTAGATAAAAGGTCAGCAATACCAAGTTATATAAGGGACAGAGCACCTATATAAAGAGTTACTAATAGGCCAAGTATAGAGACACCTAGGGCAAAGTAGTTAGACAAACTAGAATAAAAAGAGGATCTAAATATTCTAACTAGGTTTAAAAAAAGATATACTAAAGAATATTATAATATAGCAATAACAAGGTACTTTCTAATAGATAGACCATACACACTAAACCAGTTATACGGAAAGTGGTATAGGCAACGACACAACAACAAATAGGAAGACTTTTATATATAGCTAGACAAAAAAGTTATCCAAGACTAACCCATTATAGAAAAACGCATAAGTTACATTAAGGGAGCATTAATTATAACGTTAAGGAACCTAAAAGAGGGATCTAGGGACTAGAGAAGCGAGCGATAAATCTTAGTACCTATAGCAGAAATACCAGTAGTTAGGTTAACTAGGTATAGGTTTAAACTTAAAAACAAAGATAAACTAAAAGTTAACCCAAAATATACAGCACATTATACACTATCGTGGATAGCTTGTGTGGATAATATATACAATATACATAAAGCACTAAAAGACAAAAACCGGAAGTACCCAGTAAGGATATATTAGGCACTAGAGGAAAAGCGGTTTAAAAACACTAAATATATACATAAATAGCACCCAGTAGAAGTATAAGGTTAAGGAGACTTAATATTTTAGCTAGAAAGATTCCTTATAAAAGAATGCCTAAATGGATAATAGTAGTAGGAGTGCCTAGAGAATACTTATCCATAGCATATAGAGGAAAAGAAATTAACTAAGTATTAGCTAAGGTTAGACTAAGTATAGGCAGGATCTAGCAGCCAACGGTTAGGAAAAGGGGAGGCGTATAGGACTAGAGGGAACTAGTATTAGAGCCTTAAACCCTTAAAGGAATTTAAGAATAATACCTAAATTTATAAGCTAAATAGCAAGATCAGCAGTTCAAAGCATTAGTAGATAGTAGAGCAACTAGAAACCATATATTACCAAAGGCAGTAGAAAGGATAGGGTTACTATATAGACAGAAGAAATACCTATATCCACTTATAACAATTTTAGGAGATTAGATAGCCTATAGAGGAGGCATTATTAATCTTAAAACAGGACCTATTTAGTTAACTATTAAAGGAAGACCAGTTAGAATGTCTTTTAATATCCTACTATTAGGACAGGACGAGGCGATACTAGGAATACCTTAGTTATAGGAGTACAATCTAAAGGTCGATTAGGTTACAGGTTAGGTTAATATTAAAAATACTTAATAGCGCAAAGTACGACAGCAAACCAAGTTAGTATAGTACTAAGTTAGAGTGATGTATAAAGAGACTAAGCGAGGCTTAAGTTATATACCAAAGAGATACCATAAGTATAGTAAAAAGTTATAGTTACCAGAAAGTAAAAAGCTGTTAGAGTATACAGTATAGAACTATAAGATAAAATTAAAAGAAGAAATAAGTCCAAAGTTCTTTCTAATCTACAAGCTTACTAAAACAGAGTCAGTAGCGCTTAAGGAGTTTATCCAGGAGAACTTACGCAAGGGATATATTAGACCGTTATAATCATTAGTAGAATATCCAGTACTATTCATCCTAAAGAAAAACGGAAAACTTAGGATGTATATAGACTACAGACAGTTAAACAGCATTACTAGGAAGGATAGGTATTCTTTACCCTTAATTAGCGAAATCTAAGATAGGATAGGCAACGCAAAGATCTTTATAAAGATAGATTTAAGATAGGCGTACCATTAAATTAGGATCAAGGAAGGCAACAAATAAAAGGCAGCCTTTAGGTCAAAGAAAGGACTATATAAACTATTAGTTATACAATTTAGGCTTATAAACGCACTAATAACGTTCTAGAAGCAAATCAATAGTGTATTAAAAGAACACCTAGATAAGTTTATTATAGTATACCTTAACGACATTATAATCTACTTAAAGAACAAGAAAGAACATAGAGAACATATTAAATAGGTCTTAAAGAGACTATAGGAAGAACAGATACTAGTAGCAATTAAAAAATGCAAGTTCTTTATAAGAAAAACCAATTTTATAGGATTTATTATTAAACTAGAAAAGATTAGTATAGACCCAAAGAAAGTTAAAGCTATAGTGAATTGGCAAGAACTAGAAAACGTTACGTAGTTAAGGTTATTTCTAGGGTTTTGCAACTACTATAGGAGGTTTATAGCACAGTAGTTAAAAAGCATTAAGCCATTCACAAGACTAACAAAGAAGGAGGAACCATAGGTTTAGGGTAGTAAATAAAAGGAGCTATTCTAGGAACTTAAAGAGTTATTTACCTAAGAACCAATCCTCAAGATCTATTAACCAAAGTTAGAAACGGTTGTTAAGACAAATGCATTAGACTTCGCACTAGGAGCATGCTTGCTATAGAAGTATTAGGATATATAGCATCCAGTAGCATACTATAGTTAGAAAATAACACTACTAGAGTTAAACTATAACATCTATAATAAGAAGTTGTTAGGTATAGTTACAGTACTTAAGGAATAGAGAGCATTCTTGCAAAGTATAGAGAAACCATTTATAGTTAAGACGGACTATAAGAACCTTATAGGATTCCTAACAACAAAGAAACTCAACCAAAGACAGGTTAGATGGGCGGAAATACTTACAGAATACCATTTCAAAATTCAGTATACTAAGGGTACAGACAATGCACGAGCAGACGTGCTAAGTAGAAAGGCTAAACTATAAAGTAATAAAAAGCTATTAGGAGCTTTATTGCGAAGGGATTAAGACAGATTAATTAGGTATAACTATCTAAAGATTGCAGCAACTAAGGAAAGTTAGATCTATAAGTCACTAAAAAGTGATTAAATACAGAAGATCTAAGAAGCATAGATAGAGGATCCAGACTCAAAGCAATACAAAAATAGAGAAGCAATATATATGCCTAAGTCTATTATAGAAGAGTTTGTTAAGGAATTCCATAAGGGAATAATATAAGGACATAACAAAGCTATAGGCTTAGTATTAAAACTTTAAAAGAAGTATATTATTTAAGAAATCTAGGGGCTAGCAAAACAAGTTATAAAGGAATATCTAGATTGCCAAAGGAACAAACCAACAAGGCATAAGCCGTATAGAGGGCTACAACCTGTTAAAATACCAGAAAGACTATAGGAAGTTATATTATAGGACTTTATTATTAAGTTACCAAAGTTAAAAAATCCTATTATAGGATAAGATTATAACGCGATTTTAGTAATAGTAGACAAGCTAATAAAGTAGGGATACTTTATAGCATACACTAAAGAGATATCAGTAGAGGATATCGCTAGAATCTATATAAAGAAAGTATTTATAAAACACGGAGCACTAGATAAGATTATATTAGACAAAGATCTAAGATTTATAGCAGCATTTTGGGAAGTGTTTCTAGTAGAATAAGGGGTTTATATAGTAATATCTATAGCGTATTATCCACAGACGGATAAATAAACAGAAAGACTAAACTAGACACTAGAGTAGTATCTAAGGCACTATATTAATCACGCATAGAATAATTAGGTATTGTTATTACCAGTTACATAGTTTGTATACAATACAACACCATAAGAAGGAATGGGGATATTACTATTTAAGGCGAATTACGGATACAAACTAAGAACATCGTTATTACTATATTAAGCAAAGAAAACAAGTAGCACAGCTAAATAAAGAATAGAGATATTAATAAATCTTTATATAGACCTTATAGAAATAGCTAAACTAGTATAAGAATAAATAAAAAGGTATTATAATATTAAGAGATCTAAGGGACCAGATCTTAAGGAGGGAGATAGAGTATAGCTACTACACAAAAATTTTAAGAGTTAACAACTAAGCAAGAAATTAGACTATGTTAGACTAGAACCTTTCAAAGTTAAGTAAAGAATTTTATTAGTTATATATAAGTTAAACCTACTAGCTAAAATAAAGATCTACCCAGTACAATATATTACAATACTAGAACCAGTATATGGAGATATTAAGCTACTAGTCTACAAGGCAGACACATATAGAGGGCAAGAAGAAGATAAATAGCAAGTTTTAAAGATTATTAGTTATAAGGACGTAAAGGATAAAATATAGTATAAAGTAAAGTGGATAGGCTATAATAAGACTACCTAGGAGCCACTAAGCAACCTAGAGAACGCTATGGGAAAGGTATAGGAGTATTAAAAGAAAGTAGGTTAGGTAATATTAACAAGAAAGGATTGCCAAAGAACAAGTTACCTAAGGGGGACCTAAGAGGAGTAATTGCCGAGCTATTTAGAGTTGTTTCCCTTATAGGAGGAGAGCCAGTTCTTTTATTACTAAGTTCCTATAGACCTTATTAAACAAGTTTCTACTCCTTAGAACGAACCTTCTTACAAACACGTTTAAGACGTTAAAGACAAGCATAAGCCAGATATTAGGCTTTAAGGATATATATAGACTCTTCTAAGGCACATTAAACCGCGAGCAACGCTAAGGCCAGCTTACTATTAAGCTTTATAGTGGCAGATTAAATACAAGACCTTATAGCAAGTTACTTAGGGAACTCAAAGACTACTAAGAGTTATAGGACGCGCACACTTAGCGTCAGAGATAGAGCGAACGTCACAAGACAACCTAATATTTACTTTAGTGCACTTAGAACAGGAGGAGGGTTACTAAGACAAAGGGCTTACTAGCGTAACGTAAACTAACCCCTCTTTTGCGCACCTAGAGTAAGGAATCGCCATCACTTCACCAAGTAATAGTATTAAGGAGATAGTACGCAGGCGGCGCTCCACCCAAGAAAGAGAAGAAGAAGCTTTAGGTATAATAAGCAAGAATATTAACCAGACTAATTAAACGGACATTACACCTCTAGTAGACAACTTAGAGATGTTAGGAATCTTTAAGGACAAAGATAAAGAGGAGGGAGATAGTATTATGGATGCTTTAAGTACAATATTATAACTACTTAGAGAAGAGTCGTAGGAAGCTAGTTAGTTAATATAGATATAGTCTAGGATAGATCTAGTAGAACTATATAACAAGGAATAGTAACTGAGGTTATATAGCGTTAAACATATTAACTGTATTAAATAGAAGGGACGTTACGTTTAATACAGACAACACGTACCTTATATATAAGAGAGGATTTCTTAGGAGTATAGTTGTGTATTTAAAGGACCTTAGTCCCTACTATAGATAGTTCTCTCCTTATAGTGAATCTTAGAATATAATTGGAGTTAATCTATTGGGCAACCACTCCACTAGTTATTATTATGTTATTGATTTGTTCTTACCTACATACCCAGCCCAATAATAGGACCCACCATAGTTCCTGCTACAAGGTTCCGTTATATTAGGTAAAAGGAACCTAAGCCATAGTATAGTTAACGCCATAGGGGGTAAATACCTAAGGGCTCTAAGAAGGCCTAATAAAGGCGGAAAACACAATAGCAACACTCTTAAGAATAGGAATAATAGGACTAAAAGATTGGCTCTACTAGGTGGGTGTCCTAGTAGGTAGCCTAAGATGCGAATATAGCTGGCTAAGATAGACACCAAAACACGTAATACTGCTATGCCCCCTACGCACTAACCGAGAAGTAATGCTCTTAGTAGTTGGTATAGAGAACTATAATATACTACTCTTAATATAAAAAGGTCTTAAGGCGGTTACCCAGTGGCTTATTAGCCAAAATGTACTAGACCAGTTCTGGGTTGCAAAGGAAATGGTAATAGAAGGCAAAGGGGCAAGTACTAGGCGCCCCTTAATGACTCTATAGTAGTAGAGTTAAGTTTGCGATACTAGCGCGTCCGTAGGCTTATTACGGCAGTAGTGGTTCCCAAGGAGGTTATAAAGTAAGGTAGTAGAGCACTATAGGTAACTCGTAGGCGCCCTATATACAAGTCCTAAAAGGCGGGGAGATGGATTATGGGGTTTTCTCATTTTCTTAAATAGAGTTTTCTCCCTATATGTAAATAAGGAGTAGTCCGCGTGGGCCTAATAGGGATCCGAATCGGACGTTAAGCAATAAATAATTATTATTAATAAGAGCCTATCTTAGCTATCTACCTTATATATTTATATAGTTAATTACTAACTTCCTAAAAAAAGAAAAGGGCTATATTCCCGCGTATAAGAGGTATTAGAGAAGGCCCTCTATTTAAAGATATAGCCTAAGGCTAATATTTAGCTTAGATATATAAAGACCTACTATCTAGATAGGGCTAATAATAAGGTTATACGGCTTAACCTTACGGGCTTAGGATTTCTGCGCCTTCTTTACACGCTTAGGGTAATCCTATTATAGAACTTAGTAATCCTATATAAGTAGTTTCCGCTTACCCCCTATAGAAGGATCCCCTCTTTAGCTATAAGAAGTACTAAAGGCTTATTATATGGGTAGAAAGCTCGCTAGCTAATATAGTTATACTAGATAAGCTAATAATATAGAAATACTAGCCCGCCTAAAAGGCTATAGCTAAGCTAAGATATAAGGCCACGATCTTAGAAGTTAAGGGGGTTTAATTATATATATAGACGATTTTGGAACGCCTTGGTAAGATAAAAAGGTTATTAGCATTATTTATACCTATATAGATTTAGTAAGGGAAGACGGGTATCTAAATAGGGCCTATAGGGTCTATATATCTACGTTTAGATAGCCCCGGCCCTATACCCGTACCTATATTTATATTTATACCTAGGTCTATTTCTAAACCCGTTAACGACTGGATTCCGTCTTTAGATAAACCTTTAACTAGTATATACCTAACCATATATCCAACCCCTAGAGAAATACCTAAAGGTCCTTTATTAAAGCCTTTATTAGAGAGGCCCCTATCTACTATAGATAATTAATTATCTACTACTATAGAGCCTACTTAGCCGTCTACTATAATCCCGCTGCTGCTACCGCTATAAGCTAACGCTTAACCTCTTCTATTTATCCTTAATCTATAGGCGCCGCTAAGGAAATATAAAATACTTTAAGGTAGTAATTTGGTCTTCTAGCTCTAGATTAAGTAGACTTTAGGGCTAGCGGGTAGGCTATTAATTAAAGCTCTTAATCGCTGCTAGGGGGCACGCCAGCGGGTTAACGGCGAGGCTATATTTGTGACGGCTCGAACCATTGAACAAATGTCTTAACGAAGACTTGAACAAATGCTTCCAAGATAAAGCGAACGAATGCTGTATTACGAAGATATTAAGCTAAGGAGCAAGAGAAGGTGGTGAGGCCACGTCTATATACACACGCCAAGTCTTAGGCGAACCCCTGACTAGGTGACGCGCTCCAGCGCCGTCACAATATTCTATAGTCGTTGCTATAGAATAATTAAGGATATAAGACGGCGCGTAGAAGATAGTATAGTAAGAGATAATAGATAGGCTATTAACTAGCTAAAATAGTTACGAGGCTAGCGTTCTTTAGATTAGCTTTATAAAAATATTTAATCACTATATACTACGGTAAGATGCCTTAATATAGGACCGTACTGTAGCGATTAAGACGCCTAAATATAGGACTATACTATAGTAACTAAGATATCTTAATAGTTTCTAATTTCTACGCATATATACTGCCTTTTATTATATATAATAGTAATAATAAAATATGTTTAAGTATTTAATTTTTAAAGCAATATTACGCCCCCGACTATTAAGTACCGATTTAACTTAAATTATGTACCTTTTTACCCAAAATCGCGTGCAAAGGTACTCGGGGGCGGTCGCTGCGCGACCTCGTATTAACCTGGGTCGTAACCGCGCCAAAGCGCCCTCCCCCCCCCGATATGTGATAGATATAGTATCCCCGAAACGAATGAGATTGTACTCTCTATAAACTATATATCTAATCATTGTTGCGGAACAAAGAAGACCATGATAATACCTAGCCCAGGTGCCAGCTGTGCATTAATAGCATACATGCAACGCTCACTACTGTTATTATTATCGCAGAAGCTAAAATGATACTCCTTCCCATGCCATACAAAAAAATTTATTGGAACATATCATCCGTAGGAGTGTATTGCGGCCATAGTGTCTTCATCTTAAGCCTCCTAGCTAACAAAGCTCTTCTCATATGCACTCGCTTTGATCCCGGCTTGCGCACTCTTATTTGTCACCTTAGTGTCCCCGCCTGCCTGTTCCGCCCTGGTCAAGCTGCTGTAGAAGCTGCGGACTTTCTCATGTGCGACCACCTTCCTCGGATCAAATCTTAGCACCTGTAAGCCTTGCATGGTCGTCGCCCGACTGAGCGCCACGTAGGCCTGGCCTTTTTCAAATACTTTGCCAAGATCGACTTTTACCCGTTCCATGGTTTGACCTTGTGCTTTGTGAATCGACAGAGCCCAAGCCAGAATGAGTGGCACTTGTGAGCGCGACGCTTGGACTTCACCGTTTGGTAACTCAATTTTCCACGGCTCGCGCTGGCAGAGCAAGTCACGGGTGGTGCCATCAGCGATAGCAAAGCGAACGACTGGAAAGGTTTGTGAGGTGCTGACGCCAAGGAGGTCAGTTTTAGCTTTTAATTTCATGTCTGGATGAGCTATTTCCTCGCCTCCGTCGCCATGTATAGCGAGGAACTCTTCCTCGTTTTGGTGATATTTATCGAATGTCTGCTCACTCATGAAGCCAATGACCTTGCCCAAAGATCCGTTGACGAGAGTGTCGTCCATATTTTTGATCAGCATTACCTGGGAGCCTTTCTTAAGGTGAATGACCTCAGGCGCCATGCAACTTTGCAGTAGCTTATCGCGAAATGTCTTGTCAGTGACAGTCCCACCATCTCGTGCTTCGAAGGTATGAATCTCCCCGTGTAATTGCTGCATCCGTAAGGTGTTTGCTCGATCGACTTCCTGACGCGTAGGAAATAACTCGGTGGCCTCCAGGTCATCCTCGAATGCTAATTTACGGTCTAGTTTCTTAAATGCATTAATAGAAGCTGGTGTCAAACGACCTTCTCGCATTTCGTTTAGCATGTTCGCAAATTCTGGGTCCTTTTGTCGGAAAACATGATGGAGCCCGATTGTATGCTCAATAGCCGCAATCCACGTCCCAGCATCAAACGCGAACTTCGCGGCTTTCCCACTGTCTGGTACAGGCGGCAATTGAAAGAAGTCGCCCGTGATGACTAACTGTATGCCGCCGAATGGGCGACCATTATTTCGAATTGTCCGAGCGATTTGCTCCAGTTTGTCAAATAAGTCTCCGTCTACCATTGAAACCTCGTCGATGATCAGGACTTTAGTCCGCATCCACCGATGCCTTGCCTTCTGGTTCTTTCTAACTTTCTTGACTAGCTCTTCGGCTGACTCCTTACCTAATCCAATTCCCGCAAAGCTGTGTAAGGTCACACCACCAACGTTACAAGCAGCAAGACCGGTAGAAGCAGTCACTGCTACTCGGTCTGGTTCTCTGATATATTTCCTCCGTAGTGCTGAGATTATCTCACGCAAAAGCACGGATTTCCCGGTTCCTGCCACATGTAAGGAAATATGCTAATTAAATATCATGCAAAGAGACGAAATAGCTAACCTGCAGATCCTGTGAAAAACACGCTCCTCGTGTGGTCCACAACGAGACTCAAAACATGCTGTTGTTCCTCGCTTAAGAATATGCGCGAAATATTGCTCTTCCGCTTCTTCGCAACAGCTTCTTTAAATCCCTCCGGCGTTACCTCATTAGTCTTTATCAGTTTCCTGTTTGCTTGACGCAGGTTCTTCTGTTGCTCCTTTACAGCACTAGCCGTGGTATTCCATGGATATGCTGTTTTAGCGGAGTCCTTTGGTAAGGGTGTGAATTCGCCGAAATTTTGCTTCTCTTTACGTGGTCTTCCTGGTCCATGTGGTCCAGGCAGTTCTGGTACCGGTTCAGCCTTCTCCTGTTTCTGAAGCCATGGTATTGTACGGCGTTTGGACGGTCGAGGTTGTTCCTCTGATCTTTCGGGCCCTGCGTAGACGAATTGTCGTAGTTTAGAGACGTTTGGAGGTATGTTGAAATGTTCCACCGGTGACGAAGACCAAGGTATAGGCGCGCTGCTAGCTGGTGCAGGCACAGGGGTTGGCGATGTGCTTTGAGGTACAGGTGTGTGCTTGTATGTTGAATTAAGTGGTGAGATGTATCCAGAGTCAGAGTGATCCTCCCAGTGTCGGGTAGTATACGAAGCTGCGACAGGTTTTGTCGATTGGAATGTAGGCCTAGGAATCGTCGAGGATAGCTCGGTCGAGTCTATTAATGGAAGTTTTGGGTAGCTGACAGTTCCTTTCGTGGCCGGGTCCTCCACATCTAAATCTATGTCACTGTCGAAATCATTCTCGTCAAAGTAGACCGTGTTCCCTAAGGTTCCCGTATATTTGGCTCGGGATTGTTCATTGATTACAATTGGGTTGCGCTGAGAATTGGCTGCAACAAATACGGGGTATTCGAAGGAATCTTCATGCGTATCTAGGACCTTTGCCAAACCACTTGACGTCCGCTTGACTCCATTCGAGGGAGTGACATCCCGCGTCTGTGTTGATATTTGGCTCGGTTTAACGACGTCGTCGAATCCAGTAGAAAGAGGACGTGTCCCGTGGTGAGAGGCTTGTTGATTCGGCTTAAAGGCGTTTTGTGAGACAGATAAACCAACGGAAAGAAATTGTTGTTGCGTGGGAAGCTTCTGTGAGGCCTTGATAGCCTTATGACTATCGATAGCTTGCCTGAGCATAGGCGCGGTAGATTGATAGTGCGTTATAAGCTGAGGATGAATTATGGAAAGCTTTAGAAATGGGGGAGGTGGCGAGGGCGATCTAGGCCGGTGCAGGAACGCGGTCAATCGGAGGAATCCGACGAGCATACAGTGTAAGGAAAGAGCAACAAGAAACCAGAGCAAGAAAATACAAAGCGCGTCGAGCGACGGCATGGAGTTGTGAATAGCGTGGGTACACGCGAAGTTCTGAGGAACTAGACTAGTTAGGACCCTTACGCAACGGACCCGCTTAAAGAGTTTCCGCCAAGAGTTTCCCCCACCGTCACCTCGTGACATTGCCCAAACTGCCGCCATCAGCATTGAAATACATATAGCTAGATACTTCAGTGTAAATATGTATAGTAAATAGAAATAGTACGTTTATAAGCCTTATTGAAGAGCGCTTATGTGCTGAAGATTTTAACTAATCACGTGCTCTTAATTACAGATGGTGCAGCGTGCACTAAAATGCGAGTCTCCTCTGCTAACACTACTCCAAGACCAGATAATATCGAAATCCACACCCTGCACTGCTTTGAAAACTATGCGAATGAAGTAGAGAGTGCAACAAGCCTCTTAGATACATTGAATCTGTCCTAACCAAGTATTTGTTCCATATAACCAATCAAATCCTACCGGACAAGGGAAAAAGCCCAACATGCAGAACTAGGGATAGACGCCGTTTTTGACAGACAATTTGAAATCTTCAGGAGAAAGGGAAGGAAGGGTATTCCACATGACGCCAATGGGAGACATTTTTGTATCAGAAGAGACGCCTTCAGCAACAATGCACCACAAGGAGATTCATTAAAGCCACGATGAACAATTAAGACGCTCTGAAGAGGTACCGGCCTATGGAATGAAGGAATACAGAAAGTGCAACCAAGCCACTACAAAGCCTTCCCTGAAGACCAAAGCGCGCATTTTGAGACATGGAAGTGCGCAAGACAGAAGTGAGACAAGCTCTATGAGAAGCTCATCAGGGGAACCTAATCATCACAGTACGAATACTATCCAAGTGCATCCACGTAAACAGCCAAGCCAGGTTAGAAAAGACACTCTAGGTCACAAGGAAAGGGTGAAGCGGCCGAGAAGGGCCTTAGCCTTGGTATCCGCCAAAGCCATTGTTGACCTGACCGAAGTTGCCCGTGTTCGGTTGTCCCCACTGCTGGGCGGGTTGGGCACCGCGGCCGTAACCACCAGCGCTGCCGGGCATCTGTTGGTAAGGTTGAGCCATGCCAGGGCCACCAAAGCCAGCCTGGCTCTGGTTAAATGGCTGACCACCAGGGCTGGGTCCTGTGACGAAGAGTTAGTGAAGTTGGGATTGGGAACGAAGCAAGTTAGCGTACCCTGTGGCGACATAGGGCCTGGTCCACTATATTGCGGGAAGTAGGCATTCGGAGTCTGAGGGTAGGCTGAGTTGGGTCCCTGGGCCGGAGAATAACCTTCGAACTGGCCAGTCGGAGGACGATCCTTGCCCCACTACAAAATTGGATTGGTTAGCGAAGCAATCAATGAACGATCAGATTGAGCACGTACGCTGCACTTAAGAGGACGACCGTTGACATTATATCCGCTCAACTGACAAATTGCCATCGCTGCGTTCTCATGAGTATCCATCTTGATGAAGGCGAAGCCACGGTCAGATTGGAATCGTGTCTCAACAACATAGCCAAAATTTTGAAAGAGTGGAACTAAATCGGACTGGGATGTGTACGGGGTGAGATTGCCGACATAGCAAGTCGTCTGCCATTGCGGGGTCTGCTGAACGATCATATCATAGCTCTGTACTCCATGGGTTGGGAAGTGATGATGACCGTACGGCGTCGTTGGGGTCATTCCCATCGAAGCCATAGCCTGCTGCTGTGAAATCGAAGGCTGACCCTTTTGGTTGGCCCAGTTGCAGCGGATCGCACGGGAGCCGAGCCACTCTCCATCCATGGAGCTGAGAGCTCTCTCGGCATCAGCACGATCACGGAACGCAACGAAGCCGTACCCGCGGGATCTGCCCGTCTTCATGTCCCACATTACGCGAGCCTCAGAGACTGGGCCAAAGGTTGAGAACGCCTGGAGCAGAACCTCATCGTTGACTTCATTTGAAAGATCGCCGACAAAGATATGAAAATGGTTGGAAGTATCCTCTTTAGTAGAACTGTTCGACTGGTAGGCCCAGTTCACACGAATTTCCTGAAAGGTTTAGTAAGATAGGCTTAGGACCTTGCGCGCTGGAAACTTACAGTGTTGTGAACGCGGCGACCATTGAGTGTTTGCATGGCGCGCTCGGCTGCACCTGGATCGTCGTATTCAACGAAGCCGTAGTTGAACCCCTTTGACTGAAACTGTAAGCGGTCAGTGCGATGGGTGTTCGCAGCAAGACTTTAAGTTGGGGTCTGAAAAATCAAAAGCTGAGATGGTAAGAGGAAGAATGAGAGTCATATGCCCGTAAAATTGGAAATAGGCTATAATGATGATAGTGCAAGTGAATGAGTGAATGGACATTGCGTGAGGCTTCTAAACAAAGTAAACTCACGCACGTCGCCCGAAAGCACGCTGTGCAGCATTTCTTTGACTAGAGATTATGATTGCGAGATTGAAAAGGAGGAAAGACGCACATTTTTATCAGGAATAATCTTGACGTTCTGGACATGGCCAGTCGTCTCGAAAATCTGCCGTAGAACATCCTCCGTAACGCGAGGATCTAATCCTCCAACGTATAGAGCCCGCTTGTTTGGTTCGGGTGCTGCACGACGCACGTAGCCGGGACCACCGCTGGTTGGGGACATGACGCCTCCAGATAAGGGAGAACTAATCGCTGTTGGGATGGGATTGGTATTCTGCGGGATGATCACCGGCGCAAGCGGCGGAGGAGGCATGTGCGAAGGGTTGGCTTGTCCATTGCCCTGAGCATTATTATCGTAACCCGGCGCACCAGCCGAGGCTGGGGGCGGAGGTAAAGAGGCAGCTGAGGTCGCGGACTCGGACATGGCGGCAGTATCGATTGTATTATATGGATTTTCTAAGCGACGTCGATGAAGGCAGTTCTCGACAGAGGGCCAGCGAGAACAGGCGACAGAACGACGGCGGATGTCGAGACGGATACTGTGTAAGAAAATGGAAGCGCAATCTCCCCTCTACCCAGACTCGAAGAGCGATGACGGCAGGAAGAAAAATATGGCCAAATATGTGTGCGAGAGGTAAAAGTGTAACAGAGGAGCTGCAGTGCTGAAAAGTATAGTTGGGTCGAGGCGAAGAGAAGCAGTTGGGAAAGTCGTATAGCGCACTCAGACAGACACGGGAAATCAGGCAAAGAAACTGAGAAGGAAAGAGAAAAGGAAGAGGCGCAGGAAGCAGGAGCGGAACCCGACGCCAACAACGATGGAAGATGGATGAGTTGGTCGACTGTGGGGTGAGGAAGGAGGAGGGTTGGAGTCGACACGCAGAAGCTGCAAATTAGAGAAAGCGCTAACTAACGGCCCGCTGCAGTGAAAAGGTGCCGACGAAATAAAACGCTAGTTTGGGCCGACGAGGCGGGATCGAGCAGGCGGGCGACGTAATTTTGGCCCTTTTGGGAAAATAGTGATCAGGTAAGGCTGAGTGTAAGTTTTAGGAGCGAAAGCTAGGATGTGGGCGAGTCAGATACGGGGCTGATTCCGCTGGCTCGGGAGGCATAAAATGCTATCTTAGTCCGAGATACGGCTAAGCTGGAGAGGGAGAGAGAAGCTAAGGGGAGGCGTTTCTAGCAGAAGCCATGCGACGATTTCCAATAAATCCAGCAGCACAAAATCCAGACGGTTGCGCGCGGAGCAGTCGCGGCAGAAACACGTGCCGATTCAATGGTGAATTATTGAATGCTACAAAGGTGCAAAGGGTACAAATAATACAAAGGGTACAAAGGTATAGAGGCACAAAGGTGTTCAGGTAGGTAGTAATTCGATAAGCCAAACGGTTCCTGATTCTTTTTGGCACAGCTGCGGTCCCTTTGACAGATGCGCTTTGCTCAACACTGAATCAGCCGTCTTTTATTGTTGTGAAACACTGCGCTAACGACGCATTCAGATAACCACGATCCAGGTCAGGCTGACAATAAAGTTCGCGATAAAGCTTGGTGTTGAGCGCGTCCATTGTCTCGGAGCTTGGCCCGCCTCAAAGTGACGCACAACAAAGCCCACCAGAATCCTCTCTTGTGACTAGCAAACTCCATTTCTGAACCCTACCCCTCCACTCCGCTTCCGCAATGTCTGCTCCACACTCTCAGTCAGGGACCCCTGCGCTTGACAATTTGCAAGCTATGGTGAATCTCGTGGTAAGAAAAATCCGTCTTCCTCTGTATCCACGTGCTTTTTAGTAACTTCTCCAAGTTCATGCAAACCGGCCGCTACTTCAAAGACCCAATAACAGGAAATTCTGCCAAATCGCAGTATGGCATGAAGCGCGCCATTCCTGGTGCCCTCGAGCGATTCCACGACTCCCTTGATGAGCTCGAGAACGAGCTGGTAAGCTTAAGCAGAATCCCCCGGGCCCCATCATGGCTGCGCTGACACTGGGTATCTGCAGACCCGAGCTAAGATGGTCACGCGAAGGGACTTCGCGGTGCTGCAAGCCGATCGCGAGAAACGGGAACAAGCAGAGGCCGCAGAACAGAAGCGCATTGCGGCAGAGTCTTGCGCAGATAAAGGCCAGCCGGCGCAGGGCAACTCTGAAGACGGCGACACAAGTAAGGACGTTGACGTCGCCATGACGGACGAAGCACAGCCTGCGCAAGCCAACACGACCAAGATTGAAGCAATCCCAGTTCCTGAAAACACCCTGGGCAAATCTTCTCCAAGCGCCAAACCTACTGGCACAGCTCCATCACAGCCATCTCACCCTGCACCACTCACCACAACGGCCGGCCCTCCTGCAGACGACCTCTTCGGCCCGCTCCCCACCACCGCAAACACTGACTCGGATTTCGACGCTATGTTCAATGACCACCGGTCCGCGAATCAAGATACCGACGCCCCTGCAAACCCTGCATCCCCTCTAAACTTGACCCTTGACGACGATGAACCTTCCCTCCTCCGTGGTCTCGAAGACTTCGCCAATAGTGCCAACGACAATACTGCGTCCAACCAAACCACAAATCTTGATGAGACGGGTGATTTCAATATGCTGGACCTCCCGACTAACACCAACACAGCTACAAACAACTCAGGCCAGCCGGATTTACTCGGCCAAGCTGAACAAATTGAGTCGGGCATTGACTCGCAATATCAAAACTCCCAAGCACAACAGCAACATCAGGGTCAAGACGACCTTCTGGATACCCTACCTACAGATTCAAACTTTGATGATTTATTTAACTTGGAATACGAGAATCCGGAATACGGGAATCCGGAAGGGACAGAATTCGAAGACGCTTTCTTTGGATTTGGGGAGAACTAACGCGACCCCGTCTTATCAGTGTTACTGCTAGACATTGGGCGTTGGCAGTTCACTTTGAACCGTAAAGCTATCGCTCCATAAGCAATTCCTGGCAAGGCCGTCAGGATGTCGCAACAAGCCGTGGCAGCAGCAATGGTTTTTCATGCAGAATTGTTAAAATATTCAGCTCAGGGCTTACAGGGCAAGAGCGTGACCATGAGAGACGTAACCCTGAACAAGCCTGAGGCAAAGAAGGATGAATGAATGTAAGAAGAGAATTTAAGGGCAATTCTATGGGTAGAGAGTTAAGATGTATCTAAAAGAGTGTGGACAACCTTCTTGGATACAATCAAGCACATCCAAAGCTGCCCTGTACAAAGGAGATCAATTGGGTCAATCACGAGAAGGGATGGTAGTTCGCGGTCACATAACATATCTCCTCCGTGCCACTAATCAAAGGCTGAGGACAATTTCAGTATCTCTACCAACTGACTTTACTTCACACCATTGAACTAATGTTATACTTTGAATTTCCGTTCCTTCAAATTTTTTGTGGATTTTCTTTTGGATATCCTCTATTAAATCCACCAAATTCCTCATAGTCATTGTGTGTAGAAGTTAAGCCGAGCCAGCTCCTTCTCCGCTACCATCGCTTGGTGGGTTTCTAAAATTTTATCCTGCTAATGTGAAACCTGGCGTGATCATTTCGAGCCGTTTACTTCTTGTTTGCTGAAGTCCCGTTCAGAGGTTATGATATTGAAAGCCACAGCTCTAGACCTTAAGCATCATTATCAGGTCACACGCTATCGCTTTCTTGGCTGTGAGCTTAGCACCTTTGCCCTCTTCTTGGAAAAGAAAGTAAGGCTTAAGCCGATAATGTTAGCATGGCACCCCCAGTCCTCGTCTAGGCCGTGGATGAACTTTGCATACAAGTTCTTTACCCGATTTGACTCTCCCGGGCACTTGATGCGGATAATGACAGCGCGAAGCTGATTGCCACTCCCAAAGATCTTGCTCAGAGAATTCCTGAGTTCCATGCTGTCTCCCCAACAGCTCTTATAAGTCTCGTCGATCAGTATCTCAAGCTTTCGGACAGTGCGGAGCGTAGCTTCGGTGATGAAGTTTGTGATGTTGATTTTTAGCGGTGAAGCCTTTAGGACCAAGAACCTGCGATGAAGCATCACAATTGCCTCAGCGTAGATCTGACGATTTATCAAAAGGCCAGTTGGTGTGGACTTCTTGGACGCAAAACCAGTGGAGGCTTCAAGAGCGGCCCACTCCTCAGCCGTTCGCCCCTCCAAACTCGCTTCTTCCTGTAGTTTCGATGCGTCGCTCCAATCCATAGCATAGCTGTAAATTTCGTTACGAAGTTCCGTAGGCAGACTCAAGAAGCTGAAATTTAGAGGTCGCTGCATCTTGTGCGCCACCTCTTGTCCGAAGCATCCTAGAGCGCCCTCAAATTCCACGCTGTTGATCCCACGCAGTTTGTCAAACATATCCAATATGTTAATGATCTCGTCACGCACAAAACAATGTTTTGGATCGCACATTTCTAGGTGTCTCTCTGTACGCGGATCGACGAGCGCGATTGTGAGCTTCTTTAGATTATGACGCCAGAGCCAGAGTCCAGAAAGCTGTTCTGCGAGCCTCTGCATGGACCTGACCTGCAGAAGGGCCCAGTAGATTTCCTCTATGTGCCTGATCTTAATTGTGACATGCGTCACTGATTGCAGGATGTTTGGGCAGATTACTTGTGTGATTTTGGGGACGCCGTAGAAGTGAGTGATGGTGAGCGGCACCTTGGAGATCTCATGAAGTGCTTCGGATGTGATGAAGCGGCTCACGAGGAGAATGGCTGGGGTGCTCAGGCGGAGATATGGGTGTCGATTGCCTTCGGGCTCGTACATGTAGGTATTCGCGTAGTCGGCAAGGAATCTGGTGACGCCATTGAAGCTAAGTAGCAGCACGTAAATCATGACACGAAGCTCTGCAGGTAGCTCTAAGAAGCGGAAGATGGCGCGCTGGGCCCTGGCTCTGCCGCGTGTTGTCACGTTGGCGACTAGACATGTTTGAACAGATCTAACCACAGTAACGCCTGTTTGTTGTGCAGGCACATGCGGTCGTAGCGCGATCCTCAGAGGGGCGGGTTTGCCCGTTACGCCCTTGCGGCGGCGATGGACCAACTCTTTTGTTCGCGGAATGCCCATCCCAGGTTGGTAGAACTGTCCGGACTGCGGTTGAATACGATTAGTTTGGTTGACAAAGGAAGGTCTAACGAAAACTTGGATGCGAACTAAATATAGAAGTGGTTGGGTGCATTATCAGGTGAATGTAAACGTTACCACTGTCAATTCACATAAAATTAGTGCACTTCTCGAGATTTTCAAGCCAACAGTAGCCTGTTGCATATAGAGTTGTTTCGTCATGACTTTAAATCATCATTTTGTTTTAATCAGGATTCAAAAGTGTCCGATGCTGCCCACGCTTCAGGAACAACTGTGAACTCACTGGAATTATAGACTAAAGCGCTCACGAGCACCTCAAAGCACTATCACCAGTCTTCTGAATTATCGGCTTGAAAGAACACAAATATGAAATTGGGGAAGTGATATGAGATGCACAGGTGCAGAAACTTAAAATACAAGACAGAAAACTATTCGCCACTCAAGAATATGATATGTACCTCTACAAAATATACATCATTTTCATGTGCAATCTTGATACAAGAGAATCTCAGCTGTGTAATCAAAAGGTCCTTCGTCATTCATAGCCCAAGTTATTGAAATTGGGTACCTACCAAATCATCAGCCGAGCATTTCAGTCAGTCCGAGGCTCCATTTGTTTCAACGCCATACATGCTGTCCTAGCAAGCCCAAAAGTTGCTCAACACATTAACGCCGGTAGAATGCAGTATTTACAACTCTTTCAAGTCCATGGCGTGCTCCACTATTCAGTGATCTTGTCCAGTAGCAGTAGTAGCAATATCCAATGCTTTCGTTCCCACTACCTCCTCAATGATTGCCGCAAAGTCAACAGACGCCTCGACTTTCTCCACAAACAGCTCCTGCCCTTGTTCGCTTTCTAAGCGCGGTGCTTGTATCGGATCACTGCCATCGAAAATCGATGTGCCGCTCCACAAGCCAGCAGCAGATGTAGCTGGGTCCTCATATAAGGAGAATATGTTATGGGGAGGTGAGCTCGGCAGTGGCAAATCACTACTTAGAAAGTCATCTGAGGTGAAATCGCTGAATTGCAGCGTGCTCCCACGCTTCCCAGGGGTGTCAAAAGTAGGAAACGCCGAGAAATCAAACCCTTGGGACGGGGAGCTGGCCAATCCATCGGATAAAAGCTGGTTCAGCTGAGCGGTAAACGGAGTCATTGGCGCCAACGTTCCACCTCTCATTGCTCGAGATGGAGTATCGAACCCCACAAGATCCGCCGAAGTCCCAGGAAACCGCCTTGGTGTTAGTGCATTCCTTCCCGATTTCGGAGTCGGGGTCTTCAGGAGCCCGGAAAATGAATGGCCACTTCTTGGGGTGGTCTGTAAAGTGTCCATTTCATGGTCCTCAAACAAATGCGCAAGATCATCTTGACCGTCCAAGGGCGGGGGGCAGTTCTCTTTATTGTTCTCTTCCGAGCTGTTAGGATCGGGATTTGGTATTGACGACTTTTTGTCGGATGTCGATCCAGTTCCAGTAAGTTTTGGCGATTCTAACTTAGTCAAATCACCAAGAGTTTTAACCTCGCCTTCCTTTCGAGGCGAAGGGAACAGAAGCCGTCTTGTTGGCGTGGGCGTTAAATCAGGCTCTAGCTCAATCGGGCTATGCTTCGTTCCAAGAAATCTTGCTGGACTTGACTGTATAGCTCTTCTTAGTGCAGCCACGGCAGCGGTATCGTCTAGCTGATTTGTATTGTTAGTTGTGTGGCTGGAGGGTTGCGCACTTGAAGCCCTAGGTCGTGTTGTGCGGGATGTTTCTACGAGTTCAGATTGATGTGACGGCCTAAAGTGGGTCCCTGCATGGTCAATCGATGTAAGTTGATCGGTAAAGTTTGAGGAAGACGGTTCCTGGGCAACTTCAAATCTGGAGTCCATTTGATTTCCTTGTCGTCTCTTTCGCGAGGTTTTCTCGACAGGTTTTGTCCTCTTTCTCTTATTTTTTTCACCAGATTTATCGGCGGCCTTCTCAGCGGCCTTTTCCCATATTTCCGGTGGGCGCATGCTGCCTTTTTTATTAAACCAGAGGCCACAAGCTGATACAGTCAGCCTAAATTACCATAAAGAAAGGGAATTCATATGGATACTCACGATTGCAAAGCTGAAGCATTTGGAATGTTCCGGAATCGCGCTCGTCAGATGTTAGTGACTGCTTAAAAATGCGATACTGTTGTAAGATATCTTCGCCTTCTCCCCCTTTGACAATTTCAAATCCGACAATACCATACTCTTCAGAAGAGGCCTCGAGGTCGTCCGGCGATCCTTGCTCTAGTCTAGTGTACGCTTTCCGCCAAGTAGGTGTTTGTATCTCACCGCAGTTGTGACAATACGGAGGCATTTGCCCAGCGGCCACTGAAGATTCCAACTTTTCCTTGATGTGCTTACTGCGTCTTGTTCCCGAGCCACTGCGCGGCTGTGGTAAAGTTATTCCGATCTCTTCCCCAACGGGAGCTGACGCCATATCGGAGTAAAACTCCTGTGGAGTGTCGCCAGACCATGTCTGTGATCGTGGAAGATGTCTAGGCTTTGTGGCTGTGGTACGTTTCCGAGTAGCCGGGCGAGGCGTGGTAGAGCGTCCGATGAGTTGGTTTGTTGTATCGTTCTGTGACAAAGATGAGAAGATGAATGTCGATGTTGTCATGTTCATGTTTACCTTTGAAGATTCTTGTAAAAGCTGAGAGAAGGGCGCTAGAGGTTGGTTTTTGGGCACTAAGCTTGATGAGTTGTTTTGAGGAAGAGGAGAAGATGGTGAAGGGCCGGCTTCACGATTGGGTAGAACTTTGCTCAGAGACTCTACATTTGTAGACCCGATACGCTGCTGCCGGGAGTTCATAGATCGAGGCGGCATTTTTGTCGGTAATAGTTCAGGGGGACCCGGTACGACCGTTGTCCAAGGATAGTTTGATCGGTCTACTTTTGCGCGTGTTCTTGGAGGAGCTTGCACAGGTAGATCACTTCCGTCGATTTCTCTGCCTGCGTCTCCGTCGTCTTCGCGATCTAACACAGAATCACTCATAAATCCTGAGTCCCCAGGGAAAGGAAGGGCTGGGAGCCCAGGGCTAGAGGGCACTGATGAATTATTGCCTTGCGGCATAAGAGGTGGGGAGGAAGGAAAATCTATCGGGGTGTCACCAATGCTGCCACCCTGCTCATCATCTGCCGAATCAGCAGCTACGTCGGAGATTTGACCAGCTTCAGCATATGGCGAAACATATCGCGTGTCATCGCTTCTAGTGGACCCATGTCTTAATGAACTTCCAACAGAAGGGCGAGTCTGGGGACGTTGCCGAGCCGATTTTGTGCCTTCTGGATGAGGGGTTGGCGCCCTTGGAGGTGGTTCTATGGAGTTGGTAATTGACGTAGAGGGGTTGGTAGGAATAGGACGGTGAACGCGTATTGATGCAGCGGCGCTTGCAGTTACCCGAAGTGAGTCGGCATTGGTGCCGAAAGATGATTTCCCTCGCCAGTTAGTTTGTGTGATTCGAGCTCTTTTTCGCGCCGGTCCCTCCTCATTTGGATCTTGAGCAGCGTTGGAATCAAATGATTCATGCCTTGGCCTTAAGGGACGTTCACTTCTAACCGAAGCACGGGAACCAGGTCGAGAGTCAAGATCCTGGGTAATTTGTTGCAGAGCAGTACATGATCGTAAGCTAGGCGTCGGACTTGCAGCTCTGCTCGCCTGGGCGCTGTACAGTTCGCAATTCCTGAAGTCATACCCATCACCTCTCGTCTCTTTTTCGGAAGTAATTGCTTGCGTAAGCATCTGATGTATAGATTCAACTCCTCCCATAGTGTCGTGCTGATTTACATTTGATATGAGGGTTGGCTCTTGTCCAGCCAGGTGCCCAAGACCAGGATTTGCCTTAAGAAATGCGACCCAAGCACTGTGATCGAATCCTTCGGGCATTATTTTGCTTAAGCTACGGTACTTTTCCATATTTTCCAAGTATTCACTTTGTAGACAGGTGGGTACCGGCACTAGTTTGAGTTTGACCTCCAAAGTCTCTTTTATACCATTCGAGAAGAGACCAAGAATATTCTTACACACACGGCCGGTTATCATTGTCTTGGATTGGTGGGCGGGTGCTGTTGGGGTGGATGAAGCTGAAGCTAGAACCCAAGAAAGCATTCCTTGGCCGACGAGTGGTGTTTCGTACTCTGAGTAGTCATAGGCATAGACGGTGTAGTCATGCCCAAGTTTTGCAACCAATTCGGGGCTAGATAGGAAAGAACTGTAAGCAGGGGTCCATAGAAACAACACTAGGAAGTCGTTAAAACCAGAATTTCATATACCAACCTAGCTGCCACAATAGCCTGAATGCAGATCTTGAGTTCTATTACGCCTACTTGTGTGGTTTCGTCGATGGACACTGTGGGAATGTTCAACGCGTTGGGTAAACGCGCTAGGCAATTCGACTTGTTCTGGTCGTCAAACGTGTAGAGGACCTTGACTGTGATGAAGAAAACAATTAGAAAATATCTTCAGCCTAAATGTTAAGAGTATCCAACCTCGCATGAGCCGCCGCGGTATGCCGGAGGTGGAATCCTCGTCGTCGTCAAAAGCAGTCGAAGCGGGCATAGGTTGAGGAGAATCATGCCCCCGAAAAGTAGAGGGTGAAGACATGATCCTCAGCCGTTTAAGTTGTAAGAGGTTGGCCAAAGGTGAGAGGCAGTAACAAGGTGGTTATGGGTACGAAGGATACGCGGGTCGATATCATAAAGCGGGAGGTTGGTGTTGGTACATTGCGAAGCGCGTCTGGTTGAGCACAGGAAACCAAAAAAAAGTGAAATTCAGACGATTCGCAAAGAATCATAAAAGAAAATGGAAGCAGCTAGATATTCTGGAGCTTTATTTGCATCGTGGAGAGGAGTGAGGCTTGAATTGTGGTGTGTTTTGCAGTTGAAAGGTCTTTGACATGCCTTGGAAGCTACAATGATGCTCGTGCTCCTCACGACGTGCACTGACCACCTTCGCGGAGACCGCGCGAGGAGCATGCCCCTTCCGATAATTTTTCCGATCCAAGACTGAACTTCAACTACTCCACTAAGTGATATTAAAAGTCTCTGCCAGGTCGTCAACATAGAATAATACACAATGGCCGATGCAAAGATTCAGTAAGATACCATAAGGCTCTGCGCACTACGCTCCTCTTACTGATATATCCCAGGGAACTCCTCAATAAACCGCGCGCCGAACTCACGTATGTCCTCTCGCGTCTCTGCCTGGTAGACCGCACGACCTCAAGCCAATATTAAAACTAACAACTCACTTTCCGCAGCGAATATGAGATCGCTCAGCTAGAGGAGCACGAGTTCGCCTCTGGGCCCCTCTCAATCCTTCAAACAGCTGTCCGATCCCGCACACAAGTGCTCATCTCATGTCGAAACAACCGCAAGCTGCTTGCCCGCGTGAAGGCGTTTGATCGCCACTGCAACATGGTCTTAGAAAACGTGAAGGAAATGTGGACGGAGACGCCAAGGTTAGCTTCAGGAAAGAAGGGCAGACCGGTTAATAAGGATCGCTTCATCAGTAAACTGTAAGTCTTGTTCGTGTACTAGGCGATTGCAGCGCAGCTTAAGAAGGTTTCTAATATTGCGTAGCTTCCTCCGAGGGGATTCGGTTATCCTTGTTCTGCTGAGTTGAGATGGTTGATGGTGCTTGTCTGGGATTGTTTCTGGGGTAAAATACAGCGGGTTGGCGTTCTGAAGCTACACAATGGATGAAGCTACATGCAAGATTTCAAAATAATGGTCATCATATGTTCTCATGCTGCGGGACTCGTATCTCATGCTCACTGCAGACCTTCGCTCAGACCCACCAAGAACTCTGCCAATCCGTGCGCACCAGGATCGGGAACTCCTTGCCATCCCTCTCCTCCAACATATACGGTGCGACCCAGGCTGGCTCTCATGCCCCTTGTGCCTTTTGCACCGGCTTCTGCAGCTAGCGCCGCAGATTTGACATCACCTGTCTTGGATAAGGTCCCTACGAAAGGATACAAAGCATCGATCAGAGTTCGGTCGCCGGGCCGGGCCGGCGTATATTTGCTAAGAGTATCGAGTGAAGACTGCAGAGCCTTGCTCCAGACCCCCACGGTGGCTGGGCTCGGCGATGAGGGTGATTGCAGTCGTAGACCATGCGCCAGGGCGTTCAGGAATATGGCATAGATCGCCCCTGAAGTCCCGTCCATGTTCGTCTCCACGACATGAATAATATTATGAACGAAGATGGTAGCGTCATCAGCCTTTTTCGTTCTATCAAGCATCTTAAGGATAGCTTTCTTGATATAAGTAAAAAGCCTTCTATATAAATGACTGAAAACTCACCTTCAGCACCCCGCTTCAGCCCAATTCCACAATCGCCATCCCCGACAATCGTGTCATAATTGGTGATGTCCGGTTCTGCCGCAATGACTCTCATCAATGCGGACTTCAAAGCCTTCTTCGCAAGAGCAGGGTCCACTAATGATATATCTGGTTAGCAAGATAAAAAGTAGATGCTCTTCCATTGGGCTCAAGTTGAAACATACATCGGAGGTTGCTTGGCTGAACTTCTCTAGAATCCCCCGAATCATTCTCTCTGGTTGCGCTGGATTTTGTTTGCCACGTTTTGGTCGATATAGCTGCTGACCACCCAGTCGCTTCTGCGGGGGCGTCAAGTAAATTTAACATTGAATTTCCATTACCAAGGCCCGTGTCTGTAATCCTTAGGAGACTGACGCTGAATCCAAGCCCATTCAGACTAGTCATGAATGTTCCAGCTAGTATTCTTACTGGCTTAACCTTCCAATCTTTCTCCAGCTGCTCCATTACTTCGTTCGTGATTCCTCCTAGCTCAAGCACGCTGACTCCGCCTAGGTTGTTTACTAACAACACAGTTTCATCATTTGGTGAGACTTTTAGGAAATTCCGGTCTTCATCTGACGAATCAAGCAGATACGCCAGCATAGTTTTTACAAGTCCGCGAAGGTCTTCCGTCCTGCGTTCCGAGCCTGGCTCGTTGTGTATCCCCATGCCAATCTCTACCTCGGACTCTTTCAGGCCTTCATTGCTGGATTCTGGTAAACTGCGCCCTGGGACATGAACGTGGGATAGCGAAGCTCCAATGGAGACGATATTACGTGCCGTCAGTTGAGCAACTTCATGAACTTCTTTGAGAGCGGCACTGTATCAACTTCAGCATATCCACTATCAGATAAGAGTATCGAAGTTCCGAGGGGAATTATAGTAAAATGAACACACCCTTTCGCTGCCAGTGCTCCCGCGATCTTTTGTACTAAGACTGTACCAGCAATCCCTCTCCGCCCAACCTTTCCGCCTTTCTTTCGTCCAACACCTGTATCATCCCCAACAACCACCATTTCAACATCCAACCCAGTGGCCTTTGCCTTTTCAACCGCCATTCCAAAATTCAATACGTCGCCCTTGTCATTCGTTAGTCTCAATCGATGAATTTGCATTCAAACAATCCACCTACCGTGTAATTCATAACCACAACCAACACCCCTTTCCCGCTCTCAACCCTTTGCAATATACACCGCCTAACTTGCTTCGCGCTCGGACTGGCAAAAATTGTTCCGGCAACTGCACCCGCTAGCAGGCCGTCGCCGACAAAGGCGGCGAAAGAGGGTTCATGTCCGCTACCGCCACCAGAGACGATAGAAACTTGTCTGGCATGTCCAGGCCTTCGGTATATTATTTTGTTCTCCTCATCAAAGGCGACCGAGGGGTTGGTGAGTGTTGTTGCGCGCAGAGCGCTTGTTACAAGGCGGGTTGGGTCGTTGATGAAGTGTTTAGCTAGGAAATATTCAAGTCAGTGTATCTCAATAACGTAATAATAAGTATAATTACATAGGACAACAGACCTGACATTGTATCAAGTCGAGATAGATGGATTGCAAGGAGAGTTCATGGCGGACGGATGGACGCGCCCATTGAAGTTCCCCCAAGTTAAATGCCGCGAGCGTTGACGTGAATCATTGTTTGCATGCCTACCTATAAGGAGGGGTGGTGGGCGTGGCGGGGTAGCTTCAGCTGTGTGCGGACAAATTTCCGCGTAGCCAAGAGCAACAGTAAAATAGCCAATGACACAACTCAACATTGTCGGACGATGAGCTCAAACCTTCCCGCGGTGTCCGGCGTTAAGTACTCTTTGTGAGGAAGCCAAGATGAGCTTAGTGTTTGGCTGATGAATTGGAGGACCCCGTCGCCGCCCTTACCACGATACGCAGAGCCGTCTGATTAACGAGACAACAATCCACGGCGGACATCACAACCAACATGGCCTCTAGCCCTGACCTACAACACGATACCCCTTAACCACTACGGCAAAACAATACCACAGCAGGTTATAATCAGTGAGGGTCTTGGCAAAGGCTTAGGGAAGGAATTTGGACTTTCTTAGAGGAGTCTCCTTGTCGGTAATAGGAGTGGTGAACCTACGACACTTTGGCTCCCATAGGAAAGGAGGAGTAAATACAAATGTGCCGCCTAAGAGTTAGGGGTAACACAAGGCATAGTTCCAAATTATTAGCCTCCCTCAAGCGTCTTTATGTCAAGAATACCAAGAGAGATGAACAAAGCTGACGCCCTCGAACCGGCAGAGATTGTTAATAGTTTCAGGAGCGCTGATGCCTTGCTCGATATCTTCTGGAGCTTTTCGGTTAAGCATTCTAGTAACCCATTTTCGTGGGCTAGGCGTCGATCTAGTCATCTTTGTCAATAAAAGCAAGCCACGAGACAGGCCACGAGACAGGCTAAGAAAGGCTCTTACAGGAACCCACTGCAAAAATCAGCAATTAAGCGCTAATTTGGGAAACACAGTTGAGCTTAATTGGGGGTTAGGCTTGGTTTTCAAGCTCGATCAGGAAAGAGTTCGGGGGAAATTTCAGTGGATGATCGAGGGCAGAAAGTGGTCTGGCTGAGTGAGATGAAGGAGAGAAGAAAACAAGGACACGCATGAACTCTTTCTCTACATACCAGGTGCACCAGCCAACAACAATGCACGATACTTTTTCTTAGGAGAATGAACACTAACTAGATTGCTATAGGCGGTCAGTTCACTGGTAACTTTAAATGGTTTCCTCAAGCAACATCGGAATGGCGGTTATGAAGTAAGATTTTCAGACAATTGGTAATAGTTAATGAGCCCGCAAAATGGTCTCGTATTTGTTCTGGAGCATTCAATAGCCATGCTAGTTCTCATCGCCTTCCCCTTCCAGAAGAACGTATTCTAGGATGTCGCTCAAAGTTAAAACACCCTTCAGATGGCTGTTTTCGTCAATGACAACAAATCTATGAACCCGTGACCTGCGAACGGTATCAAATATAGTATCCAAGCGGTCATACATGGAACAGGTGTAGATTCCTGCAAAATCCTGCTAGCAGTGAGCGATTACCTTAAACGTAGGGGAGAGAACTTACGTCCGACCGTTTTAGCAAGGCATCCCCGACACTGAGATTCAAGTCATCATATACACCTCCTTTGATGAGTGTGATCACATCCACGGCTTCGAAGACATTGATTACGGCATCTGATCCCGTTAAAACTGGTCTAAAAAATGTGGGAGTGACCGACCATTTTTGTCTAAAATTGGGACACTAGAAATGTTCTTCTTGACGAGCATGTGAATAACATCCATGACAGGCGTATCCATGTGTGCAGTTTGGAGGCCGGAGTAAGTCCCGACATGAAGATCTTTTAGAGGTTTCCGCAACATCTCAGTCTCTTTCACATTCACTGCCACAAATTTTAAGATCCTGTACTGCGTCACAACACTAACCACCATCGCACGGTGCGTCTCGTCATCAATATCAACTAGTGGAATACGTCTAGCGCGGGATTCGAGCATCTTCCGACACGCTTCGTACAAAGGCCGTTCAGGATGGATGGATACGGTTTCAATAGGAGCTACACCAATAGCTTTCTCGACATCTATCGAAGATCAGTCACAGCAAGCGACACTGCAATATATGAATAAGCCTACCACGAAGGCTATTGAGACGGAATTGGTCTACCTGAGCAAGGGCGTCTGGATTCTGCCAATAATATTGTATAACGTTGATATAATCAGACGTAGTAAGGAGCCCTGCGAAAGTAGATGTTTTCGAGTCCCAAAGCGGAGCAGAGACAATACCTTTTGGTCATATAGTCAGCAATCAGTCATTTAGCGATGGATGGTAGCGCTACCATTTTGGATGAGAATGTTCAGGCTTTTCTTTACAAGTAGCGATGTATCGAAGACTATCAATCGGAAGCTTAGGGGTAGGACATCGTAACTGGTACGCACTTTCAAGAAAGCCCGGATAGTTCGCTATAAAAGGCAAAAGTTAATTCAGGATTCAGCGTCATGACAAGCCCAGCGCTTCAACAAGATCCATTAGCCCACTCACTAAGCCTTCGATCTGCTCCCGATCTATAGGGCTCAAAGGTTTGGCAGGTATAATAGGTTCGGCTGGTTCCAGATATGTACGCGGCTGCACAAAACCAGACCTCTCATGACCTGCAGCAGAGTCGTTGATAGTAAGGTTTAAAGGCGCCGGGGCGGTCGTGGACTCGGCGACGTCTGCTCCGGACATTGCAGCTGCGTGACCTCTCTAGCTGAAGCCGCATGGAGAGGCAATAGTCCTATGTTGCGCTGGAGGTGTTTGCGAGAGGCGTGTTGGGGAATACCGGCCTCGATGTCTGTTGACCGTGAAGGAACTGGCGTCGTGAGGCTCGCCAACGGAGAGGGTTAAAGTGAATGCGAAGCATGGGGGCGAGGGCTGCATGTGATTATGGCTCCGTAGTAGAATTTGGTTACGGGGCGAGAACACGTGCGTAATGCTCCGTATACCCCCAAATTCTAAAACGAAGCCTCTGAATACTGAAAACTAAAATTTTTTAAGGGGGTGTTCGGTTGCAACTCCATATTGTAATCGAAATGGAGCTCAAATCTGAATATGAGGTTGGTGTTCGGTAAATCTGACGACTTTTGAATATGAAGCTCCTCCATATCGGTAAGCGCGTCAAATTTGCAGGCTATACTATATACGGTAGTTGAAATGAGGTTCTTGGCACCGTTTCAATATGTTGCCTTCGAGCCTCCGTTCCATATTCCATACCAATCTGGAGCTCCATATACGCGCCAAAGTAACGACTCCAAACACCCGGATCGTAATACTACTGTCGCATTTACATGCCTTATAAAATATTATTATTCTAACCTTCGTGATCGCGATAAGCTTGTTTCTAGGGCGTCGCAGGCATTGCTGTAGTTCTACTACGGCTCCTGCGGGAGGTGGGCAAAGGTGTAGAAAGTTTCAGCCAGGCAGGTATCACGACAAATGACATAGGCTTAGCTGATAGGTAGAGACACAGAATTGAATGAGTGATCTGTTTTTATTCAAGGTGGCTCTAAGAGCCCTAATATACATAAGGAAATAACCCTAGTTCGACCTTCGGTGTCCATAGTCGTTCGGAGTCCAACACCTTAGCAGTAAAGCTACCTCCATGGCCAACACACCCCTTAGATCCAACGTAGAGCGTCAGAGCTGGATTACTGGATTAGGCAGTTAGGAGAGACAAGCTGGTGGTAAGCTTTGCTGTTATCTAAGCGTCAACTAACCAGATATCTAATATCGCGGAGCCCTACCACTTTAACAAATTTTTAATAATTTTGCTTTAATAGAGCTTTAGTTAGTCCGTCTATAGCCATCTTACTTATTAGTACCTATTATACAATAAAGCTTCCGTTTTGGACCTCTTAGTAAAGCCAGAATTAATAGATATCTATATATTAGAGTTTTATAAATACTATTGGTCACACAGGGTGACTCACCAATAACGACTACTCGAGTAGGTTACAGTGATGTTGGTTAATATGCTTCTTGATTGGAATAAGGAAGGGCAAGGAGCTTAAGACTCCTCGCCACGCTAGTGCCGCGGCGTCACGTAACGACCGCTTACCTAATTCCCAACACTGGCAACTCTTCTTTTGTGGTTGCCATCTATATACAAATACTGCTTAACTAGTGTAACAAATATCAATCCTCCTCACTTACTATTGCCATTATAATATAAGTCTCGCTGTCCTAAAATTTGCCTTTTAGCACGTGGTGCTTTCTTACTTAGAGTTACGGGTAGACATTATATTAGGGCCGCTAAGGCGCTAGTTATAAGCGAGCTAATAGCAATTTTCTATACCAGGTATAGAAAATCCTAATTAGCTACTCTTAAATTGCTATATCTCCTACTCCTTTTAACCCAACCTTTAACTTATACACGTAGAGTATTTATATTAACGAACGTCTCTAGTGCCTTATTTAGGTTTGCCTTCATTATTATATCTACTAGGTTGTCTTAGCTATTAATCTACTAGATCTTAAAAAGTTCTTAACGCTTATAGGATTGCTAAAGTGCTATAATATTAATTATAAGACGCTTCTTCTTTATAGTACCAAGCTTAACTAAACACTTATAGAGGGAGTATAAGTTGGTGCATATAATTATAGGAATAGCAGGGAGTTTAAGCCAATCTATAATTATCTTAAGGGTAGTTCTAATTGTAATTGCTATATTAACTCCGCTAACCATTCTATATATCTCTAACGCTAGAACGCTTCGAGTAACGCACTTACTCTTAGTTAAGCTCCAATAGATAAGGTTGCTATGGATTATAAAGTTATTCTCTCTAATAGATTTATTTGCAATAATAATCTTATATCCTAGCTAAGAGCTAAAATCTTTGTTATTTATAAACGATCTATTAACAAATATAAAGAGCTTAGTAGTAGGAAGGTTAATAGGCATATAGAGTAGTCCCCAATTAAGATAATTTATTTGCTAGTAAAGACGCTTATTTAGGGCAAGAACGTTATCCTTAGTTAGTTCCTGGTATTAGGCAGCAATAGAGAGATTAAATAAAGCCTTAGGTTAATAGATAGAAGCGATATAAGCTCCGCAAGCGCGTTACTCTATATATCCTTACTTTAGAGAATTAACGTTAATAACGTCAATCTTCTTGCCTTAGCCCTTCTGGCGTAAAGCAATAGAATCCTTATTTAGGGAGAGGATGCATCTATTAAAGAGTAATAGTATAGTTAAATTAAGCTTTTCCTTTGGCTTTGCTATAAGATTTACTTTTACTAGCTTATCTTCTTTAAGAGCTAAGAATTGGTCGTCTCCTAAGATAATTATATTATTAGTTTATATGCCAACGATTCTAAACAGAGTTCCTATAGTTGTGATAAGGAAGCAGGGATTAAATATAAAAGTAATTATTAAAAGCTTCTCTTTATGGTACTTACTATAAGTAGCCTACTAATAAGTTCCTGCCTCTGCAATTCTATATAATGGCTTAAGTACAACTATAATTGTATCTTTAGGATATTAGTAGCGAATTTGCTCTAGAAGGTATACTAATATTAAGCGCTAAAGGCGCGTCTCTAATTAGGTATAGGCCTAAGTAATATCTTATAAATAAACCGCCATTCTATTTTTTATTAAGGAGGGAGCTAGCGCAATAATAACTCGCTAACTAGCTTGTTAAATTATAGGGGATTATATAAGAATTACTTTCTTACCGTTATTGTTATAACCTTAAATAACTAGTCTTAACTTCTTAAATGGGGTATTAGTAGCTTTGCCCTTAATCTTATTAACTATTCTTAACTTAAAGATGCGAACTCTATTAAACTTAATAGGGTTATACTTCTTAAATTTAAAAACCCCTCTTATAATAAGGCCGTCAATCTCCTACTTGTTAGATACTTAGAAAGGAGCTCTTAGAGTTATAATATAGCCTTTCTTTTAGAGCTATTTTGCGAGCTTAAAGTCAGCCTTCTCTTTAGCTGTTATAAAGGCCATTAATAACTCGTCTCTACTCTTAATAGTAGTAATAAATTGCTCTTCAAAATTAATAAGGTGTTGGCAATTTTATAATCCCTTTAGGCGACCTCTACCGCGTTATAGTTGCGGCATATCTGCTATAATTGTATTAGGATTATAGTCGCCTTCTAAAGTATATTAATTATAGTTCTCCTCTAAGGTATCCTCTAGGGCATCCTATAAAGGCTTAGAACTGTTATTTCTATAGTAGGGCTTAATAACGGTTAAGCGGAATTAAGTGGGTCTATAGGGTATTTAAAAAGTGCAAGTCTAACTATTAATTGTAATAAGTTTATATAGGCCTAACCATCCTCCCTTTTTACGCTATACGCGTACCTTAGATTGGAGTGGTAGATTAAGCGTAGTTAAAGTATTTAGGCCATTTCTTATTCCTAGTGCGTTGTTAACCTAGCATATAGCGTAAAGACGTCGCACCTCTTTTGTTGCTTTATGAATAGCCTCCGCTTGTTACGTAACAGATAGGGATGGTAGAGAATCGTTAGTTATTTAAGGGTAGGCGCTAAAGACTAGCAATATAGGTACAAGCCTATCTAGGCTAGCGGAATTATTAATAGCCTTAACAGCTATCTATAAGATAAGCTCTTTGCTAGCGCCCTCTAGTTCCAAAGAAATAATCTTATATGCTCGTTATAATGGCGTGTAATATTATTCTACTTTTCCAACACTATTATGTGCCTTAATAGGGACTTTCTTGACCTTAATTTCTATTGCCTTTACCTATTACCAAAACTCTATAGATAAGAAGTTCCTTTCTATATTATAAATAACTTAATTAGGGGGTCCTAGGTAGATATTAATCTAGCATAATTAAAGAGTATCCTATGCGTTCCTAGCTAATATATCCTTTAGGAAACGTGCGGCTTGGAAAAAGGTTAAGAGGTTAACAACTTAGAGTACTAGCTTGCCGCTAAGATATATAATGTCAATAATAATACAGAAGTTGAAGTCGTAGTTATCTTTAAAGGTGAACTTAAATCGGCTAGAAAACTTCTAGTTTATTTAGCAGTAATAGTAGTACTTTATAAAATGCTTAATTGTCTTAGCCTTAACTTTATAACCTGCTTACTAAAGAACCCTAAGCAATTTATAAACTAATGGGTAACTAAAGCGACAGTGTAGTTGACGTAACTTTAACTTAGTTAAATAGCTCTAAGCAACGCTTCTTTCTAGCTATTAAAGGAGTAACTAAGGGTAACCCTACTTGCGTATAACGGGCACCTAATTATCTCCCTAAATAAGTATATTCTTAAGGTTATTAAGCTTAACGCCTAACTTATCTATATTTTGGATGCAGAATAGAAACGGGGTGTTTACAGGAATAATATAGAAAGTAATATATTCTAATAGAGTTTAGACCTTAATTATACTAAAAGAGATTGCAGTACCCTTACCAAAGCGAATTATATATTGGCCTGCCGTTAATTGGTTAATCTAAATAGAGCTATTAAGCTACTAAAGAGCTCGAACTTAAGGTTCTCCTACTATAGATACTCCTGCGGCTCTAGTATCTGGCATAATACTATAGAAGACGTTTGCCGAGTATCTATCGTTAAAGGAGAATACGGAACTTTCTTTTAGCTTATTAAAGATATCTGACTTTATAACAGAATGGAGCGTAGATTGGTTGTTAAGGATAGCAATAGTTTATATGCCATTTACCTCACCATACTCGGTGAAGTATTGGTTAGGAGAGTAGTCCTCAATTTCTATATCTATAAGGAGCTGTTTGGCCTCGTTAACCTTACCCTTAAGATCTTCTTTGCCTTCATATTAAACCAGGAAGCTTTGGAAGTAGGCTATAGTAACCTTATAATTTCCAACGTTTCGTGCGCTCTGGCGAAACTTATTATATACCTCTTTTTGTCTATTAAGAGGGTGCCTAGTTAACTAGCAATTTAGCTTCTTACAAACATAGCATTTCTTCTATTAATTGTTTTAAGATAAACTTCTATAAGGACCTCCACGATTTCTTTATAGTTAACGTTAATTGTACCCTCTACTATATCCCCTACCCTGGCCACTATATATTCGATTAGTCTAGTTATAATTATATTAATCGGTCAGGTCGATTGAAGTAGGTTAGGGTTAGGTGTTAAATTACTATACTTCTTAAGAGCGTAGAGCGGTGCCAATAGAGGATTTTAATTAAGCACACACTCCTTTATAAGTATTTGCAGGATTAAAGAGGGCAAGGTTGCATTCTTTAATACCTTAGTATACGCTAATAATTTAATTGCGTAGGCTAAAGTCCTCTTAATATAATTTGGATAAACTATACTAAATTATCTAAAGTCAATTAAAGAGCTTTTAAAGATAGTTAAGTTAAGAGGTATCTAGGTTTATAGCAATGATTTTTAGGAAGGTAGTCTCTCTCCACTCTAATATATACTGCTGCTTATTCTCTTCTGTTTCGAAGTGGCATCTTATCTCATATATTATTCGGTTGAAATTATATCCTTTTCCTACCAAATGATTATAATAGAAGGTACTAGCGCGGCCCTTAAGCATAATGGAATAAGCATTATAATATTAGTTAGGTTCTAGTCCAACCTTCTAGTAACAGTTATAGAAGATACGCAGCTTTAAATTAAGAATATTATACAGTTCCCTGCCAAACCTCTTCTCCTAGTCCAAATAGAGTTTCGTAAGCTCTATAAGCATTTTTAAGGTGCCTCCGAGCGGTATTAGGCCACGTTAAAATTACATTAGAGATTAAGGTGGGGATTGCTTTATAAACCACAGTAGAGATATAGAGCTTAATAGAACACAGCGTGGTACCTAATCTTCCTATAGTAGAGTTTAAAGGTTATTAAATCGCGAAGTAAGGGGGTCTTGCACTTGCTCTTAGGGGGCAGTAGTTAAAGTTGCGGGTTAAATTAGTGGAAGTAATGGATATAGTACGTAAGAACTTATGCCTGGAATAATGGAATTAGAACGTGTCTCTATTAGTATATTATTTAGATTCTATCGTAAGTTGAGCTTTTTTATATTGCGTAGTTAATACTTAATCTCTTGTGGAGTCCATTTGTGCTTTTCTTTTACGTTAATAACTTGCTCCTAAATATTGTCTCTAATAGTGTCTTTATCCATAGGGACAAATACTCCATTCTCCTAAAGGAAGTTACGGAAGTCTTATATGATATTCTTCTTCGCGAGGGCCTATATTTCCTTTATCCATCCAACAAAGTCCTCCTTTATGCAATACCATAGCACAGTATCGTTGTATTCGCTGTCTGTGTATTATGCTATGCAGTATAGTAAGAATCCGTTCAGGTCCTATTGCTTGGCGTTTACAGGGTTAATGTCTTTGTCCTATATCTCTGGGTTAATGTCGTTTTTATACTTCTTCGGGTAGGTTAACGCTATAATAGGAGTAGAATTAACGGGGTGTTATACGTTGAAGGTAGGTAGGATTTTTGGCTTTGTAGGATCTCGTAGGTTTGCTGTTAAAAGGTAGGCAATTTGAGGCGTAGTTGACGCGTTTTGGACGTTGACTTAGGACCCTAGGTTTAGTAACACTTCTGACCTAAAGTACTTAACCAAATCTTCGTAAACGCAATTGTTCTATATAATAGACGTAACTTGGTATCTCCTAGTACTTAGTGACACTTCTATTACTAGTTTTCCGCAAGCCTAAGGTAGTATAGTATCGCCGGGAACCCCTACACAAGACTGTCTCTTCTGTTGATAACCTAGCAGCTCTGTGGTTGACTGTGTGTTTAACCACTGATTAGTGTTGGTTACATAGGGTAACTTACCAATAACGACTACTCAAGTAGGTTACAGTGATGTTAGTTAATATGCTTCTTGATTGGAATAAGGAAGGGCGAGGAGCTTAAGACTCCTCGCCACACTAGTGCCGCGGTGTCACGTAACGACCGCTTGCCTAATTCCCGATAGATACCATAAGAGTCTCTTTTATTATAATCTGTACTAACTACTAATTATTATAATTAATAATAATGTCCTGTTCCGGATTAAATCTAATAGCTTTAAATATCTAAACTATATGCTTAACCTCCCTACCAATATATAAGAGAGCTAGGAGTTCTGCCTCTATAGTAAACTTAGTAACTACCTTTTATCTAGTTACCTACCATGCTATAGACCTATTAAATAAGCTTATTAAGAAGCCCTATAAGCTCCAATATATTAAAGCATTGTTAGTAAAGCTGGTATTAGAAGCAGCTTTTAGAACCTAGTTTATCTTATATAGCGTATAAGGGCGCGAAGAGGCTTTAAGGAAGATTCAAAGGAACAATATAAATTCTATCTAAATCTAAGGGTATATAGCTCTTGCAGAGAACAAGACGTTGCGTGAAGAAGAGAAAGGAATATAGGAAACTTATAACTAAATATTTGGGGTCTTAGCAGCAGACGCGTGGGCACAAGCCTATGCGGATTTTAACAAGTTTCGACCAAATTCCATTACGTTAGTGGAATTTAGTGGAATTTAATTAAGTCGGCGGAACTTAGTAGAAAACAGTAGATTACAGCAGACAATCGCGGACAGTTATAGATAGTTATAGATAGTTACAAATAGTTTATAAATAGTTTTATACAGTTATCTGTTAAGTGTTTCACTAAGATATTTCTACTATAACTAGGCTAGTCCCGTTACAGTACCCCCCTTTTTTAGCTAAAGGTCCAAAATAATTCAATTTAGTCGAGAATTCATAACTTATTATGTTATAAGCGTTATAACATATTTTAAGTTCTTTTCAATTTCGAGTTTCCTGCTATTATATTTTATGTTTTTATGTTAGGTGGGAGTTGTTTGCCTTTATGTCATATCCATCTAGCCAGAGCAGGCCGTAAAGGATGGTCCTTATAGAACTCTTTTACCAAGGTAGGCACGTTAGCCTTAATCTAGTTATAGATTTTCTAGGTTTATGTTTTATATCCTTCCCACTTAATAAGAAGTTTAAATTGTTTAGATTATAGTTTCTATTATATATTGTTAATTAAGTTAATAAAGTAAGAACCGTTACCATTGTCAATAATTATAGGAGGTAGCGGCGGCACTTTATAAGTCATAGAATCATCTTTCAAAGGTTACAATAAGCTTATATAAAACGTCGGGTGTATTTTTATCTCAGTTAGCAGTTTAAGCTTATAGGCGTACAGGCTTAGTTTCTTCTTAATTTAGTACAGGCCTATAAACTTCTAATTAAGTTTCTTTAAGGGCCATTAAGTCTTTAGGTTTCGTATATTTAGGTAGGCTATATTACCTTCCTTAAAGTCCTATACAGGAGCTTATTCTTTATTTATATGCTATTCCTATAACGTTTAAGCGTATGTTAATTCACTTTATAATAGTTCCGTTAACTGCTTTATTTAATTAGTAAAGTTATATACATTAATTAACTAAATCCATTTAATCGTGGATCCTATTGTGTTAATTTTAGGTTATGGTTTAAATCTAAGTTAAGGGTCTTATCCGTAGGTCGCGTAGAACGGCGTTACGCCTATTAATACATTTATTATATTATTCGCGGTAAACTTAGCTAAAGGCAGCTATTTTTCCCAGTTATCTTATAGGTAGGAGCAGTATATTTATAAGTATTGTTCTATAATCGCGTTCGCGATTTTGGTTTAGCTATCTATCTCTAAATAAAATACAGTCAAGAGTTATATTTAAATGCTTAATTATTTACATAAAGCTTGCTAGAAGTCTAAAACAAACTGGCTTCTACGGTTAGATATTATTATATTAGGAAGTCCGTATAGCTTAAAGACATGCTTAACAAAACATTTAGCTACTAATATCGCATTAATTAAGTCCATAGGAATCATATATTATATTTTTATAAGGCGGTTAATAACTACCATAATATTTATAAACCTATTACTGTTAGGCAAGTCGACTATAAAGTTAATTAAAATGTCGCGCCATCTTTGCATTGGAATTAGTAGCGGTTAAAGTACTCCTTGCTTCTTTATATAAGAGGTCTTTCCACGCACGCACATCCTGCATGCTCGAACGTATTTTCGTACATAGTCGTGCATTATAGGCCAGTAGTATGCTTATTAAACAATTTCATAAGTTTTCGCACGGCCAGGGTGCCCTGCTATAGGGGAGTTATATACAAATTTAAGTATCTTAAATTATAAGAGTTTGGAATTCGGAACTATCATCTTTTATTAGTAGTACAATCGGTTATTTTAAATTTTGCATTTAGCAAGTATAATATCCTTATACTATCATTTTCCTGTTTAAATCGCTTTTATTATATCTATTATCTATGCGTCGTTCTTATATTTGTATTCTATTAGCTTATTAATTTCCATTTCCCATTTATTAACTTCTAATTTATTTCTATTAAGTTCCATATCCAGGAATATAGGACGTAGTTTTTTAAAACATTCGGAAGGTAATAAAATCCATAATTAATTTATAATCCGTTTATCTGTAGCATTTGCAGGTAAGTCCTGTAATTATTATATTAATATATCAGGCTTCTGATTGAGTTTACCCAGTTAGTATATAATCTTAAAGTTAAATTATAAGAGGTATTCGGCCCAACGAATTTAGCGCTGCGTTAATTGCTTTATAGTTATAAAGTACTGCAGGTTCTTATAGTCCGTTAACATATATATCAGGAATAACAATCCTTTAAGCTTAGGACGCCATTGTTTAAAACATCTAATAATTATAAGCAGTTCCTTATTATATATCTTATAGTTTAATTTAGCAGGGGCGAGTTTCTAGGAGAGAAAGGCTACTAGATATAGCTTACCGTCCTTATTATATTGTGACAACACTCCCCCTAGCGTATAATCGGACGAGTCTGTTTTCACGATGTATTTAAGGTTAGGGTCAAAGTAGGCGAGAATTAGAGTAGTTATAAAATAATGCTTTAGGTTATTAAAAGCTTGTTTATATTTAGTAGTCCATTTAAATTTTATATTCTTTTTTATTAGGTTTATTAATGGCTGAGCAGTTTCTAAGAAGTGGTTAATAAATTATTAATAGAAATTTATAAATCCTAAAAATCCTTAAATATCTTATACGTTGCTAGGGCTTTCCCAGTTTATAATTACGGTGACTTTCTCAGGGTCCATTTTAATTCCGTTACGGGATATTATTAAGCCTAAGTACATAACCTCAGACGCGTAAAACTTGCATTTCTTAATATTGCATTATAGGCCTACATCTTATAGGCGTTTAAGGACCATTCTAATATGTTTCTAATATTTGGAAAGCAAGGATAAGTAAATTAAGATATTATTAATATACGCGGTAACAAATATATTAAGGAATTCACAAAGCGTATTATTAACATATTGCTAAAATATACCAGGACCATTTTTTACGCTAAATAGCATTACTAGGTATTTAAAGAGTCCCTATTATATACAAAAAGCTATATACTTCTCATCTCCTTCTTATATACGGATTTTATTAAAGGCTGCAACTATATTAAGCTTTGTAAAGTACTATACCTTTACTAAACAGTTAAGCGTCTCTTAAATTAGGGGAATTGGATATCGGTTTTAAATTATAATTATATTTAGAGCTTAATAATTAATATAGAATCTTAAGCCTCCTCCTAGCTTTTTAATAAATAGTACGGGTAAGGCAAATGGAGATTAACTAGGGCGAATAAATCCTTTTTCTAGATACTTATTAAGGTATTATCGCATTATAAGCAATTCATTCTATAATATACCATATAGCGGACCGAACTTTAGTGTTATGCCCAGCTTAAGTTCTATCTTAAAATCATACTTATCTTAGTATAGGGCTAGTTGGTCTGCAAATCGTCTTTTAAACTCATTAATTAGGTCATGGTACTCTTTAGGTATAAGAGGTTAAGGATTAATATACTATTTTGGTTCTAGTGCTTTCTTAATGTCTTCTATAGTTATAGCAAAGATTTCGTAATCTCGTCTTTTTGCTAACAAAATAAAGGGTACGGCTTATATTATCCAAATTTTAAGAGGTTTTAACAAAACATCTTTATATTCTTTATCATAATCAGCAGTTGTAGATTCATTATATTAGCTTAAGGTTTGTAGCAAGGGTAATTTATATCATATTAAATTCAAATAGTTATATAACGTATTTCATGGGTGAGCTGGTCAAACGGGTGAGCTGATCACTTCAAAAACACACCAAAAAATGGAAAAATCACACTTTAATATCTTAACAACCACTTAATAATAAATTTTAATAATTTAAA